>Ga0065711_1003785_pt1 | contig 43534 bp, 18 predicted proteins | sample Hoacrofraction12_FD_59098 | JGI IMG/M metagenome (GOLD analysis project Ga0065711, IMG submission 59098) | Hoatzin crop microbial communities from Cojedes, Venezuela - Epithelial fraction 12 v2 (version 2) | ecosystem: Host-associated > Birds > Digestive system > Esophagus > Crop | place... | reverse complement strand
GGGGACCGGGGCGGGCGGGCAGCCGCAGCGGGCGGGCTCCGCGCCGGAGGGCTGCGTGCGAGCGCCGGCGGCTGCTGCGCTGCTGAGGGGACCGGCTGACCGGGGGCTGTCAGTCGGCGGGGGCAGACGCAGCGCGCAGAGCCGGCTCTGCAGACGCGAGCTGGCAGGCAGAGAAAACGGGTTTCATGTGCACGTACACTTCAGTAACTGGAAAGGCGAAGTTCACGCATAGAAATCTCAAGTATGCAGAAAATCTTTGCTATATGAATTACCCTAAGCATGTAATCACTTCCGAATTTTGGACAACATAATAAAACGTTGACAATTAACGATATCCCAGACAAGCTGAGATCAGTTACGGATGCAGAAATATCAGACTGGTCCAATTGCAACTCTGAATTTCTTTTATAAATTATCAGTATGGGATAACAATCCATGCATTCATCACCGAGAGACTACAGTAGCCTTTGGAGTTGCAAATACAGCCATTTTAATCCAACCATTCAAAATAATGGAGCACTACTGCTACACTGCTTCATAGTTTGTGGAAATGTTCCATGATTAATAAATGTCTGGGCTCACATTCTTTAATAAAAGTGGCAAGTACTTCAATTTTCAGTGCCGTTCTGCGCTTGCTGAGTATTGGCAGTGAGAGCCAGCGGTGATGATGAATCTGATGTTATCCGCAGGTTTAGACTGTGTCTCCAGGTTCTGTTAATCCCAACCATGCTTTCCTAGTGACCCTGAAGGGATTAGAACGACAACACCTTGCCCAGCAGCAGGTTTGAGACTCACAGAGTAAGCACAGCGAGGGCACAGGCACTACAAGCAGCAGCTCGGGTGTGCCATGCCCGGGCCCATTCCGCAGCTCCGTGGCAGCTCCAGCTACGCCTAACCCAGCACAGAAGGGCTGCCCAGACACCTTCAGCACCGCAGCAGCTCAGGAACGGCGTGGCCATGAAGTGTGCAAAGCTTCCGATGCTCACCTAACAAACTGTGTCAAAAGGAAAAAGAGGCTGCAGCTGACGAATGCAAACTCTGCTTTTGGCACGTGGAAATGTGCAATCCTTTAGATCAAACTTGCTAAGTTGCCCTGAGCCTAAGCAGACAACAGACAACACAGTTTAATGCAGGGTGGAGATCAGAGCCAGACCATTTTAAGCCTGAGGACCAGACTGGATCTGTGTGTGTGTCCTACAGAACCACTACCCAATTACATACATCACTTGCTAATGTAAAATCATCCCCCGGGCCAGGGAAATAGTACACACCTGCAGCAGACACTGGGTAAGGTTTTCAAAGGCATAGGGGATTTAGTCATACATCTGCCAATGAAGCTAATGCTTATGGTAAAAGCTGATGAAATAATAGGAATAGTTAAGCCTTTTGAGTAGGTGAAAAGGTCAGTTTAAATTTATATCTGCTTCCAAATAAGAAAGGATAAAATTGATCATTGTTTTTAATCAGGGCAATAATTCCATGGCTATTGACCTTCCTTCTCCCTAAATATTGTCTATCAATCTTGAATTTAAGTATGGCTAAGTAGCATTGGCAGCTGAGTTTAACTTTGAATCCTTCAAAGGTTTTCTTTTCTGTATTTAAATAACTCTGAACAAGAAAACATAAATAAACAAAGGTTACGTAGGCTTTTGGATCATTGGACAGTTTGGGGAATTTCCATAAAGGACACACCAGGCAAAGGCGGGAAACATGACAGTTCAAAATAAAGACAAAACCAACAACTCCCACCTTGATTGCTTTGTTGGACCCAAACAATCTCAATGACTTGTGCAGCAGAAATTTCACATTTTGGTGAAGACCAGCTGGGTCTGATCCAGATTCTGTCAATCGAAACTATATATATATATATATATATATATGTGCATATATAGATACATCTATACATGCAGCTATCCCATCATGCAACTTTGAGCACCCATGACCCCTGCCAGCGCTAACAAGGAGAAGAGCAGTCTGACTGTTTCCACCTGCTTCTTTATCAAATTTTTGCCCACTAAAGTGTTCAAGGCACAAAATCATTAAAAAGCCTTTCCTGTGCATCAATAGCTTGCTCAACCTACACTGTATCTACTGCTGCTCAGCTAGTGATAATGGCATTTCCAAATGGGAGTTATGACGAAGTATTACAGTATTCCTTAGCAACAGGTATAGCACCCATAGCCATTAACATAAATAATTCAGCTCATGCAGCCTATACGTTAAAAATGTCTTTTCTGAGATCTTATCTACTGTTCGGAGTAAACAAGCATGTCCTGAAGAGGACCTGACCTTGAAGCAACAGGTGTAATGACAACAGTAGCCCATAATAGGAATGCAGACTTGGACAGGAACTTCTGGGCTTTCAAGCCAGCCAGCATGATACATAACCCATTGCAGAAACTGCTCGTGCTCTGGGTTCAGGCTGCTAAGTGTTCTCAGGGCTACTGTTCTTCTTAGGAAAGGCTGCTGCTATTTGCATGTGGGAACAAGTTCAAACAGAGGAGCACCACAAACAGTGGAACCAAAACATCATTTTCATGAGTGTAAATCAGGAAAATCTTGACTAATTCCAGCTAAAGTACTGCTGATGATTTACAGTGGGATGACAGCTTTGAATCCAAAGCACAGAATGGCTGTGAATGAAAATATGACCAATCTCTTCTTTATGGACTTTCCCTTCATTCGACCTCTAAGAACTAGAGAAGTACTGTTTTCCAGTTTCTCAGGTGATGATTTAAAGCACAGAGAGAATAAGCCCTACGATCAGAATGGAAGTCTTGTCCGTAGCCAAGGTCTGAATTCTGCTCTCAGCAATGCCAAACCAGTCCCTTCCTTGGGAGATCACTCTTCATCATAGACGCATTGGCTGGTACTCTTTTTATGGAAGTGCCAGCATTACCATAATACAAACCAGCAAATAATCTCCCTACAGCATTCATTATCATTATCCCTCTTTTTAGTGAAAACTCAACCCATCCCATCACACATCTCAATAAATCAGCAGGGCTAACACTTGGCAAGAAAACATTTCTTCTTGACCTGCAAAGCAATCAGCTTTTGTTGCTGAAGCAGGAAGCTTGTTTGTCCCCTGCATTGTTGTAATCTAGCGCGTGCAGCTGCAAATGTTGTCTTTGCTCACAAAGCTTCCTAAAGCCCTGTTTTAATTCTACCAAACTCTTTGCCTTGATGACTGCCTATAGCAATTGGATTCCATAGACAGAAAATATTCTGTGTAAAGTAGTATTGAAAATGTGTTCTGGAAGGTTTTCCTCTGTGAATTGGGGCATAGAGGCTGCAACTGACTGACTTCACTAGACACTTGATGATGTTGGATCTTATGTGAAATTCCCCTTTCTTCCATGATTTATATTACACTCCATTATTCTTTATTCCTCACAGCTGACTTTGTGGTTCCTTTTTAGGTCCTCTGAGGAAAATCCTGGCCCTCATGAATGTATCTGAGCACACGTGCAGCCATGCACATAAATATAGGGAAGCAACAGCACACACAAAGACTAGGATCTTCCAATATACAGGGCACCACAGGGACTCTCTGGACTCTCCTCCCAGGCTGAAGTCAGTGATTGATTTTAATGGGAGCAGGGCTGGGCTAATGCTGGCACTTTGGAAAATCCCACCCAAGGGATTCAGCAATATTGAAAGTGCCTGAGGCAGGTTAACTGTGGGGAATTTCCACTAATGGGGAATGGCACAATTGTCTTTATTAATTCTCCTTCTCCAAAGTGCAATTAGAATGTATGTATTTTTAAACATTTAGGGAAAAAAAAGTAAAATATTTCTACTTCTAGAGATTCTTACTGAGAGGCAGATAAATGAGTGGCTTTCTGCAGCACAGTTACAGGCTTAAGATCTATCACGCCCCCAAGATCTATTAATACGCTCTAGATGCTTTTCTTTTTCCTTCATCTGACTTAGTATAATTACCAGGGAAAATAATGTAACTGTGGGTCGCAATCACAGTATTTATACTGGCCATTCATAAAACAAGATTTTTCATCATCTTCTTGAAGATGGGAGGAGCCAATACTTTTCTATCTACAGTACCTTTAAAACCAAGAGAAAAATATCTCAGCAGTGAAGACAAATTGGAAAGGGCCCATTAGCATAGGAAAAAAAAAAGGTGACATGAAGTGGAATGAGGTGCCAACAACAGCAAGGGGGAAGATGTAAACAAATGCTAATGTAGAGGACACTGACTGTCATGGTCAGTTTTTGGTGAAGTCACAACCTGGTAAAGTCGGCCAGTCTGAAAAAATGAGGCCAACGCTATGGCAGCAACTTTGCAAACAACTCTGCAAATGACTACAGCCCAAAGTATCTTTGCTTTCTTTGAGTGATGCCTCTGAAAATTCTGAGATTACTCATTTGTAAGAATTATGAGGTTCTGGCACATAAAACACTTAAAAGACAATCAGTGATTCTTTTCCACACATTCACTCAAACAACACTAGAATTCTCAGCATAGGAGCAAACACCACACATAAATTCAAAAGCATTACAACATCCCATTTGCTATGGTATAACGGCAGAGGTTTGGTCATTAACACCACAGTGAAATGACAGAAGTATACCAGAAGTTTTGCAGATATGAGAACCATTGCTTTACACAGAAAAAAAACAAAACAAAAAACAAACCAAGTCCGCAATATGTTTAAAATACTGAGAGAGGTGAGCGGAAGAGTGGGGTGGGAAAAGAAATTGTGTTTGTTTCTGCTTGCTGCCTCTACTTTGCAGCTCAAATTTGTCTTGTAGTTCTGACGAAAAGTTCTTCTTTTGTTGCATGACTTTTTTGGTGTGGCCTTACTGACTCTTTAGGCGTGAGGGCTCTGCTTGATATCAAACTGGAAGAGTCCCAGGACAATCCAGGGGTCTGGATTAGGCATTCGTCGGGGTCAGGCTGGAAAGCACTTCTCAGAAGGGCTCAGGAGTTCATGTGGTCCATGTTGCCATTACAGAGCAAGGCATAAGAGAAGCAACAAGTAGTCATTCACCTTCCAGATTACTTTTAACCTTCTGTTTTCACTTCCTCCGTGACAACCTTTCTCATTTTGTGCTGAAAGGTTCTACTTCATCTCACTTCAGAAGTGACATCTTTTGCTTGCTGAGTTAGAAAAAAGTTTTAATGTAAATGTTGAAAGTGTCTTTCCTTCAAGACCAAACACTTTATAAGCAGTTAATCCTCATTACAGAATAATTACCTGCTAAATCTGATTTAATAATTATTAACGTATAAGCGATTTTATGAATGTGCAATAAGAGTTATCGGTCACATTGCTGTCTGAGATAGAACTGAATTTTGGCGCTTCTCCTGCTGCACTGTGAAAATCCAATATACTACAGTTCACTTCCTTTTTTTATAGAGTGAAATATTGTAAGTTCAGTCAAACTTACTTATCCCCTGGCCGTAATTGCAGGGGGAAGCTTTGTGTGGATGTACTGCAGCAATATAGTACAGTTTCTGGAGCTGCCAGGATAGATGTACACATCTCTGGTATACTCCGTGCTGGCGCTACTGTTTGTTTTTCTAGTTCCTGTTATCTGTCCTTTCCCAGCTATCTTCAGCCGTGTCTTGTCCTCAGATCTCGTTCCGGATAGTGACTTGCTCAAGTGGGCTTTTTTTTTCTTTCAGGAGCCAGCTGGCATCAGTCAAGTTACAAGACTGAGTAGAAAGTACAGCTTTCCCCAGAAGTTCTGTGTTATTTAACTGTATCAAATGTTTACAGAGCAGAACTGGTTTTTTCCTGTCATTTTTGTGCATATGTGAAATATTTGACATATGCCTTTTATATCATACATCAGGATTTACTGGAATTTCTGCCTTGACCACTGAAGTGACATTGGCTGGCCTTTCACATTTTTTTAAAGAAGTAGTTTAAACTGGTGCAGTTGTCCTTTAACTAGTGAGTGACAAGAGATAGTTGTGGGAAGCGTCAGATTCATTGTTGAACAGCTGTAGATGAATGGACAGTAGATGTTTGAACAGTAGATTTCAGCTGTTTTCTCCTTGTATTTTGAAACTTACAATTTATTTCAAAACTCTCGTTCTGAAGTGAAAAGTGGCAAATAAACATTTCAGCATGTTTAACATGGTCCGTGTGATATTTCTGGATTTATGACAGAGAGCTGTCATGATTTTTTGAATAATTTTAGTGATGACGTAGGAAAAATTAAATGGTACTTCAGAATAACTTTGAAGATTTTTATTCAAGATTTGATGGGCAAAAATCCAAGCAATCCTCATTAGTAATTCTTTCGGAGAAAATTTCCTCCTTGAATCTTTATGTGTACTTTAGATGTAGATGACTTGGGAGCATCTGTTTAGGAAAATTCCACTGCCTTAGCTATCAGCGTGATTTCTCTCTTAGTCTAAGAGACACATGCACACTGTTATGTACAGGCACTCCCATACACATAATGTACGTTTGCATGTAATTTGTACTGAAGTACTCAGGGATTACCTTTAACAAAACGAAGAGTGGGATTAAGTGAACATATAGTGTTAAGAAAGCTGGAAATAAAATCCTCCTCCATCTTACTCTGCCACACATATTGCTTATTAGAGGATTACTTCCAAGCCTGTGTGGACAAGCTTTCTGAGGAAGGAATGGACAGGAACAAAGTTTCACAGGTTGGTACTGGTTATCAGGGAAATTCTGCTAAATTACACTGTCTAGGTGGAAGGTACTTTGTCTTCTGTTAGAATCTTGAAACTAATTTTTCACTTGTACTGTATCAATATGGACATGTAGAGAAAGAGAGAACCTAGTGGTTTCTTTTGACTCATAATCATATTGCGGCGGATAGTTCTTCTGTAAGTCAGACTACAGTCATAACTGGATGCTGCCTTCTTATTAAATGCCTTTTTATAAATATGATCAGAAAGTTCATAAGCCTACACTGAACTGACAGATTTTCAGCCAGATAAAATTTATATTTTATTAAAAATTTATATTCAGCCTTCTATAAATTTACTTTTAAAAGTTATTTGTAATATTAGATTTAAACCCCACAGTTTTCCTGATTATTTACCTGACAACTAGTCCTAAAATAGATACAAAAGATTTGAAACATCTATTGCATACACCAACAAGTAGCAAACTGGATATCACAGTATGAAAATAGGACAGAGCCCCTTGTCCCCCGGCAACTGTGTGCCTGTGCATTGAGCTAGTGTAGCCAGTTCATGGGTAGCAACCTCAGTGAGTTCTTCCAGATCGTAATTTGGAATTCACCTTAATGGGACTTCTCTTTCTAGAGCTGTATGTATGCTAGGTTATTCTGCAGTCTTGCTGCTTCCTCCAGATTCTCCCAGAGATCCATTCATGTTAACCAATTTGCCTGGTAGACACTCTTCATGTAAGTTTTGAATCCTTGTAAAACTCAGCAAAGTCGAACCATTTCCTCCTCTTCTCCTGTAAGTACAAGCTGTCTTCTCCTTTGTGTCCGAAAGTAAACTCCCTGGACAAATACATGAAGCCACTGCATGGTCCCTTACAAACGTCTTCCATATGTGCTCCATTTTGACATCTGTAAAGTTCAGAACGCCACCACAGCAACCAGTAAGAAAACAAATGTCTCAAAATAGCAATCTAGCAGTGCTGACAGTGCACAAAATCTGTGTGTGCAACTGCCTGTTTTTATCTTTGCTATTCTTGTCCTTCCTTTCCCATTTCCTCCACTGGATATTCTTCCACTTTTTGTATTGTGTCAAAACTGACTGTCAGCTCTTTAGTAAGACGTACGTCCCCTGTTACGTATGTGTGAATATCTGGCACAGAAGAGCGCTGAGAGCAGAGACAGGACCTGGGTTACCACACCCCCACTGCTGCCTGGGGTGGCAATACGGGCTCATGCAGCAGGCAGCAAATCCCACGGACTCAGGGACAGATCTGTGGCCCTAGTGATGGCCAGCCTGCAAGCAGTACGCCTGGTGCCGTTGGACACAGCGGACAGCTGGTCTGGTCAAAGTGGCCAGACTGGAGATGCCCAGCTATCGAGCTACCTGGCCCGAGTGGCAGCTCCCGCAGGGCTGCTTCAGCAGCTCCAGACAGGTAGCCCCATCCATCTTCTTCCACCAGGACAAAATTTTTGCACAGGAGCCTGTGTTTGGTGACAATACAAACAATAAGTGATACAAAAAATCCCGGTCTTTCCAGGGACTTACCCCTGCTGATTTACACCAGCATTGGAGCACACTCGAGGTGACCGGCTGTGCTCCAGCCGCACCAGGAAAGTTGCCCGGGCTGCAGCTGCAGGTCTGCCCGCGGGGCAGGCTGTGCTGGGGTGGGTCACGGCTCTCCCGGCTGGGCTGCACGCCTGCGGCAGCAGGCAGGTATCCTGCACTGCCCGCTTCTCTGCTGCGACTGCGGAGCCGCGGCTTGGTGGGGAGTGCCAGGCCCGTGACGGCTGCAGGAGGATGCGGCAAGGGTCTTCGTGCAGTGGCTGCTTCCTCTGCCAGCCAAAAAATGGTGGTGGGTAGGGTCTGTGCAGCTGGGCCAGGCCGGGGGAGTGGTGATGATTACTGCTGTGTCTCCTTTAAATAGTTTATGAGAGGTGCTCACTTTGCTTTTGGTTTTACAACCAACCAGAAATCAGCTCCTGCAGCACCCCATATGTTTTTTGTCTTTTTTTTCGCTTAGGTATGTTTATTGTATGGGTTATTAAGGATCCAGCGATGACTACCTCATGGGTTTGTTGTGTACACTGTCAAAGATAGGAGACTGAGCCCAACATCGGTCTTTAAAACATTACGGTTGTGTCTGAAAAGTCAGAAAAAATGGGAGTATGATTTGTTCTGAGCTATTCTTACACCATTGTAGACAATTCTAGCTAGCTAAATAGAAATCCTGTCACTAAATACAAGTGTGAAATTGCAAACAGATCCTCAGCACGCCAAGACCACATCACTATAGCTCCAGATTTCCCTTTCAATGAGTAACCTAGTAGTGCCTAGTGTTAAGCAGCTGATAGCAGGACTGCTGTTACCTGCTCCCTGGTCATCTGACTGCCCCTGCACACATCCACCTTTCAGCATGTAACAGTGGACTCACAGGAACCCTGGGGCATGCTGACGGAAGAAGCATAACTTCTCTTCCAGAAGGGAATGTAACCAAGCCTGAATTACTGCTGGTCAGAATGTTGTGTGCAGGACAGTGTAAGTAAGACGTATTGAAGCTCAGACCTATCCGTTGGACACAAATGTCCTCACTCTTTCAGAAGACTTCAAAGAGACAAATTCTCCCTCTGCTACATCCTTAGGTCTCAAAAATCCTTCCTAACCCCACCTGCCCCCTCACCATTTTACCCTTGCTCTCTGAAAGGTATGTCTAATTTATTTTCTGTTTGTGTTCAGCCCATGTTGAGACATCTTAGTTTTGCAACATCCACTCCAGTTTCAAGGTTCAGACTATTTGCAGCCTTCCATAAATGCTTCTCACTTCAAGATTTCTATATCCAAATGGCTCCCTAAGTGTTGATATATTTGTTGCCTCCTTTGAACCTAAAGAATCCACAGATGGCAAGGAGATGTATGCAAACAACATATCCTGCTAATTGTCTCTGAAAGTCTAAGATCAAGGCTGAGACCACTAAAAGCCTGTGCCATTAGATGAGTATCAATCAGAGAAAGGAAATTTTGGCAGCATTTATAATGCTAACATATATGAGAGTATCCTAAGAGGAAAGTATTTTGGTCACTGTAATACTGAACTAGTGTAAGCTATATGGGTTAAAGTATATTTGTTTTCCTTTGTATGAGTTGTCTCTCCAGTAGGACAACGCTTTTGAACAATTGGCAAATTCAATCTAGCACAGAGCCGGCACGTTGTCTCCTTTTACACGCATCAAGCATCACGTGGGATGAGCGCAATAAATCTAGATTAGAGTTGAGAAGCAGTGCTCATTTTTAATTTTCTAGTGTTATTTAGTTTGTGATACAGTCCAAATATGGCTGGAACGCAGTGTGTGTATTTAACTTTGCTATGTATTTAGCTTTGCCTTTCCCACTGAAATGTGTCATCTGTACTAAAGAGAACAGCTCTGCAGCACAAATTCCCTTCTAAGTAGTAATTGCAATATAAAAATGACATCACTCTCTCTGTAAGTAACATTTTTTTAAAATGTTTATGAAATTCTTTATTCTACATAAAAATAAAAAGGACTATTTTAAATTGATGTGGTTTTGTTATTTGCTTCTGCAAAATCAGCCTTAAATAAATACTTATAACAGCATGCAAAATAGGGCTGGAAGAGAGTAGGCCAACGGTACTTCTTAATGGAAGTGATTTTCTGCTAAAGCTGAAGCAGAACTGCATGAAGCTAGAAAAGGTCTCAAACCCAGCTGCTTAAAGTTAGGAATCTATGTGTCAATGACTAAATAAAATGGCCTGGTTTTCCAAAATGGTTGGCAGGCACCCACATTTCTCATTGAAATCAACAGGCATTGCATATGCTTAACACCCTGGAAAATTAGGCCACTTCTATTTAGGAGTTTAAATGTGACATTTGGAGCTTACATTTCATCTCCTAGAGCTAAAATATTAAGCCAGAGTACCTAAAGCCTATTTTAAAGTAGGATGTCTGATCTAATGGTACAGGTTACAGCTAACTAAGAGAAACAATTCTTCTGCTGACCTCCCCATGCCTCCAAAAATATTAGCCATATACTGAGATACCTTAACTGTAGCCTAGATTTCTAGCAGAGAAACTTATTTTGAGAACTCTTCTTGGAAACCCTTCTGAACAAGAATGTTCCTCATGGATATGAGCCCTGGTAGTCACCATTTTCACAAGCAAGAACACGTTTGAGTGCAATTGTTGTCAAAATAAGGCTTTTGCTGTTTGGTCTATTTAGTTTTAAACTATAACAGAAAAAGTAGCTGTGCATCTTCCATCCTGGGCAGAGAGGTACCATTGCCCTCTGAGAAGAGCTGGGGGCCTGGAGCCTCTGTGCTCTGCTGACCTGTTGTGTGGACTTCCACGCTGGGGAAGGCTGAGGGTTTGGGGGAAAGCACCTCTCACAGGCAGTGCAGAATTGGCATAGTCATTCAGTCACACTGCCCAAGTTGTTTCCCAGTAAACACCTGGCCAAAAGTAAACACAAGTAAAAGAGTTTCCTTGCTTCTAATTCATGAAATAGAAACTTTATTTGCTTCTCACTGCTTGACCTGGGAGGCTAAACAGGTGAGCCAATCCACTTTTCTGGTTAGCCATTACTATAGTGACTGTCTCCTCTTGAGGGAACAGAGGGAGAGGTACTGGGTCTTAGTTTCCACTTTGTTCTGAAAAAGGATCAAGGACCACTTCCCTCCGGTCCTTGAGATCCTTGTGCCTGCATTGGTACCAGGAAAAATCATTATGTGACAGGGTGGAATGTGGCTTCATCTTCCCGTTTGTCGCATGGTGCATTGAAAGAGAGTGCGAGTAGCCACAGCACTACTTTGTCAATCACCACCATATGTTAGAGTCCATTCTCTCACCATTATGAAAGAACAATGGATTATTACTTCAAACATTAATCAGAGCATCATACACAGCTCTGCTCATGGCTGCCAGCCTTTATGGATGCAGAATCCCAGTCCTTGCTGGACACTTTGGCCTGTGTTAAGGTATTATGAGTACCTGCAAAATCACAGGCCAGCCCCTGCAGTGCTGTGTAGCTAGTTCAGGGCCTAGCAGCAGCAGCAGTGCAGCCATGGGGGTGTGGAGATTGTCCTCTGTAGCTAGTTTAAAGCTAAAATTGCAGTCACAGTGTTTCTGGAGGCTCAGTGATGCTCCTGCATCTGCACAGCTACCTTTAGTATGAACTTCGAGCATGTAGGCCATTTAATTTGCATGTTACAAAAAGAAAAAGTCCCTTGAACAAATTCAAGCTCTTTCAAAGAATTTATCTCATCACCACTCCTTATTTTTAAAAGTCCTGGCAAGCAAGAGATTCCTCTACGCAACACTTGCTGTTTTCATTTATTTTCCCCAGCTCCAAGACCTGATGGTCACAGCCCCCTCTCCCTGGATTGTCTGGTGGAAGGGAATTGAAGAAGATCACTACAATGCATGCTCTGTTTCTGTGTGACTTGAAAAAGGATTTAAATGGCAAAGTACTGCAGAGAGATTGCAAAAGTCTGAATGTTATTTTTTAAATGACTTGGACAGTGCCCATGGTAGAAAGTTCTGGATCTTCTAAAGGCCAAGACTTCCCCAGTTGTGTAAACATGCTCTCAGAAGGCAGCTGTGTGTTCGATCACCACTGTGCTATCCACAAGTGGGGAAGGCTGGGGTTCATGTGTCCTGCAAACGCCTGACTCCAACCCACTTAAATTAGGAAAGACTCTTGCTGATTTTCATGGGTGTTAGACCAGATCTTACCTGTGAGCAGCAGTGAGTGTATGTGTGACCCACATTTGAGAATGAGGTCTGCTGGCTACATTTTCCAGGTAAAGACTGAGTACCGGTGGGAACCGTGATGACAATGCAGGCTCACTAGAGCAGGCTCTGAGCACTGTGCATGACTGTAATCTGCCTCAAGCCATGACCTGCATTTTCAGAAATCTTTCTGACATTAATTTATCCTTTCAACACATCTGCAGGAAAAACTCTATGATTAGCTTACAGCAAAAGAAGTGTCCAGAGAGGCAGAGTTGCATTTGCAGGTGCTGAAGAGCTGAAACTCCTGAGGAGTGGGAAAAACAGCTGAGAGTGTACCTTCTCTCTGAAAAAATCAGGCTTCTACTTACTTCTATCCACAAAGCGATTCTGTCTCAAAGCCAGAATTAAAACTCCAAAGTTCCTGGCTTAGACCAAAACCCCAATGTGGGATAGTGTTTCATTATAGAAGTTCTTTATCTACTGAAATTATTTAAAGGCAGGAAGTGTTATCTGTGGCTAGGATTAATCATCTCTGTCGCATAGCCTGTCTCCTGAACGAGAGATTAAGGCACAGTGTAGCTGCCTGACAGGCAAGAAGCATGGTATGGATTTTGTTAATTTCTGTGGTAAGAAGCAAAGCCAAGTAAATTGCACAATGCGTGGCACGTTGGGACACTGTCAGCCAGCAATACCTCAGCGAAGGCTGCTCATGGTGCCAGACGACAGATGGAAATGGACAAGAAAAATTCTGTCACGCCCCAACATCCAAGTCTACCATGCTGCAAAGGGAGAATGACCAAAACGTTGGACATTCAGCAGACAGGAGGCAGCTTCCCCTTTTCTTGCCAAACTTCTGTGTTCCCTCAAGAAAAAATGAGAGTGAAAGAAAAGCAGGGCACCACGCAGAGACAGAGCAAACACACGGAATGGCAACACCAAAGATGCTGGTGGAGGAGCAGAGACAAAGCAGCAGAAAATGTGGTAGCTTGATTTGGCATTTGCTGCCTTGTGTGCTCAGTCAGCCCCAGGCACCTTGACCACACACAGCAGGCACACAGAAAAGGCACAGCAAGACCTGACCACTGAGCATCCTCTCTGGGCTCTTGTCATGCTGCCAAATTGCAGATATAGTGCATTGCCCTTTCTGCACATTCACAGAGGAGGGGAACTTCTGACAACGAGCCGGGGTAAGATTTTACTCGTTTAACTTGAAGGAAGGAGGTCATCACACATATCTTTTTGTCTCCCCAGATGAGGCTGCCTCGTCTGCTCTGCTATTTGTATAGCCGTCTACACAGCTGAAATATTTGCATTTTTTTCCTGGGCACTGCAGCCAGTGCACCACTATTTGAGCTGGTAAGATGCCAGACTCTTACTCAGTTGTACGAGGGAGCTGGTGGTCTAGTCGGCTTTGTTATGTTATTGTCGGCAACAGCAGCAGGATAGCAGACACCACCACCGAGATCATCAAAGAGCACATTCACTCTTAAGAAAAAAAAAGAATAAGCTGGGTCATAAATTCCACCACAAATCTATTTCTAGCCAAAAATAATATCTATTATTATCAGGACATGTATGATAGAAAAAGGTCAGGGCTTGACCTGCTCTTGTTGGATGATATGATGTGCTGCAGTTAGTAATGATATGATTGGAGCCATATGGGATCTCCAGAAAATTATGTGCTAATTACACATTAATGTGATCAGTTCATATGTGCCTAACAACTAGCTCTCTAGTGCTGCTGTACAGTTTATTCCCCAGCAGATTGACTACATGTGAGAACTTCAGAGATAAATACAGGCTTTTGCTATTTGAAGAAAAAGGAATCTGAGTGGGCTGACTCACCTTTTTTTCACCTTAAATTGGTGATGGGGTTCTTAATTTCAAATAAGAATTATTCCTGTTCTGGTGGGGGAGAAGACATTTTTGGAATTATAAGAGAACAGAGCACTGTCTTGTGTGCTACAGCCTGAGAGTAACAGAACAGGATCAACCCAGTGCAAACATCCCCCGTTAATCTTAGCAGGACATGCAAAGATTATTTTTAATCCTTTGAGTGCTTTGTACCTTTAAGACAGTATTTCTGAAACCAAGAAGCACTCACTGTAACATTAAGTATTGATTACTTACTACACAGCTCGCATTCCAAATGTTTTTGTGGTATAGGACTGAATTAACGCAGTTTGTATTTTCACTCTGCTCTTCCTTAAAGGTCTCAAGTTTCAGTGAACCGATGGGCAGCTTAGAGCTCTGACACACTTCTCAGCCATCCTTATACACCATTTGGAAGGGTTGGGTGGTAGCTGACATCCCTTCGGGTCCCTGATGCCACAGGCTCAGACACTGGAGCTGCATCGGAGCAGGCAACGAAACGGCAGCCTGCTTGCACTTTGAAGGGCTGCACCAGTCAAGCAGAACTGTTCAATGCATTCATTACATGCTATGTTCGGAGAGTGCACGCAGGATCTCAGAGTACTGACTGGCAGCTCAGCTTTGCTTCATCCTCAGCATGCCTAATGAAAATAAGGTGTATCTTCTATACTACAGCAGACATGACAACTGAAACTGTGCCTCAAGACACAGCTGGCCTTCTCTGCGTTATTTTTTCCCCTGTGCTGCTTTAGTCTTTTCATCCAGCTCCTTCTGGGCAGCAGGCTGTGTGCATGTGTTTCTCTGCAGATACCATTGTTCCCTGCCTTTGAAGCGCCTGCATGTTGTAGTTTGCTCTTTTCATCACTCCTCCCCGTGTAACTAGAGGGGCGGATGCTTTCTAGATAAGGACTGGGAAATGGTGGAATGTATAGGTCTAGGAAGCACAATCAAATAAAATGAAAGCTGGGACTGACCCTTGAAATTTCACTGCAAACATTTTTATGCATGCAAGTGGCTTAGTCGACTTCAGAGAGGCTGCTAGTGCTCGTGAAGAATATCTGTGTAGATGAGACAGCAAGATGGACCGTCCATTTACTGCTATGATAACGTAACTGGCTTGAGGCTGCTAGGAGATCATGATAAAGGATGTCTCAGAAAGACAGCAAGTTCATAAAGTGTTTCATTTTAAGGCATGTTGAGAATTATTAGCAGAGCAGCTGTAGATTTTTATATCATTTCGTAATACTTGGGATGTGGCATTTTGAAATTAAAACCCTCTTTGTGGCTGACTTTTTGTCACGTACACCATGGCCAACAGTCCACCTTTTGCAGAGCATTCTCTGACAAAGTGAGTCTGCACAAAGGCTCAGATACCTGTGAAGGGTAAGGACTTTTACAGCGCAAAACTGTTTTCGAAGAAGAAAGTTAGGTGGGTTTGCCAGATTGAACTAACCAGCTCTGAGGAAGAAACAGCCTGTGTTTCTGCATCCCTGCAGCAGAAGGGCTGAGACATTCCCAGGCGTGGCCCTGGCAAAGCCCATTGCCCACGTATGTCTGGAATGAATGCCAGCTGCCTCCACGTCGTCTCACTCAGACATTGCAACGCTGTACAGTCAAAGCCACCAGGACTCACAAAGAGCTCCCCAAATGCTCTCAGGGGAAAGTGATCTAGGACCTTTTGCTCCTGAAAAAAGAGACCCCTGAAACTGGAGTCTCATTACTAGAGGAGAAAAGAGCCCTTTGACTGAAGACAGAACCTGCAAATTCTTTACACTTTCACTCCTCCTGGAACTCCTGGGCATTTCGCCTCAGCCACTAATTCTTCCAAACTCAGTCACTGTAAATTTAGAACTCATTGCAATCACTTTAAACGACAAGATGGGCACATGGAAGCGAATAGCTGTAACATAACTGCTAGGTCACAGAAAGGTTAAGGCCACACACCTAGATTCAGCCAAAAAACCTACCTTCTTCCAGCAGAGATATGAAATAGGTTCCACATTGTGTGAACCTGGGAAAACCACTGAATCATTTCTTATTTTAGTTTCCTCACCTCTGAATAAGGAAACCTTTTTGCGGGGAGGGGCTTAGCTTAGAGATCATAGAAAGCTTCTACTGTGAAGGAAAATAGGACAAGCATATGACAAGCATACATGAAGCAGTAAGCCCAGCTTACCTATAGTTGGCTTGTAAATAATCAGCAACTTCCAGTGAAGATATTAAAATCAATGATATCTTCACACATACAGGAAGGCCCTTTTGAGGCTCAGCCACTAAACAGGACCTTGTAAAAACATTACATTCCTATGAAAAACAAGTTTGGACACTGATAAACACTGCTGGAAAATTACACTTTATCAGGCAGAGTGAGAAGCATTAGATCGTTAATCTCTTATGCCTTCAAAGATCTTGTCCACTTGTAAATGAAAAACCGTTATCACAGAGGCAGGGAATCCACCTTTTCAGTGGATTAACTGCTGGCTACCTAATGTCTTTTGTTCATATGCCAAAGCCTGTGCAGGATAGTGTCCTCTCTTCTCCCTCCCAAAATACTGCTAGAGATAAAGCAAGCAACTGGTTCTTGAGAGCTTCAGCTGCCTGCAGGCCATCCTGTCTGAGCCACCTGTGAAACCAGTCATTTTACCTTCTCTTATGCTTCCTGCAGCAGAAGGCAGGTTCATACAGGCTCCCCTGGTGTGCCCCTGCATATCTCCCTCTCCCCCTTCAACTGCAGTAATACCTTCGCCTGATATTTTTGTTTGCGTGGGCTACAAACCAGCACGCAGCCTGCCCAGGACTGCAGGGCTGGGGGCCAAGCACTGCTGAAGCATTGCTCCCTATTCTGGTGCTTGTCTATGCAGCTCGGGGACACCACCTGTCCCTTCCCTCTCCTCCCCGAGGTTCATTCCAACCCCTACCCACCCACACCTTAATCTAGTATCTGGCATTTAGATTTGACTGACTTTCGAAGTAAATGGGTCAGGTTATTTAGAATAGGCTGCTGGGCTGTGACTGCAGCTCTTCACATGCTGAGTCACCCTGGCAGCAGATGTCATCTGCTTCTCGTTTGAGGGAGAGGCACATAATGAATTAAAAATGCAATGTGCACTGCTAAAATCTTACACAGCTGTGTTCAGTAGGGATCAGTGGGAGTAACAAGACAGTCAAATTACAGGGGGTTCTACTATGAAGACAGAAATTTAGGGGAAAAGCTTATTTCAGTTCTCCACATGTGCTTCAGTGAACTGGCTAAATATAGAACACCCAAACGACTGGAAAAGCAAAGGAAATGGAGACCCAGGAAAAATAAGTCACTGATGGTGGTGCAGGAAATACTTCTGAATGAAACCACTTCCGTTGCAGCCTTTGTAATGTTCTCAGAAGACCACAGTCCTAAAAAATCAGTCATTCCTGGGCTTGAGTGTAACATTGGCTTTACACTGTTGACAAGGAAACACAAGGGATCTGTGTGGCAGTAGGGTAAACTGTGTTTGTTTTTACAGACATGTATAAAAATACACATCACTAGAAAATCAAAGCAACAGCCACAACAGAGCAAAGACTTTCCATAGGAGACAGAGAGCTTAATTCTCTGAGAGCCAGTGACCCCAGCTGCTCTCGGAGCTGAGAACGTCACTGGCTCTCAAGACCTGACCCAGAAGAACGGAAATCAGGGCTGCATTTCATTATTTTGGCACAAAGGCCTTCAACAGCTGCAACTAAGGTTAACGAACTGCAAGCAAACTTCCAGAGGCACAAACTGCATCAGTCCTCCCTCAGAATCAGGCATTTTTGTGTCCCTGAAAATCTATCAAACCCATTGCAAAAACCAAGTCCTTTGTATGTGGCTCAAGCTGCTGAAGTGGAAGAGACACCCTGAGTAAGCACAGGTCAAATGGGGTTAAGCTTTCTTTCTTCAAAGCATTATCTGGAAAGGATTATGAATCCAGCAGCAGCACTGGCCATGAAATGTGCTCAGATGAATTCATGGTGTCTTCAAGCAAAAAGTTTGTTCTCTATTCCTCTAAGTGTATTTGTTCTTCTAGGTGTTTATGGCACTTACGGGCAGTTGACACTGGAAAAAGCCCACACTTCTAGACTTGTATTTTTTGAAAAGAGGGAGGTTTTTACTGAAACATTTGCCTATGTTTTTCACAGAAAAGAAACAAATTGTTTTCTGCTGGATTGAAACTTCTGTAAGTGCAGCCTGTTGGCTGACTAGCTTGGTTAACGGTTACATCCCCATTTCACTCTTCCTACATGGCACTGCAAGTTCAGAAAGAAAAAGTTTTTAACCTTAAAACAGTCTTAGTTGTCACTGTAAAACTTCTCCCTCATTCCTGCCCCTTTACCTCACCTTCAGCCCACTATTTCACTCCAATTTACATCAATAGGATTTGAAGAGAGGGAAACTGAGCACTGTTTAGTCTTTTATGACCTTTAAGATGAAGACTTTAAATGTTATTATAAGATTAAAGAAAAAGATCTGTAGGGATAACTAGGGGATTTGGAATACCTAGATCCAATGACCAAGCTGTGAGGCAGTAATTTCCCAGAATGTGGCTTGGAAATGCCCTCCATGCGATGCAGAAACCCCCCCAAACCTGGGTGACTCACATGAATGAGGTCTGTACAGCTCTGTACAGCTTCATTTTCCCACAGCCCACCTCTGTGCCAACACAGCCCCCGCAGGAGCCAAGATCTCAGGGCTTCCCACATGCTGTTGGGAGGCAAATTTCACACAGTGGAACTGGAAAGCATTTCAGATCACACCATGAGCTTTGGATTATTTTAATTTTCTGTTTTTTCCTACTGAGATCTATTAATTAGGACATTTGACTAGACTGGAGAAAAAAATCTTAGGAAAGTAGGCTCCAGGGAACTATCTCAACTTAGTTGGCAAAAGAGCAAATTAGCTCACGGGTGACTTCTGTCTTCCTTTCCAATGGTATTTGCTCTTTCCAGGCTTGGGAGTCTGTTTCATGTTTACCAGAATAAAAGCTATAATATTATCGAAATCAACGTAAGTAATTTAAGAAGGCGTGCAGCAGATTTCTTCTTCAAATAGTCATGGATTACGTGGTCCTGCCTGTGAATTTTCTCCGGAGAGAATGGCACAGACTGCAACCTTGCCCTAAGTTTCCAGTGGTTTGTTCTGCCAAGGGCGGGACGCAGACTGGCCGCAGTGCCCCTCTCCTGCCAGAGGGCTGTAGTTGCTGTCACCCTCGCCGTCTGCGAGGAGCACTGGAATACAGAGTCCCTTGCTCCAAAGTGATCCTAAGTCAACCCTGGCGCAGCAGACAGGAGATATTCACACCCAGCATTTTGGTTTGAGGCCTGTTCTGCATAAAAGGACTTTTCTTTAAAATATGATACTTGAGTGGAGTAATGAGCAGCACACGTTAAAAATGTCTAGGCCAGTTTCCAATGCACTCCCTCCCAGTGAGACGTACCGTATGCAGGAGTGTTATATAGCTTGATTACCGTAGCACAGATGAATCCCATGACACTGTCTGTATTATCAGGGAAGAAGTGCCCAGGAAACACAGCCTTGAGCCCCATTCAGTTCTGGTTTAAGCACCTGCATCTTCATTTTCTTTGATTATTTATTTTGCAGCCGAGAGTTGAAACCTAATCAGCACTCCCTGTTCTCACTGCTTATATAACAACTTTCTCCACTCCTCCTCTCCTTCTGTAGGCTTTACTTTCACAAAAAAAGCAGGATGCAAATATTCTTCTAAAAACGCAAGTTGCCTAAGTTTTACTACCTGCTATGGGATATGGGGCAGTGGGATATCACAATTTGAGCAATCAGGGCAAGTACAGAGGACCCAAAGACATATAAGTTCTGCCTGATGGCACTAAGTCTGATGGCACTAAGTCTGACTTTGGGCATAGTTAAATCAAGGTACAATGTGCTTGGCACTTTATTTGTTGCAATTTTCTCTTCTCTTTCTTGCTATTTGGACTCAGTGCCTCTATGCATCTAGCTGTTGTTAAACAGCCAGTGGGTGATTTTCCACATTCTTTCAGTTCTCAAAGTTACATCACTGAAGCTATTTTCCTTGGATGAGTTTCATCAGTGTGGACTGTTGACTACCTTCTCAATCTGTTTTCCTGCCAGTGTGAACATTTTTCTCAAGGGAGCTCCCTCCTGTAGTGGTGCAAGTGTTGTAGGTGGCTGCTGGGAGGTGTCTAAGTGTCTTCTGTGAAGTAACCGGAGGTGTCAAAGAAAAGAAATTCAGGCTACTCTGAAAATGGCCTGCACTGTCAGTAGCAAATGTGAGACAAACTGCAAGCTCAAAAGTCTGCTTTCTTGTGAGAGGGCTTAGTAAGAACATAGAAATTCAGTCAGTGAGGGGATGAGAAGGCCCCTGGTGCCAGCAAACTGGGAAAGTTCATACAATGTGGTTCAATCACTCTTGCTTTCTCATATTAGAGATATAGAGCTTACAGTTTTGCAAGAGTCCTAGGAGATTACATGGTTCTCAAGAAATTAAAACATCCAGTAATAGTAAATTGGCCCTAACTACTGCTTTCAAAGAGAGTGCTTCCTTCTCCTCCCTTTTCTCTCCATCTTACAAAACCAACATGGTCAAATTTATGATTTGTTGTGAGAGGCCCTAGTTTAAAATTAGAGCCATAGGAAGCCATTTAAACCTTCAGCACAAGAAAAACTGGCTGACAGTCATCGTGGGTTTATAGGGCAGCACTAAAAGCTAGCACACAAAGTATCCAGCGTTTCAAATAGCTCATTCACAAAATCTGTGTACTACATTCTGGAGGGAATGAAATCCTGTTTGCCTTTTGGGAGTTGTCACATTGAAGCCAATTGGATTACTCATTTGTTTGAGGCAAGCAGGATTTAACCCTCCAAGAAACAAAATGGATTTGCTAAATGAAAGGGATTAGGTTTTTCTATATAATTCTGTGTTTAAAAAAAAAAAAAAAAGACTTAAGGCATCTCTCCCCCTTCTCTTTTTTTGGTGCAATACGAGCAAGAAGCTGAACAGGACTCTTCTGTGCCCTGTGCATCTTAATTTTAGTTGCCAGCTTCTTTGCCTTGCCATGTTTAAATCAGCATGCTAATGCTAATGAATGCTTTTCAGAATGCAGGTCGTACCAGGCTGAATTGGTTTGGTAGGGTGGGGCTGCTCTTGCTTTGGTGTTTGAGACAGGGTATACTGTTTGGTCTTAGATCCAGACTATCTTGTGGTGGATTTAAAGTTGGGCATGGTTTCTGATTTGGCAGTGCTAGAGGCTTGTGAGCCAGCTGCAGGTTTTTGCCATTCTTGGGATGGGCTGATACTGGAAAACAGTCTGCCTGTTGTGATGGTTCAGAAGAGAACAGATCAAGTGGTTGATCCTTTCTCGAAAATGAAATGAAGCTTGCGTTCAAAGTCTCTGGGTGAGCTCTGCATTTGGATTCATTCAGCACAGAAGCAACTTCTGTAGCAAAGTGGATAGTTAGGCAACAGGTCCTGTTGCACTGAAAGAAATTTCATCCCCTGAATCAACACGCATGAGGAAGTAAAGTTGCCCTTCTATGAATCGACAGCTTCTGCATGTCTGGAGTTAAAGAAATTGCAACTACATTGCTCTACATCTCCTACCTTTAGTAATCCTTCCCGAACACCCAAGACAAAAGCCACTCAGCAATCCTAGATTTCCATGATCTTCCTGGAAGATGCACGTGCTTCCAGTTGCATCCTCTGTCATAGCCAGCGTACATCCCACACAGATACAGAAGTGCTTCTCTTCTGTCAGTATAGCTAAAAGGAGTTTCACTGAGAGAGGACAGACTGCAGACTTTCAGTATGAATGTTTCTGAATCTGAGCAGTATGAATCTGTTACTGATTGTAATGCTATCTCTGAATTAGTTCTTATTCCTTCCCCAATTCAGGGAGACCCAACAGAGGAGTGGCTTCACAGCAGACAGTCTCTTCAATCAATGCTAAAAAGTTTTGGATGTTATGACAGTTCTTACCAAGGCCACGATTCAATGCAGGAGGAGGCAGCGTATATGGGGAAGAGATTTACATGCACATTAGTTCTCTACGTAAATCTGTCTCTGTCCTGAAAAACAGCTGTGAGCTGCACAGACCCAGGATAGCTGTAAGACAGAGAGGGTGGAAGATTTATTTCATTTAATACTTTAGCAATGATGTTATTTATCTGCCAGATGACAGACCTCTCGGTGGCAAGGATTTCATGTTCAACCAGACCGTCATTTGAAGTAGCCTGAAAAGTTTGCAGTCTGCTATGCAAATAAGAGAAAGAGAGAAAAGTTTGCTCAGAAACAGCTGTAACCCATGAAGAGCAAAACAAAATCCACTCTGGCAATCCACTCTGAGTCCAGCTACTACAGTCTGCACAGCAGATTAATAACCTCTGTTTTCCCCCCCAGAAGCCTCTGTTTTACCCGCCAGAAGCCTCTGTTTTACCCATGCTCGTAGCAAGGAGGAGCAGAAGGCATTAACTGAGAAGCAAGTGAGGTCAAAGATGGCTGTTCTGAATAAGCAGAACGATCAACTGTGCTGCAGGCTAAATCCGGGTTAGTGTAATAGATCCCTTGGACGTCACCACTTTTTCATGTTGCTGCTCAGGCAGCCAAAGCCTATGGCCTCTGTTGCTGAGGAACAGACAGTGCAGGGCTGCTTACACCTCTGCTGTACTAATTATTTTTGCACTGCTGCTGAAAACATCTGCTCTGTGATGACAGTCTGGGTTGTCACATCATCAGACAAGGTATCAGGAAAATGCAACTTTCCTCCCATGAATCTCTAAACACCTCAGAGACAGAGCTAAAGAAGTTCAGTCATGAGAAAATCTCCCATGTTGTCACAACAAGTGTTATAGTGTTGACCTGTGGATTTTCCACCATTAGTGACAGGAGGCAGCAGGAAAGGCTTGTGCTTGCTTCAGAGGAACGAGGAAAGCACTGCATATGAGGGGATGCAGCAGCTGGTGGGACCAAGAACTGAGGCTCTGTAAAACATGGGAGATGCTCTGCTCTGCTGGACGCTGTACCCGGTCCTCAGAGAGTTACCCAAGGAGAGAACCATGCCCACCCACCGCCAGCACTGAGGCTGCTCCCGCGATAGGCTCTTGCCCAGCTGAGTGCTGACCCGCCCTGCAGCCTGGGCAGGGCTCAGGCGTTTGCCCCCCGCAGGGTTTCCCTTCTTGGCTCTGCTGCCCCGAGGCACAGAGGCACCAGATGTGGTACAGGCAAAGCCCGCCTCAAGACTGGCCTCATCTACATTCAAAGCCAGACGTGGGCGATGCTGCCTGGGGATTGCATTAAACTGTTTACTTTTTCTTCTAATCTATCAGAAGACTTTGCCAAGGTATCTTCGAATGCGGCAGAAGTGCCTGTTATTCTTGGACCTTACTGGTGTCCTTAGCTCCTGTAAATTACAGGAAGGGTGAGCGACACAGAGTGTGCATTATCTTTTAGAGAGGCATTTTATTATAGCGGTGCCAAGCTAGAAGAAAGCATGAAAAGAGCAAAGCAGGCAGTGAGTATTATTTGAGTTGTTGCACTGTTCAAGGCTTGAAAAGGCTTGCTCTGAGCCATTGTCAAATGACCCCTGCTTTCAGTGTGGCTGGGTGGATATTCCCTACTGTAGGGCTGCTGGGCTGAATCCAGCCCTAAATCTTTGAGAACAGAGCTGCTGTGAAGAGTGACACACAGCTTTCTTCTACATGGGAATAGCAAGACAAGAGTAGCTTAAAAAAAATAGGTCAGAATCTTTCTATTTTAACTACTCATCAAGAAATAAAGAGGTGCAGCTTGTTTTGTCTGGTTTGCATTTCCACATTTGTGAGGAGCGTCCCGGTGGTGGTGGCATCGGCAGCCTCCACTCCCAGGCACCCTCTAAGCGGTGAGGCCACCCAGGGCTGCCCTGCGGTGCTGCGCGCAGCCTGGCCCCTCGCAGGGTCCCGCGCCCGGAGCTCCCGCTTCCTGGGGAGCAGCGATACGCCTAGGAAAATGTTTGCAATAAGTAAGAAATGCTCTTACAGCTTTTGCTTTGTTGATGTTAAGTATCTGCCAGGTTGTTCTGGTACAGAAAAAATCACAGTATCAGATCAAATTCACTAATAGCAAAATCCTATTAACTCTGCATTTTCTCACCATACAAAGGCTAGTCATGGGATCCCTGGTAACAGTAGTCTTATTCTGCAGAGCAGATCTTATTTTACATTCTTGGGGCCAGTCACTCAATTGATGTAAGTAAGTTTATCTCCAAGTTGTAGCTACCCGGATTTATATCAGCTGCAAAGCTGACCCTCTGTTAATTGCACATGTTACAATTCTCCGGAAATTCTGTTGCCACAGACTGCAATAAAAAAGCATTTTCTGGTGGTGAAAGGTCAGTAAACAGATCTGAGATGAAACAGTCTCTTTGTGATTATGGTTACGCTTTAAGAATGATTTTGTCCTTCCGCAAACAGCACACACACACACGGTCTGCCTAGGAGTTTTGAACAAAAATGCTTGTGCACAATGACCACAAATAAAACAATAAATTGTTTCCACTTTTAAGCACAATTGTTGTGCCTGACTTTAAATCTGTCCATCTACATGCAATTTGTCCTCCTAGGAGCTGCTGCTGATTACTTGCTTATTTCCTTCACTCATGGCTCATAAGACCATCCCCAGGGCAACGCCTGTTAATTTCTAATTTAGCCTGGTTTAACTAGCTCAGTTGTTCAGCAACTCTTAGACAGACAGACCTAGATTTCTGGACTTGCTTTTCCTCAAGCCAGCTGCAAGCAGGCTGAAGGTGAAGAGCCTGTAATCATTGAAGTGCAATATCAGTTTACAGGCCCGTGCCTGCACCCTTCCTGGAGCTGGACAGTCTGGCGGGGACAAGTGTGTTGCTGGTGGCAGGGCAGGGGCAAACAGCCGCTCCAGCTGGTACAGAACGGCTCATCTTCCTAGCCTGAGCTGGCCTAGTTTTTCATACAGCACTGTCACTGTTTCAACCTCATCTGCTGTGCCCATCAGAAATGCTGAAGTGACAGTCTGGAGACCATAGATTTGTTCCACCCCATAAGGGGCAGCAGCAGGACAAGCACCGTTGACCCACGTGGCCTGGAGGGTTTGTCCCGAGGCCGGCCAGTATTGGCCACCCTTCAGACAGCTTGCTCATGAGGAGCTGCGCAACAGCCCATGGCAGTGACAGACAGTCCAGGAGGAGACCAGCAGCACGCTTGAGCTGCTCTGAGCATCGGGATACTCCATGCCTTTGGTGTCTCCTCTTTGCCTGCCAGGATGCCACCTTCCATTTACGTCCCATTCTCCCAGAGACACATGCGGCAGAGGCTCGGATATGGACCCTGCGAATGCCAGGTACTGTCCCATCCAAACCTGTGTCTGCCCCACCAAGTAAACCTTACTATGCTATTAACATCCTGTGTTCCTTCCACCCTTCGTGCCCACCCTGTTTAAGCCCTTTTTACACAGCTCAGAGCCTGCTCCAGACCTACGGAAGCCATGCATGCAAGTGCCTGTCAGGCAGCTTGCTATGCGATGATCTCATGCGTTGGAGCAGGGTCTGTCGTTTTACTTGACTGGAGGCTGTTTCCCTTACTCTGACCTTACCAGCGAGCATTTCCAGCAATCACCAAAAATTTCTTGTAGCACACCAAGCGGGTGGCAGAGGACGACTGTGAGAAACACACACACATATTCATTAGTCTTCGGAAAGAAGAGAGAGCTAAAAGCAGCAGCAGACATTACTACTTAAGATTTCCTCCGTGGGTTTCTAACTTGATGGTATGTAATGAGAAGAGACTTTGTGAAACAGAAAGAAAATAATTAGATCCCTTAAGTTTTTGCATCTAAATTGATGCAGACACTATGAATACGTGTTAGCCTAAGAATTCCACAGGCATCTGCAATTTCAGAGCCACTTCAGATTTTACAAATCACAGAATCTACTCTGGATTTTCATCAGAAGTATTAGCATTGATTTCTTACTAAACCTCTCTCTANTTGCATAAGGGAATAGATTTAATATTCTTTTTCCCTGTTTTGGGTTGGTATGATGGAGGTATGATTTATTTGTCCTTGTAAGAACCCACAATTAAAGTACAGATTGATTACACAATGTCTGACATAGCTGCAGATTCTAGGCATTGCAAGTTGGTTCTGAACCTAGGGAGTATGACTCAGCTGAGATTGCACACGGTTTAGTGCTATATGGCAGGAATTTATGGGACATACTTGGAAGCAGAAATCAGATTAAAGGAGAGGATTATTATTTTTTGCTTCATAAATATGAACATAAATAAGGCTGTACATAGATTTTCTGCATTAGTTGAGGGAAAGGATTATGAACACTTCCTCTAAGCGATGGCATTATTAAATGTTCACTTGACACGTGAAAAGATTTATTCTGTTATATTAAAAAAAATACACAGTTATTAGGCCAAACTGTCCTGTATTATTTCAAATGTTTGCCACATGCATGGAAAATAATTAGAGCACAATTAAATATGGAGAATTCGATTGGCATATGAATAGTTCTGAATTCCTTCTTTGGGCTTCAATTTCAAAAATTACCACAGAGTGCCACCAATTTAACAGTAGAACTAACCCATCAATAAAGCAAAGATAGTATTCCCTCAGGCACTGCAAACACATTTCAATATGGAAGCATATTTCAGCCTCAGGCTTCCAAGAAACACTTACATAGGATGGGGAGAAAATGGCTGTAAAATGTCAGCTACCGTGATGGTCTTTTTAATAAGCGAGGAAGTAACCTGAACCTGTTTTGCCTTCAGATCTGGATTTACCTGTGTCATAAGGAATGACAGAAAGCCTTTACTGGGAGTTATTCCAAAAAATATGTAGAGGCTGAATTCAGTCCTTTTCCTGTCCAACACTTGCTGAGACTTTATTAGCCAGCATTGTTCACATCTGCTTACAGAGAGCACACCAGAGGAGCATGTGATCCAGCTGTTGCTATGGTATCTAGTGGGATTTTAAGAGAACAACAGAAGAATCAGTGGCAAGAACCCCTCCAGCTGACACCTGAGTTAAAGTGACATTGCCAAAAATTATGACTTCAATATACTTAACCTTTGTTTGTCAGGTTTTTCTGCAGGAACCGAGTATTTAGCACCCCAGCGAGAATTAAGAGCACCTGGAGCCTCTGGGGGGGAAGGATGACAATACCAATAATACCGTCATGCGATTTCTTTTTAAATGCCTCCTTAATTTAGCAGAATGACATGTGCTTTAAACTGAGCTCTGAAAACATTCAGTAAGTCTAGCTCATCATCAGTGCAAGAGGACAGATACCTAGTTCATTACAGAAATCAATGTCTAGGCAAGGGCACAACAGCTAGCACCTTGAACCAACCTTTCCTTGTCTCCACCTCATTCCTGTCAGACTATAGATAACAGAAAGACACCAAAACCTTGTTCCCCAGATACTTCCCAAAGCAATACTGCTCACCCTAGTGCCCTGCTGCTGCGTTATGGATACAGCCTATCAGAAAAACAGACATACAGAATGAGGTACACACAAAAGTCTGTTTTGGGGACTGTTTTTCCACCTTCTTCTTCAAACAGAGTTTTTCCAAGAGCTGTCAACTAATAAGTAACAAAATTCCAATGAGTGTTTTTTTGGCCAAGAACAATACGCAGCCTTTTGTGAGCCAGCCAGCAATGTGGAGTCTCCAAAGCCTCAGGAGACAGGGCTTTCCCCTTGTTTCTGCTGGTACTTCCCTTCAGTGGGTCGGTCAGAAATACTGGGGTAATTGTTCTGGCTTAGTTGCATGCCTGTGGCCAGCCAGGCTCAGCCTGTGAGAATCTGTTTCGTGAAAGTGAAAACAATGTATTACGCATGGAGTATCGCTTGCTCTGGGCCCTAGAAGACATCCGTGGATAGGAGAGTACCTATTTGAGATGATGTTATTTTTGGTCATAACGTGGCTGTGAAGCAGCTATCTTTGCTCCTGCGGAAGTTTTCTGTTTCTGCCATCCCATCCTTGAAGTCTCGGGGGTACTTTCTAGGGCTGGGCATTAGCCTACAGCCACCCAGCATGCTCTGAGGTGGAGGGACTCTTGAGGCAAAAGCCCCACAGAGGCCAGAGCAATGAGCACCTGGGGAGCTCCGTCTGCGGTGTTGTTCTACCCACCTGCCAGGGGAGGCTATAAATCTCCCCACTGAATTCCTGTCTTTCCCCTCTGCCATGGCATGGGGTGACTGTTGTAGTGTCCAGGAGAGCCTACAGAACTGGCCACTGCACAGTGCCCTGGCTGGTTCTTGGGAACCAGTGTACTGAGGGTTGCCTGTGTCCCCCCAGCTGGGAAGAGGTGAGGTTTGGGATTTCACCTAGTTGTGGATGAAGATTCAAACAGAGCTGATTTTGTCCTAATGCTTCCTCCATTTCAAGCATTAGCCTTGATGACAATAACCTCCGAGAGCCACCACCATGTCCACTGTGTAGCTGCAGAACTACTGTGTGTTCCTTGCAAAGACAGAGGTTAGAAATGATGCTAATAAAAGAACAACGCATCCTGTGTTGGACAAAAATAATCAAAGAATCTGCTTTCCTAACTTGAAAACAGATAGTTTGCTCTGCCAAAGCTAGGAGAGGGCTTAAAGAGTATTTCTTCTCCCTGGTTCCTTTTGAATGTTATAGACTTCATGAATTAATCAGGAGAATACTTGGTGTAGTAGGTGGAGATATGAGAGGCTGTTTATGTTCAGCAGGAACACAAAATGCTTTGTAAAACTAATCTATAAAACAAAGACTTGCAAGAATTGTATGCAGTTTAATAGCTCACTTATACAACTTGATGATAAAATATGCATAATCCAATATTATATGGCTTTTTTTCCCCCCAACAGAATATGAATAATTTAAGAATTTTTTTTTTTACCACAAACCTTTTGCCATGACCCAGTGAAATATTATCATCCTAGAATATTGGCCTGCAAACCAAATCAGGAGGCATCCCACTCTGCACACATAGTCTTACTGCACATATGCAACAGGACAGCAGGGCTGGGCTAAGAGCTTGGATAAGAAGAAGTGGCTCTCGTATGCTCCCAAGATATTTCTTGTAACTGGCCTCTGAATGTTCATCTGCTAATTCCACAGTAGAGGAAGGCTGTAACTTTCAGTAACCCGGAAAGAGGCACTTCATGGCAACACTCCTCAGTTCAGTAGTGCAGACAAGCTGGCTTATCAAAATACTGATACAGAAGCAACAGAAAAGAAGTTTGGGAAGTTCTGCTGAAGGGCTGTTCAGTGTGCTTGTGAGCGGCGTGAGCAGAAGGCAGGAAACTCTGCCACAGTCTGGCTGCTGCCTAGGTCGTGTCTGCCCCTCGCTCTGCCCCCAACCATTCAAGCTCTCTTCCACTGTGTCTGGCACTAAACCTTTGTTTGCAAGCTTCTTCCTGTTGGTTCCCACAGAATGCTAAAGTCTGTCTTTTTCCTTACTTTTGATTAATTTTCGTCAACTAGGGGAAAATCACGGCCTTCCCTCAAAAAGGGAGACCTTTACCAGGGACACTACTGAAGGTGGGAATTTGTTCCTGATATCCAGTTCTTATCTTTCTTTTTTATACAGAAGCTACTTAATTGCACTGTCTGTCGGTATCACAAGTGACTATTTCCAGTCCATTTTTTTCACTTTGTCTATGTAGGCCTCGGCTTTCTTTGCCTAAAACTTTCAATGAGCAGAAGTGCTTTTCAATAAGAAAAGCTGTTTAAGCCACGAGAATTTTCTCTGACTTCTTTTTCTGTACATCCCATGGACGACTTCTCTTCCCTTATCCTCTACACCTTTATATTTGCCTTTCTGTGCTTCTGCTGCTCAGCCTACGCACTAGTGTGATCTCACCTCTGCTACATTTACTAGTCGTTTCCTCCTGCCCCTTGCAATCTCATATCCCTTCATTCCCCACATGCCAGCTCCCTACGTCTCTGCATATGCAGTAGGCTCCTATTGCCATTTCCACATATACAGTGGAAGGTTACAAATGCATATATTGATCCAATCAGCTCTTGAGCTGCTGTTCAGCTGCAGACATCTCAGTCTCTCATTATTCCAGTGGGCATGTGGAATAGAAACCTCTTGACATGGGAGAATGTGAAGGTCTAGATTGGCATGAACAAACTAGTCAAAGGTGACACCGTACACGCCCTGTATGTCCCCACATGTACTCTCATGTCTATTTTAAATTCCTACTCATTTGGAGACCAAGAATATTGCTCTCAATAAATAATTTGCTTGGAAAACTTCCTTTGTAGTTGTGGTGGCTTAGCGAACATTGCTCAGTTACCCTGAACTATTTCCTTAGTTACATTTTTATTAAGTTGCCCAGAGTGTCTTGAGTATGAGGTAGGTTCCCAGGAATTACAGATTAACACCACCAGGGTTTCCCTGGAGATTTCGGAACATGAAAGGGCAAATTGCTGGTGTACAGAAGGCAAACTCCTGTTATGGCAACATGTTCACAGCTGTTATGAAGAGAGGCAAAGCCTTACAAAGTGAGGTCAATAAACCAGACAGTAAATCAAGTTTATGAAAGTCGTGACTGGTGGGACTACATCAAAATGTTATCTGGGAAATGTATGACCGCCATGGATGAAATAACTTTTGTCTCAGGAAGGCAGGTGGAAGAGACTGATTTAATCTGTTGAGAAGCAGGGAAGAAACACTGAATATTGATACTTTGGGAACTGGCTATGGACTAAATAACAGTGAGAGTCAGAGGCAAACAATGTGTAGTGGCAACACACACAAGGCTCTTTTTAAAAGTTCTTATGTGACGTAAATGGAAATGAAGTTTTGCAAAGAGGCTTTTTCTTCTGGAGAATCCCACTTTATTTTTTTTTTTGTTTTATACTTTCTAGAGCTCATAGTGTGTTCTGTTTGCCAAATGTATCTACCTATTGCTCAGTGAGAAGCAATTTTTTTTTCAATATGGAGAGCAGGTGATATTAAGAAGGAATTCTGAGCATGGCGGCAGGGAAGTTAAATATGTTGAATCTTTGTACCAACTTTCACATATGGCTTTCAGAATTAGCTTAGTTGAACATATCCTTCTGTTTGGAACTTAAATTTCAGTTAGTTCAATTTACAATAACTAATGGTTAAAAAGACAAATAATAAAGATAGTAAGTCAAATTATTCTCTTTACAAATACTTGAAACAGGCCTGAAATCTGGTAACAGAATGTGGTGATTTACTTGAAAAGTAAGTGCGCAGCTGGCTGGTTTATCAGAAACAAATGATCCTTCCCCTGTGCTCACTAACTTCCTCTGAAAGCCGTAACTGTTGCTGTTTCGCAGCGAGATACTCTGAATACAAAGAACAGAGTGTTAAATGGCTGTGTTCCAAGCACACATGGTTGTGGCTTTGTTATGACCTCACTACATATGATGTGAGGCAGCGTTCTTAAGGAGCAGCAATGGCTTTTATTAGACCAATATAATTGGAAAACCGGGCAAGTTTTCTTCAAGTCTAGAATAAAAGCAGTTGCACTCAAGCTAAACACAGATTGAGAATAATTGCTGTGAATTTAATTTTCAAACTTCTGTAAGATTCTTTGTTTGCAGTTGCCTTAAAATTTGCAGGTCCCTAATAAAGAATTAATTTCAGCTCCAAATTTGAGTGTCTGTCTGATTTCTCTGCATACAACAGTTCACCGCCTGGCAGCTGTTTTAATCTGCAGGCGTTAATAGCACATGTTTTATAAAGACCGCTTATCGTACAGCACTCAGGGTATAAAATGTACTCAGCTGACACAAGTGTACTGAAGTTCCAACCCCAAGGAGTGCAGGCATTTTTAAAACTTATTCCTTATAGCCTATGGCTATGAGTAAATTGTCTTTGTAGCTGGGTTGGAGTTCAGGCTTGTTCCCCAAGCTGAGTGCTGTGGAAAGCTATAGAAGTCTACAGAAACAAGACCAAACTGGAAGGACCACAAATTAGAAGAGGAAAAGGAGGGACGTGCCAATGAGCCCTGTAACCTGTTTCTTCCCTGGCGGGTGCCTGGCGTGCGCAACCATGAAGGGTTCACTACTCTGCAGATGCACACATTTCAAGGGTGGTATGTGTTGCCCTCGGCTACTGGAAACCCCACCTAAAGCAAAGGAGTCATCCATCCTAAAAGCATTAATTCTGGCAGATCCAGTCCAAGTTCTCTGATCAAACAGTGACAGCGCAAATTACTGTGAGTGGTGCCAGTTCTATCTGTGCTTCAAGGGAACAGCAAAGCACCATTATTTGAATTACACATTAGGTCCCCAGCCTTCATGAAACCCTTAGTAAAGGCTCTCAAAACTTCATATCCCTAAAAGTAGGAGATGAAATAAAAAGAAACACAAAGGAGAGGGGAAAGAAAAGACCTCTACCAAATGAGAAGGACATATTAGACTTTGTTTCTCTGAAGAATGCTGTCTGCCAGGTTGGTGTAAAATGCTGGTGTTCAAACACACACCTGCCCATTTAAAGTTCAGGCTGTACAACAACGCTTAGCTAACAGATGTTTCTGAATGTAAAAGCACACTATTGTCTGCAGGTCTTGCATGCTCCAATGGTATCTAGCCATTAAAATCAAATTACAGAATCAGGAAGAACCCAATCTCATGTAGCAACATCTGTAGGATCCAGAAGTGAAGCAAGAGCCATTTGTAATCCTCCTGCTTGTCTTAAGTGCTACATCATATTACACCAAGGTTTTCTGTAGATGCTGCAAGCACAACAAGGAAACAACAAAACAAAGGAGAAAGGAAGCAGTAGAACTTAAAAAACTGTGTTCGGTGTGTCTGCTCTTTACAACAGTCACTATTACGTACACACACTCACCCATCTTACCTGTCTCTCCCGAGTCAAAGACTAAATCAGATTCAGCCAGAAGGTGGCCTAATTAGATTGCTTTTATATTCAAGGCAGCACCACCTGGAGTCATTAACACTGTAAATTACAGGAGTTCTCTCATGACAAAGCACTGAAGTGCTTGATGAATAGGAGGAGGCAGAGCAGAGTGGCTTTAGAAATCAAGACAGAAGGAATCAGAAGAGCTTCTGTGGCTGCATCTCAGTGGGTTTTATGAAGCAACGTTATATATTCAGAATAAGAGGATGGTGTGGACAACAGAAAACATCGGCATGGATAGTGTTTATGCTTTATGGACTCAGCATGAAATTTTAGGGTCTAAAAGTGCCTTCATTTTCAAAATAGAGGGGGGAAAAAGAGAAAGGTTTCTCAAATATATGATATTTTTAATACCAAACAACAGTGCTATAAGGATATCTTATCAAAATGCCTGGATCACACGTAGTTCCTGGCTCCTCATTTCTCTGAGAAAGTTCCAGTATGACACGGGAGCAGAAGAGAAAGGCAGAGTCTTTGACTGTTATTGCTGCTTTTCAGAGGTATGGAAGCACTAAGATGTTGCACAGCAAACCCCTTACCAGGGACTGGTGATATGGCATGTCCAACTTTAACCACTTTTGCAAGGCCTTGCTTTGATGCATCTACAGATGTACCCAGAAATCAAGCTGCTACTCAGGAAACATCCTCACCAGGAGCTTTATTTACAAAGCGCTCAGGCAAAGCACAACTGTGAGAAGTCTGACACCGGGAAGAGCACAATGGCAGCAAACAGATGTTTAGGTTAGCCGCTCCATACGTGAAGCAGGTATGAACCAGAAAATGAAGTAGATATAGGACAGCATCTAGAAGAAAAAGAAAGGCACAAATGTAGGAGTGTGTCTGAGAATGGAGTAGAAAATATTTAGCCAAATTATTTGAAATGGTGGTTTTTTATTAGAAAGCCAACACAGCTATAGATCAGAGAACTGAAATTCCACGTACAGGATATTATTTGCATAACTCTAGTTTCCAAATGATGGAAGTATGGGATCTTTTTTAAGACTAATAAGAGGTGTGTGACCCTGCCACACCTTCCGTCACGTGGCAGATGATCTCCCATCATCCTGGGCAAGAACAGACTTCTGTGTTTTGCAGTGTGGGATTTGATGGAGACAAATGGAAAAAAAAAATTATATAAAGCTTGGGGATGCACTTTCAACATGAGCTAACTTTGTTTCACAGAACAGTAATGATCACACAGATGACACTGAAGGCCAGACTCTGCAGCCTGTATGAGGACACAGTGGTGAGGTACAGAACAAGCCTGGAAGAAGTGGATTTTGAGAAAAAATGAGGCATTTTTTACAAGACCTGGCTTCCCACGCGGTAAATGATGTGGTTGTTTTGGAAACTATTTTTTAAAAAAATGGTGCAAATTAGATCTTTTGGTATTTTTCTTTGATTCAGTTTCCCTTTGCATCTTCACTGCTAAATGTTACATAATTTGAAATAAGTAATAGTCAGTTCCACTGTGTTTGCCAAAGATATTACAAAGCACAGAAGGGTTGTCATGGAAACAGAAATTCTTAAGTGAAGCAACTGAATCCCTAAAATATTTAAGCAACACTTACTCTGCAGGACAAACATGAAGTAGAATATTTGCAACAAGAAGCTAGGTTGGAGTTTCTCATGCTGAAATTGAAAAAGAAAATAAACCAAAACTCTTCTCAGGAGATACAACCAAGTGACTGCTAGACGTGTTTAAATGAGAAGAAATGTGCACAGCCACTTTCTTGTCTACACAAGGACATGTCAACTCATCACAGAAAAAGAAATAAGCATAGCTACATCAGCGACTTTCGCCTGCTTCCTGGCTGAAGTGGTGTGACATGTCTTTTCTGACGAGGAAAGCAGGTTTCTCTGGGTGGTTCAAACCATCAAGCAGAGTGAACTGTTTCTTCATTTTGTCTCCCATTTCTTTTTGAGTGACTGCTTAACTTGCTGAGTTGATGCAGTTGATAATATGGAAAGGCACAGGTGCCTGCTGAGAGGACACTAAAGAGGTAGCTCAGACCTAGAAAAATCTAATTCCTACCTAGTATTGTTTCAACACCAACACTTCTCAGACCTGAAATAGTATAATGGGCAGTGGCCAAAGGCAGCCTTTCAATTGCCTTTTCCATCACACTTAATTAAGCTAGCTTTGACCTGGTAATTACACCTACAAGCAAAAACGATGTGTTTTGTGGGACAAAAACTGCCTAGCTGAACTCAAGTGAGTGTAGCCACTAAACTCTCTGTGTCCAGCATTGCTGGGAAATATTAGGAAATTAATTTTGAGCAGGTTTCCAGTCTTTCCCATTTCTCCTGACCCTTATTGTTCCTTTCTGACGGGTTTCTTTTTATTTTTCTTCTCTCTTTGTATCATCAAGTCATTTTCTCTCCTCACTTTGCACTAAGCAGCAAGGGGAGGATACCAGGGAGTCAGAAGAAAGGAGCAAAACACAGGCTGAAAAGAAGAAAGCAGAAATGGAAATCTGAACAGATGTCTCAAGCAAAACTCCCATGGACCGTCACTGGGATATCTGCCCAAGTAAGGGAGCATGGGGAGGGCAGGAAATGGCCTAGAGAGATCTTTAAAATATTGCAGAGCTTGTAGTTAATTCAGATCAAGTGTTCCTGGGGACAGTTTTTGGTAATGAGGAGAATGTACTGAAGGTGTAGGAGGGGCACATAGTTTTTGCAGTATCGCTGCTTTCCCAGGCTCTCTCGAGCCTGTCTTTTTGAGAGCTATGTTTTAACCCTCAGGAGAACACCAACTGCAGAACGAAAAGGTTTGGTGTAAGATAATTTATGGCAGGCCAAATACCACAAATTTATCCATTTGGCCTTATAATAAACCCCCCACTGATTAATATAGCTTCTAAAAGTTACTGATAAAGGAGCCCTGCATTCCCTGAAAACACTGAACAGTTAGAGGGCTGCAGCTCTGAGAGCTAATATCCACAACACGCATAATGGCAGTGCCTCGCCACCGCTGGATGCTAATTGACAGAGAAAAGAAGGAGACAGGCAGTAAGTAAAGGTTCCTCATCTGACAACTGCCTACCCCCACATCAACCACTGATAGCTGATACCTGTCACCCAATGCAGGGGAATATGGGACCCTAAAGTTGTCACACCTTGGCAGCCCCACAGTAAATTCGTGTCCTCTCTTAATCCTGGCTTCCTTCTCCCTCTCCCTTCTGCATCCACCTCCAACTTCCTCTCCTTGTTTTCATGGCTCCAAATGGTTCAAACCTTGCCTCCCTTTTTCCTTTTTTCATTCCTGATGAAGGCTTCTCCACGTCTCTCAAACAACGTCAAGTCCTTTTTAGCACTGGTGTTTACACCTCCCAGTAGCAACTTGCTCCTCCTCTCTTCTTCACACGCCAAACTTCTAGCTCTTCTTTATGTTTATTCTGCTTGACAATCTCTCTTTCACACAGCATTGACAGTAATGCTGCTCCCGCAAAACACGAGTGTCTCAGCACTCATTCCATTATTTTGTGAAAGGTTCTTACAAGTTTGAAAAGTCAGTGGTTATCTCACACAGCTCAGGGAACTGACTGGCTTTTTAAAGCCCTGATCTCTGTGTATGTGCAGATTAAATGCAAGGGTCTACTTTCTGAGCCACGCACAACAGGGCTTCAGGGGAACAAGTGAGCAATTATACAGTGACTCGGCCAGTGTATCACTGCGACAGGTCCTCTGGGCTACTCAAGTAGTCCAGAGTGGTCAGGGTGCATTGTGTTCTGGGTACAAAGGCCTTCCTCTCCCACGCACTCCTGATGCTGTTCTTGCACCCTGGGAGCTGCGGAACAGACCAGCAGAATCACCCTGATCACCCGCAGCCTCTGCTCCACGAGGTTACCCCGAGCGGTCACTGTGAGGGTAACAGACCGCTGTCCTAGGGACGTGCAGCACACACAAACCACCGCGCTCGGAATCCGGGTCTGGATTTCATAACTCACATGAGTCTCTGCAGTCCTTGCCAGCCTTAAAGTTGATGGATCTTTTAAGCAGGGTCACACTTGGACTGAGCTGGCCTTAGCACAAAGAGGGCACTAATTAAGCAGTTCTACGAATAATAAAAACTTTTTATTAGTTACTGGGCCTAGACAACACATGCAGCTCCCACAAAGCCCTCTCTTCTCCTCTGCATGTGCAAACACTGTAATTTTTGTATTATGCTGATTCAGTAATGGTTCATTTGGTAATCATTAATTAACTGAAACACTCACGTCCAACAGCAGCATAGTATCTCATCTCTGCACCTTCAGAAACCCTGAAGAGATGATTACAAAGCCTCAAGCCCTCAGAAATGCCAAGAGTCTGGAAATCCATTTGTTTTAAATGAAACTAAAGACGAATCCTTCCCCTGAAATGCTCAGCTTGTTCTGAATGCCTGTTTAAATCAAATACAGATCTGCTCTGTTCTTTCTGCAGAGCCGTTTGTCTGCTCAGAGACAGACAACAGAATGCTGCAACAGAAGTGCCTGCACATCTCCACATAAAACAAACCCCACACCCAGGTCTGTGATCAGTTGGGTGTCGCAGGGGATGAGGAGGTATTTTAACAATGCTGTGGCTTATTGGAAGAGAAAGAAGGGGAGGAAGTGGAGAAGGCATGGGGGACAGAAATAGTAGAACAGATTTTTCATTATGAGGATGACATTTACAAATACCATTCCCTTTGGGTGAGGTTACGTTTAAGCTAGACAGCTCAGACAATATTAAAACTGAGATAAGGCTTTATTTCTGAAGTGCTTCTCTTCTGAGGAACCTGAAACACTTTCACGGAAGCATGAATTAAGCCTCACAGCAGCAGTGTGTATGAAGCAACGATTATTCCTCATTTAGTAGATGGGGTATAAGAATGCAAAGAGGTCACGTGAGTGGTTCAAGGGCGTACAGGAAGTCTGTGGCACAGCACCGAAATAGAATCCAGACCTCTTGACTCCTAGACTTATACTTTAACCACAAACTCATCCTGCTTCCCTTAAATATTCAAGAAGTTGAAAGCCACGCAAGATCAACAAGTCAAAGATCTGAGCGATGCTTGTCTTAGATTTTGTAAGTATATACCTAAAATAGTATATGCATAGACAGGAAAATATAATTATCTGGGGCATTTCATAGTAATTGTAGTATAAATGGCAAATCTGTTTTCTTTCTTGGTGTGCTGCTGGAGTAGGACTCCCCGAGTTCATTCTTGTTCCCAGCTTGGAAAGGATTTCAGGAATTGGAGCTGGGAGAAGACAATTAGTGCATGTTTGTTGACCTGGACCTTTCTTACTTCAATCAATGAGAGATTTACAATTAAAATAAATAAATATGCATAAGTGTTTTGTGCTCTGCTAAAGATGATGCTACAAGGAGAATGCAGGAGCAAAGGATGAGTTGTTTTATCTGTAGTAAAACTTCTACAGGGTTTAAAAAAAGATGATAAATTGTAACAGAAAGAAACAACAAAGAAGTCTGGAAAGATTGGTGCTTTTTATTATGTTTGAATGGAGGCATGGCAGCAAAGATCCCTATTTCTGAAGCGTAATTCTTCAGTGTTACACGGGAAAGGCTACTCTCAGGAGACATTTCTAAAATGAAAAGTTGCTCGTGTTTTCACTGATTAACGCTTAAAATATGTCTTCTGGGTTCAATTCACTACCCTAAAGCATCACACAAAGAAGGCAATTTTAGAGTAGTCTAACCTTTCATGACTAAGGAAAAAAAAACAACCCAGTTGTGTTCTCCAGTGTTCGATCACTGTGCAGGTTTGTGTGACACTGGCTATTTACTGTTGGTCTGCAACAAGGCCCTTCACAGAGACTGGTATGTGCTCTTTACTGAGATATCTTTGAATTCCAAGGCACAGCTGCATCTCCAGTACTGTTAGTTTGGTCAGAAGGTATTAGTCTCAAAATCAGGGAGAGACAAAAAACATTTGCCTCCCCTAAGTGATTGGTCTTGGGTGAGGACTCGTAACAGTAAAATAAAAGAGAAAAAGGCGAGACCTCTTTCTTTTCCGTTTTGTTTTGTTTTCTAGCTATGGTATTTAAGGCCTATTTGTCTGAATGCGTTTGTGTTCTGGGTCCCAATTTCTAGCCTCACTGTTTCACAGTGGTACTTTAAAACACACTTAATAGATTCCTTTTAATTGCTCAGTTCCCTTAGTGAGCAGCCTATTGCACTCAGCAATTGAAACACCAAATTAAACAAGACACCAATACTTCAAAAGCCGTGCTCCAGTTCAGAGATATGCAGAAAAAAGCTAATTTCTCAGCAGGTCCTTGGACCTGGAAGAAGTGCTCTTCATAGAGGGGTAAAGACTGACCTGCTTTTTGCCTCATTCCAAAGGAAAGGAGAGCTGCGGCTGGGCTGGCATGGGAGCCCAGTCCAAGCATATTGGTTGCATGCCAGACTTCCTCCCCACACAGAAGCAGTTCCTGGTTTTATCCGTATCGATATGCAGCAAGATATGGATCAACAAACATGAAGAGAAGAGAACCAGCACAAGGCCAAGCTACCAGAACAGCCACATCCATTAGACATCTCCCCAGAGCAGAATTGCCACTATTCATTAAGCCATGGCCATTGCTTGTTATTGCTGAGTTTATATTGCTTCATTGGGCTTTTCCAATTGTACAGGAACACAATGTCTAAGGATTTGCTGGCGGATGGGATAGATTCATTTTCAAATCACAACTAATCTATGCTAGGCAGACAGGCAGTTGAGGATAATTTATATTAAAGAGAAATTGCACAGACACATTCAGGTAGCAGCCAACGAAATGAAGACTTATACATCACTGACTTCTGAAATTTCGTCCTTTTCCAAAGCCCCATCCTGAGGCTATACTGTGTGATTTGAGGGCAGTACCCTAGCTGTGTTTATTCTGTGGGCTGCAGGTTAGAAAATGGTGCTTTTTGCTGCTCAGAGTCATTCATAACTTCAAGCTTGATGCTCATCATAGTCCTGAAAGCAGGTGAACCTCTAAGCTAGGATCCCTTGCAGTCTAATGGCAACATGAATTACATGGATTTACTAATGAGATGTTATAGGAAACTGACAGAGGTACTTCATACAGAGAAGTAATCTGCCAAGATAAAATAAACATGGAGCTGAACCTTTGTACAAAACTCATTGCAAACCTGAAACAAGCTTTCCGTCATATGTTATCTGTTTTTAATTAGGGAAAATACAGTACGGGGCAGGTTTTCTAAACAGCATGTATTTGTCTCTGTGTTACAGATAAAATTCTGTGGCTCCAAAGTGAACTAGAATTTCACAAACCTTAACTGGCAATAAGAAAGAGACTAAAGACATACACGGAATGTTCTATGTTCACAGCATTAAAGGATATGAACTTTGCTGTTGTGGTGCTATGACTCAAATCACTAAGGTGCTGAAAAGCCAGAGGGGCTCTCTTGCTGCATGGATCTGCACTTGCACCAAGAGAATGATGATATTGTACCGTGACACATCAGTATACTCAAGAGGTAGCATCAAATAGTGAGAAAAGGTCACACTGTATCTGATTCAAAACTGGTAGAAAATAGTACCTTGAAGATCCCCACTGCACTCGGCAGAGGAGGTCTGAGTAAGTATGTGGAACACAACAGCACTCTGACAAGCACTAATTCTTCTGTTACAGTCATTGTTGTTGCCTGGTGCAGTACCAAAAAGCCAGGAAGAACAGGGATCACTTCATGTGGGATTTTTATTTTTCCTCTTAGTAGCACAATCCCATTTTTTTAAAAGACATTTGATTAATTAACTTTGTAGGTAAAAGCCAGTGAATGATATTTCATTTATGCCTTGCGGATTTAACAATCATTTTAATCACATTAATCACCCAGAAAAATCTTCCTTGATACTGTCATTGGGCAATATTGTTTCCATATCATTTCCAGAAGTTGCAGAACAGCTAAAATACATCTGCTACCTATGATTATCTTGACGTGTCCTATGACTTGTATTGCAATCATGTCTAGGTAACCTGACATAGATTGTGTTCCTCTGGGCTGGCTAGTTCTTGGCACAGAAACATCCTTGCCCAAAGGGTTGTGAGAAATGGGAGAGAGTGAAGAAGATCACTGAGACTTTCAGGCCCAGGTCCTCAGACTTTTCTTTACCATGAAATGACACAGCAGTATTTTCCTCTGTTACCATGGCATTCTGCAAACAACTCCAGCACACTAGCTAGAAATGAAGTGGGCAAACCTCTAAAAGTTTGGCAGTTTGAATAAACATCTGCAAGGATCTGGCTGAACTTGGGGACAGGTTGTCCTTTGCAAAAGAAACCACAGAAATTGATAGAGACACACCCCTTTTCTAAGGGCCTCTGCAGAGTCTAGAGGAAAGGGTATGAGGCAAATAAGATCTATATTCAGAAAAGGAGAGAGGCGGGGGAGTGGCTGGAAAAAAAGTGTCCCATGGCAGGGAACCCTGTACAGTGCTGAAAGGTAGGAGGGAATAGAAAACAAAGAGATTAATGGAGGAGATCAGAGAGAGAGGTGCTTTCTATTCCACAAAGAAGAGCACAATGCATATTATATTGCAGATGACAACTGCAGTGTCTTATGTATCATGGTGTGGTCATACAATCATGGGCATCTTTCCATGGAACCTCTTGGAAGGCTTCCAGGTCTGTGGTCTTGGAGAAGGGCAGGTTCTCACGGAAGATATTACCAGTTGCAAGAGAAGCAGGGACCACAGAGCTGTAAGTTGAAGATATTAACGATCTGCAGTCTGGGCAAAATTTAGGAGTTCATTTAGGAAACCACTGGCGGCTGAAAGAAGCAGAGCGAACCCTGCTAGAACATTAAATCACAAATAGCTGGAGTTGTCTAACTTTCCTAAGGCTACTCTTACTTTTGTTCCTAAAGCTTCCTATCACAGGTTATGTGAAAGTTTAAGTCCGCCTCTTGGGTTGGGATGGGCATCTTTTTTCATATAAGACATAAATTGCTTCAGGCAGTGCCTCCATTTCCAGGAAGAGGTGCTGTTCAGAAGGGACATCCAGCAATCACAGTGACAGTGGGGCCATTGGCCAGCCTCCTCTCCTGGGTGACTCGGCTGAATGCGGCAGTGTCAGATGCCTTGCATCTGTGTGTTCCCATTCTTGTGCCATTACGTACACATCCTAGTCTCAGCTGAGGCTGCAAGCAGAAAAAACCCAAAATACCACAACAGCAGCTGTTTTTGTTGGATTGTAAAGAACTGAAACCCAAGAGAACTGGAAATCTTCAAATAAAGCTTTTTCCCATAAAAAAAAGACTTCCAGATGCATGAGCCCTGAGTGTGAACAAGCAATGTTTGGCTAGTAAGCTTGCCTTTTTGATGACTGCCACTTGCCATTTGATTTGTAATAAATATGTAATAACTTGCTGAATACCACAGTAACTCCTGAGAACATTAATGGAAGATTTGGTGGTAAAAGTCTGTATAATTTCATTGGAGGGCCACCATCAACCTGACCGCATATTTTAGCAGGGTTTCTTTCCCTGGATAGATTGTTCTTGAATAAAAAATTCCAAAACTGAGAACAATCCTTACTAAAAACTTTAATGGGTTTAACAAGCCAGTGAGCAAGTAGTATGATGCTCAAAACTACATGTGATGTGTAGTTTGTTAATTTTACCAGACAGACAAGGAACCTCCTTTCATGTGAATTATTTCAAAGGAAACCAGGTCATTTGTTCCACAGGTGGCAGGATGCCGTGCACAAATCTTCTCCCTGCATTTATGATCTTACAGTAAGGCAAAGAGGCCTCCCCTACACAAGATTCACAAAGCTTTACAGTGCCGTATCTGCTCACCGTGATGTGTTATACACTTTCCAAAGGCCATAGAAAAAGGGGTGTGAGGGGATCGTGATCCAAAGCAGGATTTCTATATCACCTAAACTGCTCAAGATGGATGTCTAACTAGTCAAAAGCCTCCAGCACTTCTCTGCTTGGGTACTCTTGCCTTTAGAAAGCTTTTCCTGATGCTGAATTTACAGATTCACAGAATTACACAGAATCACAGAATGTTAGGGGTTGGAAGGGACCTCTGTGGGTCATCTAGTCCAACCCCCCTCCTGAAGCAGGGTCACCTACAGCAGGCTGCACAGGACCGCATCCAGGCGGGTCTTGAATATCTCCAGAGAAGGGGACTCCACAACCTCCCTGGGCAGCCTGTTCCAGTGCTCCGTCACCCTCAGAGTGAAGAAATTCTTCCTCATGTTCAGAAAGAACTTCCTACGCTTCAGTTTGTGCCCTTTGGCCCTTATCCTGTCACTGGGCACCACTGAAAAGAGTTTGGCCCCATCCTCCTGACACTCACCCTTCAGATATTTATAAGCATTTATAAGGTCCCCTCTCAGCCTTCTCTTCTTCAGGCT
>Ga0065711_1004731_pt1 | contig 43536 bp, 26 predicted proteins | sample Hoacrofraction12_FD_59098 | JGI IMG/M metagenome (GOLD analysis project Ga0065711, IMG submission 59098) | Hoatzin crop microbial communities from Cojedes, Venezuela - Epithelial fraction 12 v2 (version 2) | ecosystem: Host-associated > Birds > Digestive system > Esophagus > Crop | place... | reverse complement strand
TGATGATATGCGATATCATTTTGGTATAGGATTTAATATCCGGCTTGGGAAATTTATTAACAGTACCATCTCTTTTTACACTTTACGTTGTCCAAAAATTTAGAAGCGTCTTCTGCAAACAGCAGACGAAGAGAACGTTTCCAGTTTATGACGCAGAGGTTTCTTGGTCAGAGAACTGGGGCATGCTAGATCCAGCCCAGGGCTTTGAAAAAGAGAGCCAACTGGATCCCTTTTGTAAAGGTAATTATGAGGAACTTCTCGTTTTCAGTTGTGTTAGTCCTAACCAGTCTCAGGATGTACCAAGATACATTTCAGCAATTAGAGTCTAAAATGTTTCTTTTGACAAAGAGTGATGACATTTTTAATAATTCAGGCCTTATCAAACTACTATATTTCTATAGAGTCAAGAGCCCATTTTCATGTCTGTTGAAAATAAAAAGTGAATGTATTGCGCTTTCTTTACTAAATGTTGCCTCCTATACCAAAGACATGTAGCTATATTCATAAGTTTTGTGGTTATTTTTTTGTCAACCAGATTAAGCCTAGAGTAGGTCCCTGGCAGCAAAAGCTTTTGATAAAACTGAAACAATGGAAAAAAGTGGATAAGCTGATGGACCTTCATTCGAAATTTGTAGAGGTAATATAACTTAAAGTGATTTAATTTGAAGTGATTTTAATTTATTTATTGAAATGTCTAAAGAAAGGTTGCCTCAGGTTTACATATCGTGTATATATGCCCAAATCCATTAAAGATCCATTACTAAGGTGCTATAGAGATATTTTCCCCCTCTTTCTCAGTTCAGTGGTTTCGAAAGGCAGCTTGAACACTTGCAGAAATATTCAAGGTCTCTGAAGTTCACCTGTGTCAGGTAAAAATGAGCCCTGGAATTTTTGTCAAAGGGATTGCTCAGAATAGCTTTTTCTTAGTGTGACCAAGGTTCAGACCTGTGCTCAAAAGACGAGGAGAGATGCTCCAACAGTGAGGTACAAGTCTAAAACTTGATAGGGTACAATTGTACAAATTGCCTGTGCCCCGGGGAGAGGTTACTGAGTGTCTCTATTTTGGTTCTAGCTTCACGGGTCCTTTTGATTCTGGGGATATATTGCCATTTTTGGCCATTTTGTGGACGTCCTGCAGGACAGCTCTGTCTAGGCTGCCTGCCATCCAGGCTCCTTGGAAAAATGGCAAGGTGCATTCGCAGATTGGGTCTACTTTGCATCCACAGTGAGCCTGAGACACCTCTGACAGCTCCACATCATTGTCTTGCAAACGGTGGCCACCTGGGAAGAGCAGTATTCATTTGTCCTAATTGCATCTTACTCACGGAATGTACCCTGCAGGGCTGGCTTGCCTGTGCCCTGTTAGCTCTGCTCCTTCACCCCTGCTGCAGATGCATGGGTGAACTGCAGGGTGTGAGAGGCTGGGCAGGGCTACCGGGGTCTTGCTACATTTTTCCAGTGAAATTTGAGCACGTCTGGTATCCTCACCTGTAAAAGTGGTATAACAGGAGTTCTCTGCTTCTCAGGGATGAGGAAAACTAATGCCGTTAAGATGGTGAACTGCTACTGTAGGACTGGATCTGTATAAATATCCCAGCCAGCAAAACTGACCTGGCAATCAGAGGATGAGATTACTGCCTGTCATCCCCGGGCTGAGTCTAGAGCAGTATGAACAATAAGGATGCCTTGTAGTTCAGCTCCCAGTTCTACACAGGAACCAGAAAATAAATCCCTTCTCTGAAGCTGTGGAGTAGTCGTGCCCCTGCAGGCCCTCTTCTATCGATAATCACATTCCTGCCAAATGGAAAGTCCTTGGTGAGCTGTCTCTTTCTTCCCTTAGTACTCGGGCGTTGTTGGGTACACCAGAGCAGCCTAAGCCGTGTCTCCAGCTCATGTTATTTCAGCCCTGAAATGTCACCAGGCTCCTTGGTCTTCTCTCCCTGAGGAACCACTGCTGCAGTCCATCCAAATACCTCTGTCCTCAGGCTTGAAGAGCCCCTGCTGTCTAAAAAGGGGGTAGTGGGCTTGTCACAGAGCCCTAGATGATGCTGTGTGTTTAAGTTGTGGGCAAGCCTTGATCTGGGACCCTTGCAGGGTTGCTGCCTTCTTTGGGGCTGCTAGTTGGAGAGGGGAGGAGGAGGCTTCCCATATGCATGGGGACTGTGGATGGCACAGAGCAGAACAGGGGAGGTGTCAAAAAAAGCAACTAAAGCAACATCTAAACACCCAGAAACAGGCAGAAGCAGACAAAACCAGCTCAGCAGGGTAGAGCCCTTGGTGCTGTAGCCATGGACAGCATGTGGGGATGGTGCCTGCTCTGCTGCCCAGCTGTCTCAGGATTGCTTAGTATTCCGTCAGCCTCCTGTCAGCAGCTTCTTGCTTTGCCTACACCTGAAGCTGACCTCAGTGAAAAGGCAACAGGGAGCCTTCATAAGCAGCTTGTGTTGGGCTGAAGGCATGAGGATGATGAGGCTGTGCTGGAGCAAACTATCCTGTGGCTTGGGAAAGGGAAAATGGAGGCTCCTGGCTTCTCACCCTGCTCACCTTCCCCAAGCCTTGTCCCACTGCCTGACTTCTGGTTTTGTGTTTCAGTGTCTAACAAGCCCAAAAATAAATATAACTCTAAGGAAACAAAGGTGGCTTGGCAGGGAAATGCTGGATGGTATGAGTGTTTAGTAGAGAAGCAGTAATGGATCAGAAGTTGGTGACTCTGAACAAGTAAGAAAATGAAATAACAAAATGCTCGGGAAATTAATGGAAAAATCATTTCTATAGGGCTTGGTATTTAATTTACATTTTTATTAAAGGCTGCTTTCTCCTCTGGGGTTTCCCCCTGTTTTTAATGAGTATTATTTTTTTTCTTCCTGTGTTAAGCAAGGTTCCATTTGTTTTGACTTTTCAGCATCTTTGTTCAAAACAGATGAAAAAGATGAGTCCTATAAAACTCCTGGTCTCAATCCCCTTAGAATTCCTGTCAATGCTTTGCTAGAATTCATATTGACAGAATTTTGCTGATGCCAATAATTGCTAAAGCATGACCATGCTCTTCAAATTACACTTCTGATACAAGTGGCAATTAAAAAAAGTACTGCAAGATTAGATGTGTTTTTAAAAAATTACTTTTGTACTATTAATAATTTTGTTCAACCTGTTTTTTTGGCAGTACTCTGTACATAATCAGTCTCCCTGGTTCCCATTTAACATTCATAATTTACTTTTGTGGGTCTCACAAAGCATTTGAGAGAGCACTCTTTAAATTGCAGAAATCAGAAGGTGGATGTGTAGACTTTGCAGCTGAAGTTGGCTTTACAATATTTTAAATAGTTGCACGGATTTGATTTTGATGATACTCTTCTAAAGATTAGCCATTTATGGTCTTTTTTTTAATATAGGACTGAAATAAGCTTTCTTTTATGTTCCCTGTTTTCAGACCTTTTCCCCATGCCAGATATTTCACAGAGAAACTGTTCTTCCAAATCTTGCCACAGCATGAAATTTTTCTGGAAAGCTTGAGCAAAAGTGACCATCACTACTAACAAAAGTGAAAATGGCTTTGCAGCTCACTGAGACAATGAAAATAAAAAAATCATTCTCCTGTAGCAGAGCTGGGGTGTGAGTCTGGCTGCACAAAAGAGAAGTGTGCCCACGTATTTACTGGAGAGTGTGGTATTAGGGAACGGGCTGGCATGTGTGTACAGAGGAGAGGGGAGGAAGGGTGGTGGGATGTCTTCCTTGCTGGAGGCCGCCCAGCAGCTGAGCACCTGTGAGCGTGGTAGCGGATGCCTGCTTTGTGCAGGGGCAGGTGCAATGGCCTCTTCCTCCTCTCAGCGAGGAAGTGGCATTTGTGGGCACGGCCTCACGGGAGTTCAGACACTGCAAGAGCAGAAGCTGTGAGAAATCTTTAAGTTTTGGAGAGAGGAGAGAAAAAACATAAATGGCGTAACTGGCAGGGTAGTGAATGAGGTAGGACCTACCTCTCTGGTACCTGGGGAATTTGTGGCAACTCTGCCATGCCTTGTGTGGTGAGCTCTGTGACTAATCCTCTGAGTTTGAAAGTAGCCCTTTGACAAAGATGGACTTTGATTCCCAATTTCTTTGTTGTCCTTCTGACTCAGAAGTTGTTCACAGCTGCTGCTTTGCCAATTATAAAAGCATCGCACAGAGAACTGTTATATCCCAGAAGTTCCTGTATCTGCAGCCATTTGGCTCACTCTATCCATGCCCGCCTGCCCACACCAGTGGGCCCTGGCGGCAAGTTAAGAAAGGACTGAACAATCTCCTTGCTCTGCTGTTGTTTTTTAAAGAGGAAAGGTCTCAGCTACTGGGGCTGGATGCAGCCCCATTGTTAATGAGAAGTTCTTGCACCACTGCTCTTGGCCAGGACCAAGCAGGGCAGTGAGTGATAAAGAAGCAGGGGAAAGGGAACAGAGGGAGAGAAACATCATTTAATCTCTCCCCATTCCCTCTTTCCTACTGATTAATCGGCCCTGAGCCTGATACCAACTCCATGTTTAAAAATGAACCCACATTTTTCTGTCAGGAAAGGCTCCCACATGTAAAAACATATAGTTCTTGCCACCTCAGGCTGACCTTGACCAGGAAACATTTGATTACTTAATGAAAACTTCAGGAAAAGAAATGGGGTTAACTCATGCAAGCTACGTGATGATTAATGAAGAAAAAGAAAGAAAACATGATTGCACTGTATATCTTCTGTCGAGTGCACTGAGTCTATGACTGGGTTGGGAAAGAAGACCTATTTGGGGGCAATGCAAGGGACATGACTGATCTCAGCAGCGTTAGGTTAACTAAAAACCTGATTTTGAAACAGTCTAGTCATGATGGTATAGCAAGGCTAGAATTAGATCCTTCACAGAAAAAGCGCTGCGCAGGTCTCATTGTTTTTAAAATAAAAATTCAGCTGCTACCCTTTTTTCCTCATTTTACTGGTATTTTTCAGTCAGCGTTGTCTGTATCTTTTTAAAGTGAAAATTTTAAGTGGAAATGCTTCATCCCATGCTTAGTCCGTAAACACTGTGATGTTTAGTAGAGATACACAATTAATGCTACTGATTCAGGAAATATTTTCATTCAATTTGACCTCACATTGCTTTAAGTAATAGAGACTGAAGGACCTAGTTTTTCTAAAATTTAAGAAATTAGACCTTTGCAGTCAACGAGGACAGGATGAGTGAGGATGATCACGCTTAATAAGGACAGATAAATCAGTTAAAAAAATAATCTGTCATTGCAAGGATTATGTAAAGAATTCATTGATAGTTTGACATCAAGTTTTGTTTGGCTTGAAGGAATTTTTGGAGACAATACACTCATGTCAACTTGTAAATTTATAGAACAGTCAAAGTAGTCTCGAGTTTATCTGTGTCACTTCCATGAGTAGCTTTGTTAGGGTATCTCATGTTGAGCAGGATAAATTTGACAAGCACCAATTTGTGAAGATACATTAATAGGATTTTCTCTAATCAGAAAAAACAGTGCCAAAATCAATGCTATAAAACCCTTAACACACTAGAAAGAATTCCAGCTTATGCCATCCAAGTTCAAATGAAGTGGTAAAATAAATTGGGATAGAGAAGTGGGTTAAGAGGACAAATTTTTCTTATATACTTGATTGTGTGAGGAAATTAATTGGATAATGCTAGTAAATCACTGTCCACAATGTTCCACAATTAATAAATACTGTGTGACTCATAGTGATCTTCTCATTTACACTGGTACTAATGCCAGTTTAATTTCACTGATGTTGCGGGAGTAACTTCTGATGCATGTGAGAAGGCCTTGATGGAGCTGATAACAAGGTAGGTATAGCTCTTGTTGAGTGTGCTGTAAAGGAGTGAGGAAAATAGAAACAAGTATTTAATTTTACAGAATGTTAGCTAGAGCATTTAATACATGCTTGTGTTGGGGGTCTTGTGTATACATCACAGTAAAATTTTCTACAGCCTAGTCTGATGCTTCTTTGTTGCCATGCTATGATTTTGCCCCATGTTCAGCCTGTAATCTGCTGGGGCCCAGAACCAGTTGTTCTTTTATGGCAGGAGGAAAAAGGATGGACTAGGAGGTCAGACATGTCACCAGCCATAGCTGGGTTGAAGTTTTGATGAAACAGATGTTCTAGATTTCTTTGGAAAAGTTCCTCGATCTGACCCTTGCCTTGGACTTGTCTTTGGAATGGGGATAGCTCTTTCACACAGCCCAGGGACTTTATAAGGATAAAATGCTAAGGCCTGGAAAGCAATCAAATATTGTGGAGTTATGTGCCACCATAATTTCACTGCTGACTGGATTATGAATCTCATCCAGTATGGCTTTTCCTTTTCCTTTTTTCCTTTTCCTTTTCCTTTTCCTTTTCCTTTTCCTTTTCCTTTTCCTTTTCCTTTTCCTTTTCCTTTTCCTTTTCCTTTTCCTTTTCCTTGATAAAGCCTATGTATAAAGCTGTCAAAGAAGAATCATATGCATACTTACCACACCAATTTTTAACTATGTGTGTTGGAACTAGGAACTAACTGCCGAGGATGAGAACACAGCTGTGGCTTACAGTGGGGAGGCTGTAGGAAATATCGGCTCCGTTAAACCCCCGGCATCCTTCAGGAAGCAGAATGAAAGAGGGTAAAAAAATGTTTATATGTATGTATGTATTTAGTAAAACTGGAAAGAAGGAAGAAAAATTGTATCAAACTACTGTTTATCTGACAGAAACCGTAGTGCCGTCCTTTTCCCCATTATTCCATACTGCAGATTTCCATGACAGTCAGTGCTGTAGGCAGCAGCAGCATTCTATTAGACAACAAAAATACGAAAGCTGTCTACTTTAGAAAGGTTTAGAAATCTTCTTGAGTAGCAAAAATATAATTATATTTTTTCTGTGTGGAAAAAGGTATAGTTATATGGGCAGCTTGCAGCTGCTAGGATTAGAAGAAGGCACGGCAGCTGCTCACAGGGAGCACATGGTGAGAAGAGGAGCCTACTTATCTCTTCTTTTCTTATGTCACCTGAGACTCCGGGAGCTAAAGGTAAAAAAACTCAACATAAAATCTGCAGAGATCAGAGTTAATTTTTTTAAGGGGGGGAGTGGGGGGTGGAGGGGAGGGGGCTGTCATCCAACTGAAAATGCAGCTGTGCTTTTGCTCCATTTTTTTTCGGTGAGTGTGCCTGGGGATCCTTAACTACTTCAGGTCCGTGGAGAGAAGCCTGACCATCAGTACCACTGGTCTCTCCTTCAAGGCTGGTCGCCTAACTCCCAGTGCAGAAGACACCGCCTGGGTCAGTGCTGCCAAAGGAAGCACTGGTGGGTTTGGTGGCCTGAGTTCACAGCCGTATATTCACTACACGCCAGCTGACTACAAGGTGAGGTAACACCTAGCCTTTAGGCTTCCAAAATGTGTGCTTCAACAGGAGTACCTAATCCAGTTCTCTCCTCCATACAAGCTATGTTGCGATCAATTGCTGAGTCACCTGAGGGATTCAGCGTAGCTTGTTCCTCAAAACCACGTGTCTCACCTTAATGGACTAAATACCTGTATCTACCAGCGGTCTATAGCAAACCTCTGAGGAACGTCAGGCACATAAAAGTATAATGTCAATACTGCCTGCCAGATAAACATTTACTTAGACCGGTGCTGCTGGCTGTGCTTAAATGAGGACCTTTTGAAGCGTGGGATTATCACAAAGAATAGATCTTCCTGAGAAATCTGATGCATTTTGCAATTTGAAGAAGTGCTTGTTTAAGTAACTCCTAATGACTTCTAAAATGTATTATTTACATTTAGGTAGAGTTTAGGTCTTATTGGTTTTTAATCTTGGATGAGGGCATGAGGCTGAAGTGATAAAATTAGTACACTTAGCTTCACATTTTGGAAAAATAATAATTCAAATTAAATTCCTAAGGCTTATCAAACTTTGGTTTCCCCAACGTTTTTGTAAAATATACCAAACAGAATCAATATATGATGCTGACATTAGTGGTTTGATGTATGTAGTATTTTGTCTTTTGAGCTGTAGAATTTCCTTACAGCTCTGCTACCTAGCACTCATCCCACAATTCTCATGTAGAAAGCCCTATGAGTCACAACAGTATTTTAATAGGAGTTTTTTTCACCATTTTGAGCTCATATTTATTCATTTATTTCTCATTTACTGGAAACTTGTTTGTTTGTATTTTCCTGTGGAAACACATACAATCAAACACCCAAGATACATCATGGAAGAGCTGTGGCTAGAACCAGAAAGAAAGTAGGCTTCCTGCCCTTGTTTTTTGCTTATGTTAAGACTTCAACCCCCCTCCAAGGAAAAACAAAAAAACCCCATCAGAAAAAAACTTCATGTCCCTAAATATGGAAAAATCTAAACCTCTTTGAAAATAAATAAAATGTGTGTATAGGACATGGAGTTGATGATATTTTTAAGGTATCTGTACTTTTATTTCTAATATGGCCACATTTATCCTTTAAAAAGCTAATCAATTAAAATTTCTAATTGAAAAGCTACTTGGAAGTAGAAAATTGTGATTTTCCACTAAAGAAATGTGGAACTGGGTGGTCCAGCAGCTTCAGATTTTCAAGTCAGAAAAAGTAATTTAAGAACTAATGGTTTTCAGTGGGTGGTGTAAGTTTTCCAGGAAGCAGGTGTTGTGACAAAGTCTCCTTCTGAACTCTGCATAATATCATAGAATCATAGAATACATTGGGTTGGATGACCTTTAAAGGTCATCTAGCCCAACCCCCCTGTAGTGAGCAGGGACATCTTTAACTAGATTAGGTTGCTCAGAGCCCCATCCAACCTGACCTTGAATGTTTCCAGGGATGGGGCATCTACCAGCTCTCTGGGCAACCCATTCCAGTGTTTCACCACCCTCAGTGTAAAAAATGTCTTCCTTATACCCAGTCTAAATCTACCCTCCCTTAGTTTAAAACCATTACTCCTTGTCCTGTCACAACAGGCCTGGCTAAAAAGATTTTCCCCATCTGTCCTATAGGCCCCCTTTAAGCACTGAAAGGTCACAATAAGGTCTCCCTGCAGCCTTCTCTTCTCCATGCTGAACATCCCCAACTCTCTCAGCCTTTGTTTTCATTCCCCTTTTTCCTGTTGCAGAAGAAATGATGCAAAGATCAGTTCTGACCTTCCATCTAAGCACTTTCTGATCTGGAGATTATCTGTGAAATACTTCATAGAGACCCTAGCAATGAGAGAGACATTATTTCACAGTGGCCTCCCTTTGCCTGGACTAATACATGGATATGGGTATATATGCTTGAACTTCAACCAAAGCCTAGATAAATATTTACTAATCCTATTACAGTTTAATTGGCAACAAATTTAGAAGCAGGGGCAACAGTATTTCCTTAACAACAGTTTCTAATGTTTTTGTGTTTTGTTTTTTTTTTTTTTATATATATACTGCACAGACTGTCTCTCAAGAACTGAAACAATAATGGAGCCATTTTACTGGCAAACTAATTAAGACCTATCTAACATACTCTCTAGCACATGCTATAAACCCGAAGCATATGGCATTGTTTGTAAAATACTTTTAGCATCTAATCTATGCCCAAAATTGGAGGTGTTACCTGTGTTATGAATCCCTCCACGCTGTAAGCTGTAAGCCTGTGTGATGGCTTAGCTCGCAGTGTATCCAAAACTGAGATTCTGAGGCAGTTTTGCACCCTTGCTAGCAGACTGCTTGGGATAGAGATCATCAGAAGGGTGAGTTTCAATGACAGAAGGCCCTGCAAAACAATGCATTACATTAAATTAGAATTCTTTTCTGTCCCCTGTTGAGATTCAGCTCGGAAAAAGCACATAAAATACATGTAGGTGCATGAGTGTTGCTTTATAACCCAAAAGGGATTTATTAAGCCCCAGTAAACCTGAGCAGAGCTAGAGGAGAAAAGCCAAAACCTGCAGGCAAAAACCACCACACATAAATATCCAGTTACTTGATTTGTTGCTGTGGTCATATAACTGGCTGTTAATGTTTTTTATAGGCATAAGTAGTATTTAGAAGGCTTGGGTAGTCTCTTTAAAATATGACTCCCAAAACAAACATGACAGGGAGAAAGTCTTTACTTCTGTTTGGTTTTGTTTTGTACGAACTCTCCCATTTTATAGTCACATGCCCCTTTTGCAGAATGCAGTAATCTTGACGGAGATTTTTAGTAGTAGGACAGAACTGGAATCACTGGAAAAAAATTCAAGAGCTTGAAAGTGGAGATATTTCAATGAATGTTCTCCATAAGGATGTTTAAAAACACAGTTGAAAGCCCCTTCTACCTGCCATGGTAAAGTCAGCCAAGTATTTGCTCAGTTATTTACCTAAATCAAGTTGAATTTGATTCTTCCGTAAAGGTCTTTGGTTTAACCTTTAGCAAATTCTGCACCACATCACTAAGAGCAGTGAAACAAATAGTCTGTTCAGAAGAATAAGGAAAGAGCAGAGAGTGCAGACATTATTTTCAAATTAGGCATACATTTTGCAGGGCTGCCTCGTTAACTTTATAGTAAAGAATGAATTCTGGTCCAGCATAGATCTGTGAAGCTGGCAAGCTGTTCTTCCCAGTACATATAAGTTTGACTAAGATTTCCGTGACTAACACTCTAACTCTTCATCCAGGTCATTGATGAAGAAGTTGAACAAGACTGGGCCCAGTACTGACCCCTGAGGGACACCACTAGTTACAGGCCTCCAACTAGACTCGGCGCTGCTGACGACAACCCTCTGAGTTCTGCCATTCAGCCAGTTCTCAATCTACCTCACCGACCACTCATCCAGCCCACAGCCAGTGAAAGGAGGAAGTCCCAATACACTGTGCATGATTATTTGGTGCTGAAGTGAGAACAAAGGTGCTTTACATACTAGGAAATAGTAAAAAAACTAACAGTGGAAAACAAGGAGCTTCTGTTTGCTTGCTACCTTCTTACAATAAGAACCATTTTTAAAGGTTTTTATGGCTATACCCCTATACCAAGTGTTTATTTACACTGGGAGATTAACTTCTGTAATTATACACCTAGAGATAGATGTATGTAATTCCCCTTGTGGCACTCCTAGTCAAGAAGGAGAATATTTTGAAAGCAAACACTGCTTCTGCTGACTGCAGTACTGGATTCTTGCCTGGGGTGTTACCAAGCTAACCAGTGACTCACTGCCAAGGTAGATGATTCTCTTTTGAAGATGCTGAGGTTTTTTTTTTTTTTTTAGAAAAGTAAGGTCACTGTTACACTATTCTATGAACAAGTGCTGATGTCACAGCAATTTGGGACATCAGTCAGCGGGTGATCCTTTTAATTAGTGCTAAAGTCTTTGTGTGTGCGAGCTTATCTCCGAATCTTGCAGGTGTAACTTACCCATGAGGGCTTTAGAAAATATGTTGACTTTGTATTTGAATACCAGGATTCAAGGCACTTTTTGCCAAGCTTGAGCTAAGTTAGAAGAAGGGAAAAAACTTCTGCCTTAGCTTGAGAGCTGATCTTCTCATTTTGATGCCTTCTTGGAGCTTTTTGTGGATTTATATGCCTGAAGGAAAAACTAGGCACAATAGATATTTCGTACAGTTTGTCTTACTCCATGATAGCATAAATGAAGCCACAGTCTAGGTGCTACCTGTGAAAAATAATATTTTGGCAATTTTTTATTTTATTTTTCTTTGCTAGTGACAAAATAGCATGTTCCTAGGCTAAGTCCACCCCTAGATATGTTGACTACACAGAATTGCAATCCTTGCAGAGCTGACTGCTTGTACCTCTGTGTCTCTTTTTCATGGCATAGGTCCATAGCGCTCTGTTCATGGAGTTTCCAGAGGTGGAAAACCATGACGACTTTCACACTGGTGAAGACGGATGTATACACACACGGGACCAGCGAGGAGTTTACATAGGGTATGATGTGGCTTTAGAGGACCTGAAGGAGCTTGAGAACCAGCTGCTGCTTGTGGCCAGCCAGTACATTGAGAAAGATAAAAGTAAGACATCTATAGGTCCAAAAGACCTGTCATAATTTGGTTTGCTGTTTTCAAAGTAGGCCGATCTTATGATTTCTGGAATCCTCGTTGTACTTCTGCAAGACCAAGTGCTGACTGGATTTTTGGGACCTTTCTTTTATCCTCCTAGTTAGCTAAGTGATGAATGTGCTACAACGACCTAACTGAGCATCTGGAGTTGCTTGTCACATGTTGTTAATGTCATAGTTTTGCACTTATTCAGGGTCATAGACATCAAAGTCATCCTGGAGGAGAAAAGAACACAGAAGGGACATTTACTGATGTAGTTAGGTAATATAATGAGCAAGTGCATATTCAAGGCACAGAGAGAGTCAGAAAAGAAAAATGTTAATTGTTTCTGAACGTCTTTTAACGTATGAGATGGCTTTTCTGCAGAATTGATTTTACCTCCCACCACCTTTAAACTTTTCTCAGTTGTAAATAAGAAGCACCAAAATATTTGATGTTCCAGACTCCCTTTTTTCCTGTTGCTTTTTTTTACAGTAGGAACTGAGTTGAGACAGATTGTATTACAAACTTCTAAAAAGAGGAGCTGTACTTCTAGAATAGTGAGGAGGAAGAAGCTTGTAACTGTAGAAAGTATGGCGGAGGGCCATTAGAAAACACTGAATAAATGGCACAAACACATATGATAGAGAATTGTACAAGATATCTTTTAAATTACCGGAATTAGTTTCTATGTTGGCAAGATAATGTTTTTTGATGTTTTAGTATGCTTCTCTACAACTGAATGTTCTGACAGAGGATGCAGGGCATAGCTGAGGATTAAGATGACCAAAAACCTTTACAAATCTGTAAATGCCTAAATACCTGCTAGCATCTTCTCTGAAGTCACCTGAAGGCCCTCCTCATTGTGGACTTTATTCTGGACCATCTTTCGTATGAGAAAGGGCTGAGAGAGCTGGGACTGTTCTGCCTGGAGAAGGCTTGGGAGGGATCTAATCAGTGTGTATACATACCTGGTGGGAGGGAATGAAAAGAAGAGCCAGACTCTTCTCAGTGGTCCCCACTGACAAGACCAGAGGCATTGGGCACAAACTGAATACAGGAAATTCCATCTGAGCACAGGAAAACACATTTTTACTGTAAGGGTGGTCAAACCCTGGCACAGGTTGCCCGGAGACATTATGGAGTCTTCATCCTGGGCAAACCACCCTAGGTGACCCTGTTTGGGAACAGAGGGTTGGCTGGATGACCTCCAGAGATCCCTTCCAACCTCAGCCGTTCTGTGATTCTGTCATGACAGGAGGCAGAATACTGAATGAGGTAGGGTACTCTGGTGTAGCAGTTCCTGTGTTTATAGGTCACTTCATTATCACCCTCACACAGTACACTTCAGGACTGACTGTGTACAACCTGTCCTAGCTCCTTATGCTCCTTCTTGTGATGGTCTCTTTCTGTGTGCCATGAACCCAAAGACTTTTTAATGCTGACTTCTCCAGTGATCATGGTCTTCAAACGACTCTCTTGTTCAGCTTTTGAAAAACACGACACTTAAAGTCTGTAGCTGAAGAATAGCTGCTGAAGCCTCTTCTGTTTAGCCCATGGCTGATTTTTAACTGCAGCTCTAAACATTTCAGATTCACTCTACTTGATTTATCATTTATTGTCAAAATTAGATCTAATTTAGATAGTATCACAACCAATAAACCAAAAGCATGATTTCTTTAAGGACTTCTCATAGGCTGCTAGCGTAGAAACATTTGTAGTGATTTTTATTTCCTTCCTTCACAGTCATTTTTAAATTATGAAGACTGAATTTTCTAATAGCAAGCCATCTGAAAAGAAAGCCCTCCCCTGGGTCTGCACTCTGCCCTGCTATATCTCTTTGTAAAATTTATCTTTGAGTAGTCCATGCCACTTTTCTTTGATCTGAGAGTCAAGGTGAGCAGGTGAAGACTATCCCAACATGATTTGGTGCTGTGAAAAATTAAGCTTCTCTTCTATTTCCTCCCCTAGTTTTCTTGTGCTTTCTGTGGCTTTATCTCTTGTAGGTCTTTTGAACCTCTTTTTACCTCAAGGAACATTTGTTAGAAGATGATGGAAGAGATATGTTTAAACCCAATGCCTGGTGCGCTTGTTCTTTGGCTTGCAGAATACTCTGGGGCCCTCCGAAGCTTATGGAACTTGAAATCTTTTTCTGGCCTAGAATTCCCTGGCAAGCAAAAACCACAACCTTGTGCTATAAATAAAAAGAGTTACTGCAAGCCCTGGGACTCTAGGCATGTGGAAATCCCTCTGATACTGACATCTTCTTACTTTCTACTTAGTTCTTTTGTCTTAGGCAACATAACTTGTGAGCAATTCAGTGGCAGCAGCATGCTTAGCTGGGCACATGCCTCTATGGATTGATACGCTGTGCTGCTTGACCTCTGGACCTGTGAAACTGCTCTCTTGGGAAAATAATGCCAGGTACAAAAGCTTTTCTTGGTCTGAAAACAGTGATTTGCAAGTACTTCAGGTTATGTAAGGTTCCCTTTCAACAGCATTTTCCATTGTGTGTACACACAGATACCAGAGCCAGCAACCCTGGGTGGTGGTACGGGTTTCAGATGTGTTGGGAGCCCAGTGCTGGGCTGGACTGGGTGCAGAGGGTTGGAGCTGCTGGGTGCTGTGTCTTGGGTCTGAAGAACACATGTAGTGGCTTTTGCAACATGTGAGAAGAAATGCTTTTGTTGTCAGACAGCAGCCTCTGTAGCTGCTGTGCCAGGGGCTGGAAGCACTTGTGCAAGGCCGTAGGGAGAGTCGCCCAGCACTGGATAGTTAAGCGGGAAAGATAACTGGGAAGGACAAGGCCATCTCCAGAGCAAAACTGCAGAGCATGTTGTGTCACTCCTTGCATGCTAGGGAATGGAGCAAATGCAGACTAGCAAGAATCAGGTCCAGTCCTGAGGAGCCTGGGCCACCAGGAAGTCCAAGATGCAATGATTTTCTGTGGTCCTGGCTGTCCCTGCTTTCTGGGACTGGTGCGGGAAACCTTTCGTGGCTGTCATTAGAACTGTAGTCATTGCATTGTTGTGAAGCCGCTGGAGGAGAGACTCTGTCTGCAGCTGTTAGGCCCATCATTTGGATTGTCAGAGGGAATCAGAGAGAGATTTTGTGTATTACAGCATAAAAAGTAATATATTTATTAATAAAACTTCTATATATAATTCTACATACATTATAATTTTTTTTTTTCATTTTTGTTAGTTAATCCATTGGAGCAAAAAATGCCATGATTTAGTATAGAGTTAAAAAACCCAACAAACAAACCAACACTAAAAATGTGTATGAAGTGATTCGTAGCTTTGCCATTCATGAGGGATGCTGACTTTCCCCTTCCTCTTTCTGAATCCAGTCATGTGTCTGTATTTTGCCATGGGACATGAAGGCATCCAGGGTTTCTACCCACAGACTTCAGTCTTGAGAGATGGAGAGTAGACAGGTTCAGAGGAAGGGACCCAGAGGAGCCTGAAGCATGTTTCCATCTACAGGACTCGCCCGTCCCTAGGGCAATGCTGTGAGCGTCATGGAGCGGAAAGGAGCAGGTTGACCCCTTCAAGAAGCAGGGAGAAATGGCACTAACTCAGGTTGCCTTCACACACTTGAAATGTTTTTTTCTCAGTCCTGAAGTGACTCAGGGCAGCTCTCCAGATAGGAATGCTAGAGGGTGTTAGGGAATCTCCTGTGTACCACCGAAGAGGCTTTAAATAGAAAACCTTGTAAACTAAAATAGTTATATCTAGTTTAGGAAATCTCCTAAGGCCATTCTCCCATTTTCATAGAGGAGCTTTGTGTTACAGAGCTATATAAAATATTGTCTAATTGCCTAGTTCACTAAGTTTCTGTTCTCATCCCCATTGACTTTGCTTTCCATGGCTGTATGATCATGCTACCTCTGTGACTCTACCTTCGATTTTTATCACAGGCCTTCTGTATAAGGCAACTTGCTTTCTTTTTGGAAGAAAAACTCCCCATAGAGAAGAATGAAACCTCTACAGCGACAATACACTAATTCTCTTCCAAAACCATCAAAGAGCATATTCTGAAACTGCTCTCACAACCCAACTCTCTAGGCAGGATTAAGTGTACAGATGTGCTGTTGCTGGAGGTCTTTTGCTTTTAGCTGAAATAGGATGGAAGTGGGTCTCGCTAGCTTTGTTTCCAGCTGGGACAGAGTTCTTGCTGAATGAGGAAACGATAACCCTTTGCCCAGTAGCTGAGACAGCTTGGCTTAGCCAGTATAAAACTTGCTTACAGCCTTTCGCAGTGTCTTAGTTTCCTCCAGAACAGTCCATGTCAGGCAAGTCTACATCAGAAAACTTGTTTCCATTGAGATCTGAATTTTCAGCTACCAAGTTACCCCCTAAGCCCTGCTGCATCTTGCTCTTCCACAGTCTTCTGGTATCAGTATGCAAAGTGGTGTGGATGCTTTTATATGTCTGTGTCAATGTAAAATAGCCAGATGTAGATCGTTTCATATTGACATGTCCAATTTGTTCAGAAGTGAGAGCACTGGCCATTCATGTTTTCAATCCCCTAATTGCCATCTGACCAAAAAATACTACAATGTCATCTTGAGAGTTCATGTGCTGTCGTGCTTGGCACATTTCTTTTTCTGTCCTAAGCTGTGGGTGTCTGTAATTAAAATTTTTGTTTAAATAAAACTTTACAGGTATTCTGGTAGAGGAGCCTGAAGAGGGCATGTGCCTTTGTACATCTTTAATTACATCTTCAATTAATTTGGAATGTCTCCAGAAAATGTAAAATAACGGTGACAGTCATTGCCAAATGAGATAACAGAGAGTCTGCAGGTTTCAGGTCGGAGGAAATGGAGCTTTTAAAAGACACGAAACCAGTGTGTGTGCTGGAAAAGAAACAGAGAATAGATTAGAGTCGAAAGAAGTAGGTGTTTTTGAAGTGGCAAGTACATTGCCTTGTTACTTTTTGAAGTGAAAAATGTGCAGAATAAAAATCTTCATGCTTCAGTAGAAGAAAACCATGTTAACTATGCAAGATTTGGAAGAAATTTCTCGTATGGTCAGTTTATTCTGTATTCTGTTCTTGAGCCTTCTGATGAAGCATCGAGTAATAACCTGTGCCAGCAACAAGATGCCATACCGGGTCACTGTTGGTTTGATACAGGCAGCAAACTCCATGTTCAGAACTCTCCCCAACAAAGAATGTATGTTTGGGTGAAGAAACATTTCTAAATGTGCTTCTGAATATCTCTTCAGCTTCTAGATGTTTACTTTGAAGCTTACCAACATGCTTTGGACCCAGAGGAAAGATTTGCTTTGGCCCAGGTGATAACTGACATCATGCATAAATGACTAAGATTTGATCTCAAGCTTGAACATTTTGCCAGCACCTACAAGGATGAATGCATCTGTTTGCAACTTCCTCTCCAGCTGCTGAGGGACATAGTAAACCAACAAGTAGGTTGAATTTACAGTGTATCCTTCTTGGGGATGTAGGAGATGAAATCCAGAATGGGAAGCTTTGATTATAGCCTGCATGGGTTTACAATGTTAAAATGGGTCAACACTGATTTATCAATGAATTCTATAGATGCTTGGTAAATTTAAGGCCTGAAGCTCAAAAGCAGAAAGCTATAATTTCATCAAGATCAGAAAGAAAATGTTGGAAAGATTTCAGAGCTTCATATGTCATGTTAAAGCCACATCTGCTACTGTTTGAGACACTTAGAAATAGTAGTTGAGAGGTGTGAAAGGTAAATAAAATTATAATCTGTATTTGTTCTGTAATGCAGTGGATGAGGAACTAGTCCTGTTTATAGCATGAGAGAAGAGACTTTACAAAGAATATAAACAAAGCTTGTACTTCAAAGTACACTTTGAAAAGCAGTGTATTTCAGATAGCTGTGAATTCCCGTGCTAATAATTAAAGCTCAACATTTGAAATCCTCACATTTTTCCTCTGGCTTAAAAATCTGCCTCAGCTTTGCACTGTATCCTGCCACAAGATATTTCATTTCTCTGAGCTTTGGTTTCAGAGACTGCAAACTGGGAAGTTTAATTAGCTCACCTTTGTAACCTGGCTTTTAGTCCACAAACAGAAGTTTGGGTTTTGGTACAAGAGGTTACTGTGCTGCTGCTGTTGCCACTAAAGCTACCACATTGCTAGCAATAAAAATGGAACCTTGTCAGCATCGCTGGAGCTCAGATTTTCTTCTGAAAGAATATGAAAGATTCAAAATAATTTTGGCAGTAAGAATTCATCTAGAGTGGGTACATAGATAATTGACTTGAAAATTTATATATATATAAAAATAGAAATTTTTGCAGCTTGTATTTGAATGAAGAATAGCTGGTTTTGCCTTGATTTCTAGCTATGTGTGAATTTTATTGACTTATGTCACTTGTGTTTATTGTTGAGTTTTAGATTAATGTCCAGAGGGAATATGTCCACAAGATTTGGCGGGAAGTTCAGAGAGGTGACATCGGTGAATTTGGACTTCCTTATAGTGTAATTACTAAGCAGCTTATCTGTCTTAACACTAGCTGGTGAGTAATTGCACAATTTTATTTTTCTGGAGAGTACCTCGTTCTGTTCTAGTTTCTGTGATTGTAAAAATTTGGGATCCAGCACCTAAAAATAAGACTACTTGAAAAAATGACAGTGTTAAGGTGAATCAAGCAGTAGATGAGTGTCTCGTGTTATTAGTATTACGCTATTCAGATAGTCAGAAGAACATTCCAAGAAGAAAAGTGATTCCTCCCTCACCACCTTTACACTGCCCTTTCATGACTATGGTTTCGATAATGGCATCTTGCAGTGCATTGGGACGTTAATATTTCCGTGGGTGCAGACCATTAAACAGAAATGATGAATGCCAATAATGAGGTTAGCCTCCATTTAGACTCACTGCATCAGTATCCCAACCTGGCTTCACAACTTTCCATACCCTTTGGCCATAGTCTATTACTCTTTCTAGCACGACTGTCAGGTTGGATGTGCGTGCACTCTGTTTTCATGCGTGGAATCTGCATATTACCTGTGGTACAGACCTGCCCCGTGTTCCCCATCCCGCAGCTGTGCAGCACCGCGGGTTATGCAAAGGCTTTACAGAGCAGCTAACACACACCCAGAAGCCAAGAGCCGCTTGTCTCTGGTCCCTTCTGGTTTCCTGCCTCTGCCTCAAGCCCCTTGGCCCGATTCGTTCCCCAACACATATTTTGATTTTGCGTTGGTTATCTGAGGGCTTATTTTCAAGTGCAGACAGTTTTAATGGGCGGGCATAATAGATGTGAAAATGCAGTGAATAAAACATGTCGGCTAACAAAAAAGAATTTTAAACATTTTTTGTTTTCATTAGCAAATGAGACTACTTAGATGTGTTCGAACATAATTACATTTATTAAGGCTTCAGTTCTATTTTCAGATTTGACGATTGATTTCTGCTGTGCACTAAAGCCATTGCAATTTATTCTTGCAAATTAAGGAATTGCAAGGTTTCTTTATAAGTACCATTTATAAAAGTCTTATCTGAGAGCCATTTTTTCTTTGTTTCATTATTGTAACTTTTGTTATTCTTTTTTTTGTTGTTTTTAAGTCCTACTTTGAAGAACATTTATTTTCTGGAGTTTGACCCTTCTCTTGGTCTGGTGTGCTTGACCCCCAAAACTCTTGAGTATATCTACCAGGAATTCTACAGCATCTGCAGACCAAAAACAGCCAGTAAAGCAAGTAATCTAGAAAAACAAGTACTTCAGCTAGTAGTTGATGAGTGGCTAACTGTGGAAAAACCAGAAACCAGAGTTCCATTTTTGTGTCAGTAATAACTCTTTAAAGGAGAATGCCCAACAGTGTGATCTTCTTAACTCATTTACACTTGCTGGTTAAAGTTCTAGCTATGTGATTCTGAATTCAATTATTTGCTTATGATTGGTGAAGATCCATTCCATCCACCTTTAAAACAAGGGGTTTTTTCTGTAAATGAACACAGAAAGGTAGAACTCTTGATATTATGCCAGTATAAAGTAGGAACGATCAGCTTAATGAGAAGGAAAATATACACACTTAAACTGACATGAGGTCACAGTAAGTCTCCAGATTTTGCATTTGTGCTTGTGTACAGTCTGGAAAAAAAAAAAATAAAGACTGGACATTAAAGCAAATATTGTTATAGGTGGAGCCAGTTATTACCGTAATGTCCACCATTTCCTGGTGTGGGACTCTGAATTTGGTTGGTTATAATTTCGATAAATGCTAATGATTGTGAATGAAATTATTGATGCTGGATGTCTCTATCAAGTTGATTTTTTTTTTTAATTAATCAGCTTAGTTGTTGCTGACAGCAAGAAATGGAAAATAAGTGATTTTATCTGTTTTCTCTGAAAGATTGTGATACAGATATGCTTTGGAGCATGCATTTCAAGTTTGGGAAGACTCATTAGGTAATGATATGCTATGCTTTCATTCCTGCCAAGTTTGGCCAGCATAAACTAAACTGAACTATGCTACTGTAACATGCTCAGTAGGAACACATTATCTGAAGTTTCTGTGTGCCCTGATATATCTACAACCTCAGGCAAATCAGGACTTTCCACTGCAGTAATAGCTCTGGTCTAAGTGATCCACGTTTGATTTGCGTCTGAGCATTGAAAGTGAGTGCAAGGAGCTGCTGGCCTTCTCTGTCACTCGCATTGCCTTCACCGGAGGCAGTGGAGGCAGCTGGCCGAGCAGATCGCACTGGAGCCATGGCAGCATTGCTAGTGGAGTGGGACATGGGCAGGAGCGCTGGGAAAATACAGCTGGCTTGGTAAGTGGGATGGCAGCCAGTACACAGAAATGAAGACTGGAGTAGATGAAAAGCTGGAAGACAGAGCCTAGGACTAAGACCCAGTGAGTTCCTTCCAAAAGGAAAAAAAAGATATGGGGAAGAAAGTGCCCAGAAAACTGGGGCTGGGGCAAGCAAGCAGCTCAGGAGGGAGTGGAGGGTTGAGAAGTGTTTGGTGAAGAGATTGGCTCCAGCTGCCCAAAACCAATGATAGCAGGACTTGTTAGTCAAGGGAGTGGGGATGAAAATGAAAAGCTTGTGGCATGGAGACAGAAATGGTGAGATGAAGAGACTGTGGAGACTATGGTAGGTAGGAAAGTATAGATGCAAACTAAGGCAGAAGGGCACAGCCATCTAGGATGCTCCCCTCTCTGCCCCAGAGCAAAACCCAAGAATTGCTTATCCAGCACTTCTTTGCTGCCAGTGAAATCCATTGCCAGTGTCCCACTACTCTCTTGTCCACAGCAGATCACAAATGACTCTTTGCTTTTTGAACTTTGAATCCTAGAAGTCAGTGGCAGAGTTCTGTGATGGATCTTAAAGTTACCACACTTCTGTTGCCAAGGGGGAAAGGGAGGGGGTTTGTTGTGTTTACTTCTTGCCCATTCCTTTTCCTCCAACAGAGGCTGCAGATGAGACAAATGCACACAAGCAGGCAATGTTTAGAAGACACTAAGCTTGTAAAAGTCAAGCATTTAAATTTTAGGAAATTGACTTTTGCCAGAGCAGATTTCATTTGGTTTCCTTTTGCATAGGCATAATGATGCAGTCTTCATGTGATCACATACTGTTTTCTTTATGACTTGGTATGCTAGAATCATCATTTCTGTCCTTCCTGGGCGGTTCTTTTTGTGATCCTGGACCTCATTCTTTCATGTTTTTCCAACCCTTCACTAAGGACAGTTTACAAGATTCAACTTTTTTCCCATCTGACTTCCAAAATGTCTTTCAACTTCATAACAAATGAATTACCCAGGGGTGAGGTACAGATGCTGCCAGCCTGGGAACAGGTGCTTTTCCTATGTAGAAGTATCAGAGGAGCCATATACAAAGAAAAGTGAATTCTGGAATTACAAGAGTAAATGATCCTGGGGAATCTGTGAGATCTTTCTCTCTCACCCCAAACTAGGATCAGCTATACTTATGTTATTCCCATGAGATAAGTAACTGTCCTAAACACGTCATGTGATAGGCTTTTCCAAGTGGTCTGTTGTAGTGCTTCACCAGCTTCACCATTATCAAGTTCTCCTCAAAGTCTAGCACGGATCTGCCTCGCTACAGTCAAAGCTTATTACCTCTTCTCTTGTCCTTTTTGGAAATACAGAAGATGCTATTGTCCTTTTAGCAGCTCTGTGAAGAAACACATGAAGACGGGTTGTCCTGTCCCACCCATCCAGAGTCATAGAATTACAAAATCTTGTTGTAAAGTACTGGAGAAGAGGGTCAAAATAAAGTTTCGCAACTTCTGACACTTAACTTTGGGGTGTTGTCTTTTCAAACTTTTTTTTTTCAGTGTAGCTGGGAAGGTGTAGCAAATGGCAGATGTTGAAATCTAAACTCTTATTACTAATAACTGCATGGCTGAGTGCAGATTTCCTCATGATCTGTGATTCGTTGGTCATGTGCAACGAAGTGTGAAGCCACTCAGCTATAGCAGTGCCTGCATTACGAGGACATGCTGAGGGAGTTGGGGCTGTTCAGCCTGGAGAAGAGAAGGCTCCGGGGTGACCTTAGAGCAGCCTGCCAGTACCTGAAGGGCCCTACGGGAAGGACGAAGAGGGGCTTTTCACAAGGATGTGTTGTGATAGGACTAGGGGGAATGGCTGTAAACTAAAAGAGGGCAGATTTAGATTAGATATTAGGAAGAAATTCTTCACCGTGACAGTGGTGAAACACTGGAACAGGTTGCCCAGAGAAACTGTGGCTGCCCCCTTGCTGGAAGTGTTCAGGACCAGGTGGTGCGGACGTTTGAGCAGCCTGGTCTAGTGGAAGATGTCCCTGCTCATGGCAGAGGGTCTCGAGCCAGATGATGTTTAAGGTCCCTTCCAACCCTTACCATTCTATCTGTCCCATCTGACATGAGCAGGGTGGCACAGTTGTACAGGTTTTGACAGCTAGAGACAAGGAGCATCTTCTCCTGCACGCAGAGCTGGGGGCTGTTTCTGCCACCGCTTCCAAAGCACAACAGCCAACCGACCATTGCCTTCTTTCCAGCTCCCCACATTATGAAGCTGCAGCTTTTGATCATTTTAATTTGCTGGGGTTTCTGCTCTTTTGGAGGCTCCCACCATCCCAGTAGAAAAGGGGTCCAGATCTGCTGAATTAGCTGACCAGGTGAGTTTGCTGTCCTTGTTTTGGGAGCATCACACATACAGTGGCACGTGTGCTGGGATCTGCACGCTCTTTAGAGGAGGAATGGCCTCAGCTTGTAATAAGTGAACCAAGTTACAGAGCCCCTGCTTTAGAGATACATACATCTGAAAGCTGTCTGGATTTTGATTATAACAAAAAAGGCAAATATGCTGTGTTAGATATAAAAAAATAAATCAAACTTTGGTAAGTCCTCTGAGTAAAACCAGGTTTATAGGTTCAGTGTCTTAACCTTTGAAGCAAGTGGCAAAACCAGTGTATTTTTAGGGGTCAGTATAGGTCAGGGTGGGCACAATTCTGACCTTGCATGGGCTGCAAGTCAGAAGTAACTCCAGTCAGGATTTAGTCCAGAAAAACAACAAGTAGAATGGTCCCCTAAAGTATTTAAAGACCTTTGTCATCTGTATCTAAATGATTTATCTGTTTCCTTTTTTTCCTCCCCCTTTCCTTGCAGTTATTTACCGAGGTATTGATAGAAGACCCTGCGCTGGTGCAAGAGATTGCTTTGTCACTATTAGAGGTGGGACCAGATGAAGAAAAAGAGACAGACAGTGAAAAGCAGGTCTTTATCCTGGATTCCTTCTCCACGCTCCTGGAGCTTGCCATGCTCTGCCATAGGCTGATGGAGGTGGTGACCAGGTCGGTGGGTTGGGAGGGCTGGTTTAGCTGCGGTGACCTCAGAGACCTGTGGTCTGTAGGGAAAAAATGACGTCTTTTAAATAGACCACCTACCATAGTTGGGCAAAAACACAGAGAGAGGGAGAGTGCCTGCATTTGTGTTGTGGGAGATATGTTTGCTTGTTATGTGGAGGTGGAGTCTACCTGGGGTTTGCAGATGTTCATTAGTTTCAAAAGTTGAGAAAAAGATCAGAGGCCGTGCAGCTCCTCAAAGCTTAACGGGACAGGCCCTTTCCTAGTGAAAATATCAAAATTTTGTCAAAAGGAGGAGGAGCATGAGGAATTCACTGATCAAATGAACACAAAGATGCCGCCTTCTGCAGAGTTTTACAGACACACATTATTTGAGCTGCCTTCTTACAAAGAGTAGTGCAATATAAGAAAAGGCACACAAGAAGTACGAGCTTCGTTCACCACCACAGGTAGCAAAGCATAAAAATTGTTCTGGCTATGCTGATCCTTGCTAAGATGATGAAATAATCTACACAAGGGAAGTCAGTGCCATACATTTAAGGAGTTAACAGATGGAGAAGTTGACAGTTTGTACAGGAATATAAAGAAGATAAGGACTGAACTAATGGGGAGACTACAAAGGGTAGTGTTGAACTGCTGGCTCAGAGGCAGGTTATTGGTGAAGTTTCTATTGTTCAACCCCATATTACTAGACATTTTTATTAGTGGTCTCAGCAGAAAAAGTAAGAGGGTGTTATTAAATTCAGGACATTGTGGTGCTGGCAGATAAAACTGATATGGAAAATAAATGGAATATCTTACAGGAAGAACTCACAGTTCTAAGGACTGGAGTAGCAGAAAGGAGATAAGCATCAATAACACAAAGCTTAATAATAGGAAATTCTCCTGTGAACTTTGAGCTTATTAGTTGGAAGCACAGAGGAGGAGAATGAACTGGGTGGTGTATAGCTGGCCATCAGATGATTGTAAACTGCCAACATATTGCAGCTGTTGGGAGGAAAAAGCCACGATATCTTACTGTGAATCAGGCAATGAGTTTTGTTAACAGTAGAGAGAGGGAGAATTGATGCCGTGTACGTGATTCTGGTGAGGCCTCACCTAGATTGTTAAGTATAATTTGGAGATTTGTGTTCAGGCAAGGTAAATTCAGATTGGAATGGGAGAAAAGATGATCTAATATCATGCTGAGGGGAAATAGAGAATTTATTTTACAAAAGCAAATGAAATATCTTGGCTTGTTTATCTTAGCAAAATGAAGGCTGAGAGAAGATAAAATTGTTCTCTGTAAATACACCAGTGAGAAAAGCAAAGGGAATGGAGAGGAGCTATTTAAGATAAAGGCCAATTTTGGCAGCAGAACAAATGGATCTAATCACTGTGAATAAAATTAAGTTGGACATTAATAGGGGATTTCTAAGAAACAGACAACAAAGTTCTGGAAGGGAATGAGCAAAGGATAGAAAACCAACAGTTTTAAATGGGGCTTGATTCATTTATGAAAAGGATTTGCCGCAAAGTTGGGTGTGTAGGATAGATGACATTCCATTCGTGGTTTTTCTTTGTCTTAACCCTTTCTCTAGTTTTCTGCTTGAAAATTTAGAGTCTGTGTCAAAAACTCGGCAGCATTTGTATTCAGCAGCTGAAAACCAAGACATCTTTAAGATATATGAGCCACAACCAGTCAACTTACTTTGGTGGAAAACCTAATTTTCTGTCACAACTCTTCTCCATTGAAACAAGAATCTCTTGAACTATAGTTTGATATCCGGAACTTTCTTAGGCAAACTAACAAACAGGTTAATTTACTTCAACCCAAGAAATTCCATGAAGCAAGGTCTCCTTTCTTGGCAATTTGTGTTTCTTGTTTGGATACTCAGCTTTCTAATAAAATACAGCTTCTTGTTAAACTTCTTCTGCTGGTTGAGTTATCTCTGTGTTGCTTCACTCATACACGTACATACACACACACACACACACACATAAATTTTCTGATAATTAATAGGGGTAAGGTTACACTGCAACTGTTCACTTAGCTGAAAAATCAATATCCAGTCACCTTTTTTTCATTAGACCTGTAGGAACTTAATATCTTGAAAGCCCTGTCTCTGTGTCAGATTTCATTAATATTTACCAACTGATTTAAAAGTTATCCAGAGGAAACAGATGGGCAGACCGGAGCATCACATGGCTGCATTTCTTTCAGGAACAGGGCTAAGAGGGCATACTCATTTGAGGTGATATACTTAGAAATCCCTGAAAAACAGCAGTAAATTGTAATTTTCCAGGGTGTGAATTCAGTGGAAAGTTATGACAAAATGTAAGACCTCATGATGCATATGTAAGACCATTAAGCAGAACGTTATCTTCATTTAGTAGAAGATGGTTAAGTCAGTCTAAACACCAGAATAAACCTATATAGTTTATTTAATGTGACATTTTGATGTGCTATTTTTACATCTTCTTTTGATGTGATGAAGTGCACAGTTCATTATAATGTGAACTGTTACAGGCTCAGATTCAGACTGAAACATCAGAAAGGTTAGTAACCTTTTTTCCTGCTATGCAGAGTAAAATGAAGTGAGTCCACCTACATTTGTGGATTCCTTCTATCAGACTTTTGGGGACGACCTGCCATAATTAACTCCCATTATTTGGCTCTTTCCATTCCTGGAGTGAAAAGTCATTCACATCTGAAAGTACACGTTTATGTTGTGTGTACTGTTCCTTCTGGCCCTTGTCGCTTCTCTTTGTTCCTCAGTGTTCCTCAGTCCTTGTTTTCTCCGTATTCATCTTCTACTGTCTGATGAAAAGGGACGTGCTTTGGTAGAATAGTAGAGCTAGACAGTGCAGCTTTAGTCTGAATTTTGCTTCTGTCTGGTTTTGTTTGACACAGTCACCTTTTTAGTATCTTTTCTTTTTGTCTGTTTTTCGCCTTTACACAGTAATAATAGGCTGATTTGTGTGCCGATGTCTGTTTTGTACAGGCTATTAATGTATCTCTACTGGTCAGCGAAGAAAGCAACTTTTATAATAATTACACAGAGCTCTTTGTTTCAAGACCTTTGATTTGATTTTGGCTGTGCTCCATATGTTTATTGATTGATGCTCATGGGGTCTTTCATATACTAGTTTGTCTCCTCTGCTTTTCTTTCTCTTACTTTGCAGGCAGGGAATGCTACCTGATTCTAAATGACTAAGGGCTGTGTCTTCTAGGTCCTATTTGTGTGTTTATCACATTCTCACAACATGTCTTCTCTGTGACCTGATTTCTTGACTGATAAAACACCTGCCTTTCATGTTAGGAGGAAGCAAGGGCCTATCTTATTCCTTTGCAGTCTGCATCAAAAAGTCAAAATCTTTCTATTTAGCATCTTCTTACACTACATGAGAAGAGCTATAACAGGCCAGATCAGTGTTTCTCTGGTCTTGTGTCTGAAGGAGTGCAGTGATGGATCCATAGGGAGGGAACACAAAAACCAGGACAGTGCCCAACTTCTGACCCTTGGTGATTTAAAGATTTCCTGAGCTGGTGGTTGTACTTAGACCGTGTGTTTACTGTCTGCTGATGGACTGCCCTTATAATTTGTTAGATAGGAGAGGTAGTATTGGGGTTGTGTTGTGCTGGGGGCTTCTAGAATAAACGTTTCTGAAGTTATGAAGTCACTATTTTAATAGTAGTAGTGTGTACGAGCTCTGCTTGTCTATTGAAGCTTCCTCTCTGGCAGTCAGTCCTCTTCTCAATTTCTAATCTAAAATAATATTCTTCATCTCTCTGACAAATGCAGTCCTTTCTAAATAGGAACAGTTAACATATATCCCTTGATTTTCCCTTATGACATTGTAGCCTCACAACTTATTGTCCTTTGTAAGCGCTGTCTGTGTCAATCGAATGGGCGATACTAAGCAACCATCAGCTATCTGGGTACAACGCTTGCTTCGTATCCACCATACTATTTCAGACACCAAGAAATGTTTTAAGTTGAATGCAGATGTCTCATTGAAATGAACCTGATGGATGCAGGTTTCTAGGTGTGCATTGCTTACGGCAGTCAGAAAGTTCATTTTTTAGATGTATCCGTGTGGTTTTGTTTCTAGGTTACATAAGGCTTTTGCAATGGAAGCAGGATTTGGGGAGTTCCATTTGTACCTGAGGCCCGTGCTCTTTGAATCTGCATCTCACAGGGAGAAAGCAGACCACCTCCCACCAATATTCATTACACCTCTCCTGGAAGATGACAGGTAGACTAAACTTTTTTTGAGTTTCACAGGACATAATCTCTTTCGATTGGAGGGGATCAAGCCTTTAGTCTGCTTAGGCTTGTATATAAGCCACGAAAAGATTAGTGTGTAAAATACATAACATTATTCAGGCAGAAAATATAAAATGCTGCATGATTTGTTTCATTTTTATGTAAAGTCTGGGACAGCATAACGCTAATTCAAAGCTGTTGAGCAGTGGAAGTGGCGAGACACCAGATTTGTGTGGAATGCTGGCAATTTTGGATCTAAAGTGCATTTTCTTTCAAAGTGAGGGACGCCTAACGGGGCTGGCCTGAAAGTGATTTCCCCAACCCCCATAGGTAGCAAAATGGGACCTTGAAAACTGTTGTGAATAAAGTCCTTATTCTGAGCATGAAGAAAGCTTATTCTCCTAGAGTTATACCGCACTTCACGAAGTGGCATCTTTGATCTTTGTTTTTCAACTCAGTGACTACTAGACCCAATGTCTGCACAAGGAAAAGGCTATTTTTTATCTTCTCTTTTCCCCTGAGGAAAGTGACTGGAACAAGCAGATTTTACAGTTGCCTTGATTTACTCTTTAAAGAGTTGGTAAATATGTGCATTTATACACACACATAAATACACTGGTTTGTGTGTATTTTAGAGTGATGTTTAGGAGGAAGAAAGCAAATAACCTGTGAATTATCTTACTATATTCAGGGAGAGCATCCTGTCAGTCATTCCCTATGGCTAACACGGGAGGCAGGGCTCCCTTCCGACCTCTACGTGTACCACCTCCAGTCCCGTGCTGTTGTTTGCATCCTAGTCACTTGCATACACTTTAGGCTGCTGTGAAAATTGGGCTGTTCCAAACAATTGTAGCAATTGCAAGCAACATGGAATGCATCTTCAGCTCCTAATTGAACTGGGGCAGTGACGGATAGCAGAGGCCAGAAGACAGTACAGCAGCACCAAAAAACACATTAGGAACATAGGATATATTCTTTTTCTTACAAAACTACTTCTGAAAACTAAAGCAACATCGTAAAGTCATTAGGGACTAGACTGACCCATTCTGTTATGTGTTCTAAATTTAACTGGGGAAAGAAACAAAAAGTATTTCTGAATTTATCACTATTTTCATCCTCAGTTTGGCTTATTTCTCTGTCATGCTCTATGTTCATAGATAGTTCTGCTTTCGTTCCAGATACATTCCATCTAGCTTACCATTAAGCATCCAAGAAATTGGCAGTCATATTGGAAAGTTTAGTTTCCGTACAAGAGATGGTGTTATGCAGGTGAACAATTTAATTTACAGAATCAGCAAAAAATATGTATTATGTTATTATTTATTTGCTAGAATATAAAAGGGCCTCAGTCATGTGTTTACTAGACACTATAAACTTCTCTATAGTTTGTCTTTCTCTGAAAAATAATGTGATTTAGTCTACTGTTTTATAATTAACTTCATAAAATTGCACTGAAAATTTGATTGTTAATGTGACCTAATCCAGGGAGGCTTACTGTGATGAAACTCTTTAAATCAGCAGAGTTTAGTCTGAGGAACTCTGCTAAATAAAGCAAGGTGCCTGTGTATGGCTGTATGCACACATAGTACCAATATTTGGCATCGAGAATCCTGTAATGAAAGAGAATGCCCTTAGTCTTCAATGCTGTTTTGCATACTTAGTCCTTTCCTTTTTGTATGAGTGTATAAAACCAGTATCCCACAGTGCCACACTATGGGGATTTCTTCTTTAAAACTCTCCACAAAGTCTCCTTCCTGCCATCAACTCAGTCATGACCTGTACTCTGCAGCAGGGTGGCATATAGTTAAAAATATGCCAGGTAGAAACAAGTATGTTTTATTTGGTGTCTATGCCTTTCGCAGCCTGTTTGCACTTGGCTGCACTGTCTGGCACCGTCCTGCTCTACAGAGTAGAGCTGAGAATTTAACTCACTAAATACAAATGAACGAAAGGTTTCCTTGATCTCTACATTCAGTCACGTTTCAATGATAACAACGCATACAAATATAATAGAATGCTCTCCCTTACCCCTCCTTTAATTAAATTAAGCTGCTGAAGTAGTACAAGACAGAGCGTGATGTCTGTAAAGAAACTGGCCTTTCAAATGGCAGGTGAAATGCCTGACACGTTCTTTTCCCTCTCCTTAGCTCTGGTGTCCATCTGGAATAAGGAATATGCAAGTTCTCCTGGCCTGTCAGATCATTCAGAAAAACGCACTTTTGGCAGCTGTTCAGCAAGCCTTCTTTTGTTACTTGGTCCAGCCTCCCAGTCCCCTGGACATAAAGGTTAGCAGCATCTTCTTCCTTACAATGGACTAGTAATGAGTTTTGTCTGACTTCGCCCAAAGTGTGTATCTGTTAATTCTACTTATAAGCATAATTGGATGGTAGTCCTGCGCAACACTTGGAACAGCATCACTGATGACTGCAGGATCTGCAGTGATTGTGTATTAGCATATGACATAAAAATAAATGGTGTCACATCAGTGTTTTATTTAAAGTCTATTAGCTGGGTAAGTGATGGAGCATAGCTAAAAATATACCTCAAGAGAGGACTGAAAGAGGTTGGAGATGAATTGGATTCAAAAGGCACAAGTGAAATCTTATAGCCTGTGGCATGCAGTAAGGCTAGCAATCACAACCTGACCTTGAAATATGCATTCTTCTGGGATGGGGAAACCATGAGTTCCTGCTGCTTTCATTCATCCTGTCTTCTGAAAACAGAAGTGTGGTCAACACTATTTCCAATGGGAAACACTCATTTCAGCCTGATGCCACAATGTTGGTTCAAAAGCTACCTGCTAGGGTTAACAAGCCATTACTGTTCCTTGTCTTACATTTGGCTTGCTTTTTTCATCCTGTGTTTAAGATATGGTGCTCAGGAGCTGCCCTTGCTTCATACATGCTAAATCATCGTAGGGCTCTGTGATGCATTTTCTCAAGCAGCTGTTGTGTCTCTTCCAGAGACAGCTGCATTACACACGAGCTAAGTGACCTCATATGCAATGTTGAATTCATAAGCAAATAGAGATTCTTTAGGGCTTGTCTTGCCTTCTCTGTGCTTATATTGACACCTCTTTCCATGTTCCTTAGGACACCCCATCCATCCCCGCTCAGGCCCCTCTTGCACCCCTAGCGCTCACCGTGCTCAGTCCCTTGCCACCAGGCCGTATCCTCAGCTCATTCCTGTGTATGGGCAGTGCCCATGTTTTGCTGCGTAGCTGCCCCAGCTGCGAGCCCAGGTGGATGCTGCCTCTGGGGAGCTGAGCAGGCCAAGCAAAATAGCTGGGGGTCAATCTCTGTTGCCTTTTCCTGGAGCGCGGGGTTCTCCTCACTAGCTGAATGCTGATTTTGCAAAACTGGAAGGAGCTTTATACCCTTGAGACATCTGTTCTTACGTCAAATGTATTTAAAATTAGTCAGAGAGTTCAAAAGTTGTTAGAGATGGGTTGAACCAGCGAAGAGAAAGAGGCTAAAACATCTCCTGTGTGAGACCAGTTTCTTTCTGAGTTTACAAATGAAAAATAGACGTTGTCATGACTCCCCGTTGTCTCATTTTGGGTCACTCAGAGCTGCAGCATGGGGAAGGGAGGGAAAGACATCTCATGCAGCTGTGATTTGCAAGCTCCGGAGCATGAATTGCCATTCCGAGAGTAGTGTCCTATATACTTTCTTCCCTTACGCTGGAGATGAATGTAAGGGAGCTCCCAGGGCCAAGACTCACACTAGAGACTTCCAACTGCACCAGAACAAACTTCTTTCACTACTACATGGTTTGTATCCTGCCCCGACACGAGCAGGACAGTGATTCTGCACCATACAGCTGACATCCATTGACCCAAACAAACTGGTATCCTGACGGTCCACCAGAAGAAAGCTCAGTGCCGTGTGGCCAGAGCCTCCTGCTTGCTTCTAGAGCAGGAACCCTTCGCACCACCGATCTCATGCAGCTTTCGGCAGTGTGTGGGCCGTGTCCCAGGGAGCTGCTGCACTCTGCAGCTTCTTGGTGGGCACCCGGGCGTTGGCAGCTGGATGGACAGCTGTGCAGTCTCCCAGGGCTGGCCACGGTCTAGTCCATCCCAGAGGCTGGTTTCCATACCCTCTCACAGAGAAGTCTGAGATTCCCAGTCTTCGTTTCTCATCAGTCTCTGCAGCACTGAAATCCTCATGGAACTGAGCAACCTTGGGTTGTTTCCCAAATCGATCCTCTGTGCTGCCATACAAAGCGCTGGTGTTGTGTGTCTCTGCTGATAGCCATGAGTAGTCTTACTCTGGAAATAGCTCTTCATCAGCTAGTTGAAAAGGATTGGTCTGCCCAACATTCGGAGCTCTTTTACTGCCTAAATACTGAAAGGTTTCTTTTCCACAGAATGGCAGAGACTGTATTTTTTGTTTTCAGATGTCTCCTATCCTCTGTAAATCATTTAATTGCTGCTGCACCCATTCTGGATCAGTTTTTGCTGATTTACATTCAGTGGATATCAGCTAACTAATCAAACTCAAACACAGATGACAATTAATACAACCAACAGAGGCAATGATAAGGAGGTCATGGATTCGTTGTTCTAGATTTACATGTAAAATTGGAAAAAATCTTGTATAACCTCCTTCTATAGGAAAGGGAGATGGCTGCAGGATGTCACATGCTGTGTCCACGTGGAGGGACCCACCAGTGCCGCGGGTGGTATGGTTGCAGACCCAACACAGGCCAAGGCCCGTGGCATCTCCCTTCCGTCCATGTGAAGAAGAGCTGGTTGCGTGATGCTGAGGGAGCTGTGTGCTCTGCAGCATCCACCCTGATCTGGATGGTTGCTAACCAAAACCTATGGGCTGTGCCATGAAGGGTACAGGCTTAACCAACCCAATCTCACCATGCAATAAGCCCTCATGCAGGCCAGCCCATTTGATACTGGTCTAGGACCTTCAGAATGGCAAACTCTGATATATTCGTAACCTCAGTGCCCACCTTCTCCGTACTGACTCTCTATAGGCTGAAGTATTTGTCAGGAACTATGTCCTCGTTTCAGAAATGTCACTGCCCATTTACTTCTCAGGAAGTTGCTCACTGCTGTTTTTTTAATATAGGTTGTATTAAAGCGGGAGGAACTGTCCTCTGGGTAAGAAGTCCATTTTCTGCTACAGCAGAGCAAAGATGTTCTGCGGTAGACCCATCTGCAAGCTGGCACTAACCCAAGCCAAGCTAGTACTTAGTAGAAGGAACTCAACTCTCAAAACATGGTGCTTTTTGCCCCATTTTGATCTTTCCCTTTCCCACTATATGCAAAAGACAATAGTTCTCCTTGGCTTGCAGGGGAATTAGCATGCTTTTTTAGCCCCCTGCAACTGATATGGAAAAACAAAGAAAACTGGATTGCAAAGTGCCTGCGCCACCTTTGAAATATGACTTCAAGAACTTAGAAAAGTACCACTTGTTCCTACTTGAAAGTTAGGCTTGTTTTTACATAAATAAGAAGACATTTCTGAGGTTCCTTCCTACCAGGAGCCACTGAGACTTACACAGGCAGTGTGGGAGCCTGAGTGTAGTTTTTGTGTTTGTGGGGAGGCAAACTGATTTTCCAGACAAGTGAGATAGATATACAATTATTTGTACACATTTGAAAATATGAATATCTGGGAATATTCATATTTCATTCGCAGCTGATTGAATGTTGAGAATGTTGTCTGATTTATAAATCGGGTGCTGTCTCTGACTCTGTTGCTGCTACAGTTTCATTATGCCTGTGCTCAATGAGAAATGTTTTTTTTCTGTGACTTTCAATGAACCCAGTGAATTATTATATCATAAAGCTAGGGTAAATGAAAGCATACAGAATTGCAAATCTGCATTGATTTAGTAGGAAGAACTGTCAGTCTTTATGAGACCAAGCACAGAATTGATATTCATGATATTTTAGGAAGGAAATATAAGGCTAACAAGTCAGAGCAGTTCAGCAAGTGGAAGAAATTCAGTGTCTGGGAGTGAAACAGAGGATCAGCTGCTGCAAGCAGCCACATTGGCCCCTTAATTTTCTCCTGCGCGTTCTCCAGGTTTACTCTGTACCATTAAAAGGTATTATGGACTTCACCTCCACTGGGTAGAGGTCAGTCTGGTACACATGTGAATCCCAAGCACTACCTGCTTTAAATTACCCTGGGCCTCCACCATGATGGAATACAGTGGTGGCCTCTTGACTGTCAGGGCACGTTCCCAGATGCCCTGGTTCTTCGTGTGAATTAGAGGTCTGAGACTGGTCAAACCTCATGGAGATAACCTGTTATTTGAAGGAGGAAATCCAGGTATCTCGTAGGAGTTTCTAAACATCAGTGAGTTTGCAGGTGAAAACATTGCAAAATTATGAGAAATAATAAGTGAGCCAGGGTACAGGCATCAAACACGATTTTGGTCCTCTGGCAGAACAGAGCTTGGTCTCAGCGCTTGAATGCCTATTTACTCATTCCTTGGCCCCATTCCCTGGCTTTTACATGGGGTACTGTGTACTAACAAGGTACTGGCAAGACCCAGTTAGAGTAATTTTTTTATAACAATGAACGCTGATCAGCTGGAAGTCAAGCACTGAAAACGCTGTGCTAATTGAACAACCTGTGCTTCGAAGATATAAATAAAAAGGCATTCAACGTGCCCAGCTTAGCCCCGGCAGCCTCATGGTTCCTGTTACTGCCATAATGCCAGTACAAGGAGGTACATTATTTTTTTTATTTTGTCACTATTTCTTTCATTTGCACTGAAATTAAAGATATGTAGACTGGGAGACTGTCACCAGAGCTCATCTCATCTCTTGCAGATGACCCACAAGATCCAATGTATTTATATCTGTTTCATACAAGCAACGAGTAAACTGAATGTCACTGGAGAAGCTATGTCTAATCTAGAGAAGTTATTTGAGTAGTTCAGATGGTTGTTATTAGTTTAGCTTCTGAGAGGTGATTCTTCTCAACTCCCATGCCTTTGCTCCCTTTTTAGGCCTCCAGAAGCTTTCATTTCCATTCAGCTGGAGAAACAGGGCCCCTGAGATATGATGCTGAACACCTTCATTCGAAAGAGAGAAGCGCAGGGCAGCAGACTGCAAACCCCTGTAAATAGATCAGGAGGCCCCTCAGCGTTTTTGAAAGGGACTCAGGCTTTGGCATGTAGGCGAAGTGGTAGCTTAGAGTTAGCATTGTACTTACTCTGTGATTACTTCTAGGAGAAAGATGACCCGGTGGCAGGTGTGGAAACCCCAGCAGACGGGAGGAGGCTGGGATGTGGCCAGGGTATGCGGGCCGGGCACAGGGCTGCAGATGGTGGCCTGGCTCCACTGGCAATGGTGGGAGACTCAAGGGAACCTTCTTCCACTGCGCCGTCTCCCCGTGGTCTCCCATGGGCACGGCTGCAAGGCTCGTGGCGGAGGTGTGTGGAAAGCAGCAGCAGTCTGCAGACACGTGGCTAACTAAAGGTTGTGGACACCAACAGGCATTGCTCCTAAACCATTGCCAGCCTAGGTAAGGAGGTAAATTCTGGCTGTAGTTATTTCGTTAGGCGCAGAACTATTCTGGGCTTTTACATGTGAAGCATTCAGCAGTAGCCCTGGCTAGAGACGGACTATGAGGAAGGCTCCTTTAATAAATATTTCTAGCAGTTTTGGGTTTTTTTAACATTAGAGGAAGATGTGAGAGTCATAAAAAAATACAAATTGTAAAGATACCATGATGGGTATAGATTTTGCCTTTTGCAAATTCCTCTTTATCCAATGTGTAAAGGAGAGAACATGGATCCTGTATTAAACTGCTTGTGATTCTGTAACTTGTGCTGAATATGTTACAGGCTAGGCATGACTTTTAAGAATTTACCAGGTAGTAAAATCAAACTCCTTCTACACAAACCCTTAACGGCTCTTCTCTTTTTGAAATAGTCAGCATAAATTATGTAGTTTAATGTACTCATAACCTTCTTACCAGCTCAGTAGGCTATATGAGTGCATGAGGAAATAACTGCTAGCTGCAGGCTCTTTGGGGAAATATTACAGAATTTGTGAACAAAATCATATGAACTAGACTTGAATAAAATAATTCTGAATTTATTTACAAGATTGCCTTGAATGTTTACTAGGTCTGGCAATACTAGTTGAAATCTTTCTTGATGTTTAGCGTCCTTACAGTTTTGGAATTCCATAGTTTAGATATTTGTAATACTGTACATAATCCGGAGGGGTTTTTAGAATTATATTAATAGAAAATATTACAAGTGTTTTGGCTTTGTTATAGTCACAGTACATGCAAGTCCTACATGATACTAAGAAGAAAATATTGTCTCATTATAGGATGAAGTTCTGAAACTCAAGAGACATTATTGTTGAGTATTGCCATAAGTAAGTATACCTGGTATAGATGTTTACTGTATGTCTAGTATATGTTTAATATAGATCTCATGTAGACATTTCCATACAAACACATCATGTTTTAAACATAACTCTTGCTCTAAGGGCATCTTTTTCACATGGATAATACGAACTTATGGACTTTGTATACAGAATATTATGAACATACCTGTAAGCCATTTTGCAAGCTAAGGAAAAGAACATTTTCAGTGGTTTAGTGGGATAACATTACAGGCAGCACAAGCCATGTTGCTGGGTGAGTCGGAAATATGCCACTTGGTTTGATGATGGATGCTAAGTAGAGACACACAACACCAACACTTTCTTGGTATTTCAGCAGAAATACCACATAAATGTCACTGACATGAGCGATAAATTGTAGTGAAGATAATGTGCAGTAGATCAGAAAATGAATGAGTGGGATGTACTATCCTGTGAATTCAATCTAGTTTGTAAGACAGCTTGGGAGAAACCAGAGGTTCAAACAGTTGGACTTGATATTCTTTTTTTTTAAATCTGTGTTCACATGTCAATGTTCAGTATTTTATGGTTTTTATTCTCAGGCAAGTTTACATTTCTGGGACCTTTGTTGTGCACACAGTATCACGAGACTGAGAACACACGCCAAAAAGGAAGGAAAAACGAATAAGGAAATGGACTATTTCTAGTCTACTTTCACTGAGAAACAGACTTTACTCGATATACTGCACTAGGCTAGTTTATGTGTCACCTTTCTGCTGGAGTGCATAGCCTATTATGAAGCCACCTAAGAGCTGTATGTTCCAGATCCACTCTGTCAAAAGCCTGGGTGAGAACCCAGCCTGTGGCCAGCATCCAGGTCTGTCTTCTCCTCATACGCCCAGGTATGCAGAGGTGCATGCGAGCAGCCTTGGGAAAGAGCATGGCAAGGAGCAAGCTGCAAGCAGGGCAGCTATTCCGGCAAGCCATGGTTTGCAAATGATGTGGTGTTGTGTGATGCTGCAGGTGCAGACTACCTTTAACCCAGGTGCAGCTTATCAAGTGTGTAGGTAAGGCCAGACCGATGGGTCTGGAGGCAGTTTGCACCAGGGGCTGGAGCGGAGTTTCAGGGCGGCTCAGTGATGATGAAATCTGACTCAGGGTCATGCTGTCTAATTCCCAGTTCTGCAATTAACTCTTTATCTCACTTAGCTCCTTCCTGCTTCTGCTTCCTTATTGTAACGCAAGTATCAATCACTACCACAAAGTGTTTGCTGTAGTAACTTGCAGACATTTCTCAGGCATTGTAAAGACATCTGTGTAATGAAAAGCATTAAATCTAAAATTTACCTTCGTTCTTAAATGCCACTTTTGCAATTTTTATCCCGCTGGTTGTCACAGTACAGAAGAATAATAGCTTGTAAATTTTGATGTAGAAGATGCCAAAGATGTCCATACAAAAAATGATTAAGCTCAACAAAGGCAGAATTTATCTGGACAGATGATGCCCTGCACAACACTACATATTTAAATTATACTTTTTTAGGCTGAATCAGCGTGTGTCCCAGCATGCCCTCAGAGGTCAGCTCAGCGGGTACTACAATAGCCTGAGAAGCCTCTTAGATGATTTCCCTGTCATCAGAGACAAGTACTTCATAATTGGACTATCTCAAGGAAAAAAAGAGGAGCAAGACTTAAAGAAAAACCTTGCAGCTAATCCCAGGTTTGTATGATGTTTGCAAGCGTGTTCCCGGGGGCCAGAGTCCTCAGTCAGAGCGTATTACTGAGTAGAGGTGAACACATTTGTAAGGGGAATGGTGGTCTGAAAGTGCCTCGAGCTGTGTGTTCTGACAGTCTTCAGGCAATTTTGATGGATGGAGAATATGCACAGTCAGAGTCGCTCGTATAAGCTCGCATATGAATAAGGAAAACTTTAGAAATGTGCTAGCTTCTAATCCCAATGCTATATGTAAGGGGGAAAGAAACGGATAATCTCATTTTCAGGATGTAAATCTTTTGCTTTAATGGTTAAGCCTAGATAGTGAGAGTTGTCTTACCCTTTAAATTTTATTTACTGAAGATTTAAACAAAACCTGTTAATAAGTTGCAGACATGTGACTTGTCAGAAGTTAGGAAAGGAGAGGAAGAGCACACGACAGACTAGGGGATGACCCTGTATCAGCTGCTTCTTTCAGAAGGGACCTTTTTTTTGGCCATGTCACAAGGATGTCCTTCCTCAAAACTTGTGGCTAGCAAGGCGAGAGCCCTTTTGCTGAGTCTCTGTAAGTCTCTGGGCTCCCCATGTTAGCACCAGCAGGCAGATGGTTTTAGATGTGAAAGCAGTCACCCAGCACACTGGTTTTGCTCTTGACCACCTTGTTCCCCAGCAACCAAGAAGTTCTGCAGCAAATGCAAAAAAAACCAACTCGGTAAGGTTCAGGCAAAAGTTTTGGTTCCAATAACAAATGTTGGGAGTGTGATTACAAGGCAAACAAATCATAAAATGTGGTTCAACAAGATGCTTGAGAAGGTGATTGTTACCCCTTTCCTGTAGTTGAACTGCAGGCGAGCTGCAGACTTCTGGAGCTACACCAGTTTTGGGCTGGCTCTTACCTTGGCTAGTAGCTACTGGGGAGTAACCCCATCACAGGCCCATGGCATGGGCCTTTTTTCTTCCTTTATCTACCTGCTTTTATTGGGTGTATCTAAGGCACTGTATTTTGTACTGCCGTCTCAGATGCCCTGAGAACCTTTTAAGCTTTATAGTATTTTGCATATAAGCTTAAGAAGTTGTACGTGGACCAGCACAACACATTCACTCCTAGCTTTAGAAGGAGCCTTCTCTGGACACAGTAACAGAAGAGATAATAGTAATCCTAGAGCAAAATGTTAATTTCAAGCTCAAGCTACCCCCTCACCCCAGGTTCTTTCCATCTGGGGGTTCGCGGGTCACACAGTGTCCATCTTCTGCCCTGAACTCATTCGGGAGTTAGGACCAAGAGTGGTTGTTTGTCATAGAAACTGTTTCGGTTGTCACTCTAGTTTACTGGCAAGGACTAAATCAAACATGAGCTATTTACACAGAGGAGCTGAGTCCAGCTGCAGAACCTATACTTCTGCAGTTCATGCTATGCACTACCTGCTACTCGTGGTGTCGTGGGAACATCGAGCAAAGAATAAAGCCATGGTGCGTTTCAGGAGTATTCGTCTTGTGACAGAGAAGGTCTTGCAGAGCATCGCCTCTGTTGGGATATTCAACATACAGATCAGCAAGTCCTAGCATTGTGCACCTTAATCAGATATTGGCTTGTGCTGCTTGGACCTGTAACTTTTCAACGGCAGCAAAATATTTCAGTACCCTGTAATACTTTATAGGGTTATACTGTTACACTTCTTCAAAAATGTTAATATAAGCATATTAACTTGTAAGCGGTTATACATTGTCCTTTTACACTGTAAAATGAAACATCCTAGAAAATAAGCATGTATACACACACGTATGCCCTTTTATTTTGCAAATAGCCCTGAATTTTCTGAGGTTGCCTTTTCTCCTCCTGTGCTTCGACACTTGCCTGTGTCCCCCCAGCAGCTTGCGGCCGAGCCACGCTCGCTTTCGTATCGCTTGCTACAGCACGCTGCTCCGCTGCGCTTGATACACGAAGGAAGCCAAGAGCAGATCCTTATGCACCGGAGGAAGGCAGACGGAAGGCATCCGGAGGGCAGCGGGCGCGGGGACCTGCGTTGGCCTGTCCCTGTGCAGGCTGGCACAGAAACCAGCAGGCAGCCCGAGAAAAGGCTTTCGCTAAAAACGGCTCCCGCCCTTTTGGACCCTCTGCCCATTTGTTGTCCCCGCTTTATCAGTTATTACAAGCTAATGTTTCATTCTCTCTTGCTGTTTAACTGAAGCTAAGAAGCACCTTGCAGAGAGCAACTGTCAGTTAGTTATGATGAAAGCAGAAATTTAGCTTCCATCTTGCCTGCGTTTAGGAGGGTTATAGCAGGACATTAATTCAATTGCTTTCTTATCTGCTGAACTAATCTCATTACCTGCATTCGTGGCTGCCAGGCGCTTGGGGGGTGAGCAGGTCCTGCCTTCCCCATCACTCCCTCCCTGTGAGAAGGACCTGCAGCTGGGTGGAAGAAAGAGTGAGTGTGGTGAACGGGTGGAAGGTGGTGAGTTGCAGTGGAGAAAGTATAGGGAGGAAGAAAGATAGACGTGAAGAGGAGGAAAAGGAGAAAAAATTAGGTGGAATAAGGAAGAAAGGAAAGAAGAGACTCTTGGGAAAGAGCAGAAGTGAGAATGGGAATAGCTATAATGAAAAGCTTTCTGCATATATATATATATATATATATATATATACACACATGTATTTCCATAAGCCTGTAATTCATTAAAATCAATGGGAAAAGTCTGAGAACAGCCAACCTAACCTGAGATGCCTGTATCTGACCAGGCTCCCCTGATAACCAATGGGTGCTTCAGAGGGATGACCCGTTGCAGACTCCTGCTTTAGGACGAGATGAGTTGTGTCCTGGAAGTGCCTCTTTCCAGCAACTCAAGACAGGTGCTTGCACTGTCAGCATCCACATTTTGTCGGATGAACCCCCAGTTCTTCATGATTTTGCTATCATTATGTTGTATAAAGCCCAGCTGCAGCAGGATGAAGGGAACGCTGTGGATGCGTACCCTGCGACTGCCCTGGCTGGCTCACCTAAGGCTTGGCAGAATCCCTTAAAAAAAGGCAGAAGCACTTGAGTGCTGCAGAAATGTTATCTTACAGAAAACAGCAAAAGATTCCCTCAGCAACTGCCTTCTTAAAAGTAAACGTTAGAAGCAGGAAGAAAGAGGAAAACATAGGGCTGTGGTTTCTGTGCAGTGGTGCCATCCTGCTCTACCCTTCCCCCAGCCTTTTTCTTTCTTCCTAGATTTGGCATAAGAAACTAGGTCATAGCTCTTAGCCATACATCTTTTAAAAGTACTTGTCACTCTGTGAGCATGACATAGCATCTCTTGGATGTTTTGGGGGGGGTTATGTTTTCTTTACATAATGTAGAAAATCTGTTTTGTTTGGAATTAATCTGTGTTTTAGCTGTTTCTTGGGAGATAGCACTGCAAATAGTTCATGTGTTGCTGGGGTAGGCAGCACCTGGGCTTATCTGGATGCAGTGGACTGTCTTCATTTTCTTGCTGAAGAAGTCAGGTGCCACAGCACAGCAGGGTGACACAGTGCAGGACTCCTTTGCAAACACGGCTATGGAGAAGCCACCCTTGGTGTCCTGTGGTGAGGTGGGGAAGCACAGCATCTGTGAGAGGCTGCCCACAGTGCTTGCCCGCCGCAGTCTGTAAAGGCAAAGCACATCTGGAGAGCCCGTGTGCATCTGCACTTGGAGGAAACGCTGGTCGCCCTGTTTGCTCTCTCCCTGGTATCGTTTACGGGCTGTGATGTAAAGCAGAGGAAATGGAGAGCGTGAATACTAGTCTCACCCTGAAAAGCGTCACTTGTCTGGTTTCCTTCAGAACAATTTGTGCTTATCATTCTTGTGCAAAAGTTAGTAGGTCACAGCTGGTTAAACAAACCTGGCCCAAATACAATTTCTGTGCTTACAACAGAGAGTATTTAACCTTTCATTACTCCATCCCACCCAAACCAAAGGTCTATTTTTAGCATTTAGCCTTGCTTTTCTTTTTTTCCGAACAGAAAGAAAAGATTAAAAGCCCTGCAAACCTTGCTTCAGAAAGAGCTGAACTTAATCTCCAAGCTGAATTTATATCTCTTATTTCAGAATGTATGAGCTGCATATTGTACTTCATCTTCATGTATGTGAAGACAAGAAATGGCACATTGTATATAAAACCAGGGAAATACATTATTCATGTAATAAATGTTGTGTTTTCATACCTCTGGCAAAAAAAAGTGAGCTGCCTACTAGTAATTGCACATAATATTTTAAAATAATGATACGGATTTTTAATGCCCACCTGCTGCTTTGCCCTGCCTGTCCCCTGTCCTAGCCAGCAAAAAGCATGCTCCTGGGGAAAGAGACCCTGAATGCCCTCAGCACAGCAGCTCACGCCCCTGCTTTATAAATCAAATGTTTTAAGAAAGTTTCTTTCAAATGTCTCTCAAATTCAGCAGGTTTTGGAGGTCAAACTTTTACTTTGTATTCTACACATCAAAGTTAAACCGTATTATGTCTAAAATACACTTGCTCCAAATCTTAGAGGTAAATTCTATGTCCAAGTAACAGTTTTATCAAACTTAAAGAAAAAGTCTTTCTGGGAAGTGACAGGCAGAGAGAAGCCTCAAAATGCTGAACACCTGTCTCTTCTCGCTGTAACTCAGATCCTTCCATCCTCGGCTGCGCTCTTTGCTGTCTCCAGATGGATGCACCTTCCTTAACTTGTGGTTCATCCCTCCCCCTGCTGAAGTGCTGATCGTGTTCAAAACGCTTCCAGAGAAGGTCAGTATTCGCTAATGCTAAAAGAGGTTTTGTTCTAGGCACCAAGCCACGCACATCTTTTCATGTGCGTTGCAACTTTTCTTGTCACTGGAGACAGGGAAATAAACGTCAGTGGTTTTAAGATGGATGCAGCTGGCGTGTGCCCCTGATGCAGGGTGTGGACGAAGAGTGCCTGTCAGGAAGGAGAGAGCTTTGGTCCTCTGGGCTTAGAGGTAGAAACAACAGTAAAAGGAAAGGAAGGATCCTTTAGCTAGATATCTGAAGATCTTTAAAGATCAAAAGTAATTAAACCAAACCCCAGCCATGCTGTGTCACCTTCTCCTATTTGTGAAAGTATTCCCCATCCTACCAGCTTATCAAGTCTTGTCCGTGTCCCCACGTACATAGAAGAGGCAGGCTGGGATCTTTACGTCCTCTGCCTTATTTCTGCTGGAACAGGGAGGCGAGAGGACTGGAGGGAGGGGGCTCCTGGGCTGGCCCTGGCAGTGCGGCAGCTGGAGATGCTGCGGCGCAGGGCAGAAGGGCTCCCCACTTAAAGAAAGATGAGGAGCTGCTGGAGAGAGTCCAGCGGAGGGCTACGAGGATGATGAGGGGACTGGAGCATCTCTCCTATGAGGAAAGGCTGAGGGAGCTGGGCTTGTTCAGCCTGAAGAAGAGAAGGCTGAGAGG
>Ga0065711_1001462_pt1 | contig 43536 bp, 23 predicted proteins | sample Hoacrofraction12_FD_59098 | JGI IMG/M metagenome (GOLD analysis project Ga0065711, IMG submission 59098) | Hoatzin crop microbial communities from Cojedes, Venezuela - Epithelial fraction 12 v2 (version 2) | ecosystem: Host-associated > Birds > Digestive system > Esophagus > Crop | place... | reverse complement strand
AAAAAATCCTTTTTTTTTTTTTTTTTTTTTTTTTTTTTGGTATACGTGAGTCATGGCATTAATACGTTTTATGGTTAACAGATATTTAAGCTATGGTTCTGGTCCTAAACGATTCCCCTTGGTAGATGTCCTGCAGTATGCCTTGGAGTTTGCCTCCAGCAAGCCGGTGTGCACGTCTCCCGTCGATGACCTGGGTGCTAGTGCCCCTGCCAGCGGCACGCTGCCGGCCCAGACATCGCCCAGGTAAGGGCTGCCTCATGCTCTCCCAAGGGGAGAGGCCAGTCATCCTCAGTGCAAAGCTGGCCGCTGAGAGAGAGGGGAGGAAGTTTAACTGCTTTGTTCACCAGATTAATATAGCTAGGCATCTACGAAGCGGTATAGTGTAAAGTTTCTTCCCTCTTCCTAGAAGTATTTTTCAGCATAACAGACGACTTATAATTTTGGTTTATGTATTTAATCTGGCTTTGTCTCATGAGCATCTAAAAATGTCTCAAAGTGGAGAATTACCATTTTCAAACAAAGCACAATTCCATTTACAATTCCAAATAAACACAGTATCAGGTGAGATCACCGCTTCCCAAGTGTGTACAAGAATCTGGGCAGCGTGTATGTGCTGTGGAGCTTCAAGGTTTCTGGTGTACAATTTATCTGTTAATTTTTGCCTGGGAGTTAAGCTCCTTTTCTGCTTTGCTGCTTACCTTTCTGACTGAGACTCTCAGGAACCTAACAGTCTTAAGTACAGACTAGCCAAAGTAACAAGATTATTGGACCTTTATCTGCCTGATATTCTCATTGTTGAAGCTGGTAGTAACTATTAGTAACAGTTAATAAAGTAGGATGTAACTTAGAATAGGTTTTGGCTAGGCGGACAGTTTATAGCAGAGCTTTTTTATCTTGCACTTGGAAAGCAGGGTTCTAGGTTCTGGTCCAGTCAAGATGTTTAACTTAGTACTTCGGAGAAACTAAGTAAAGGAGTCTAAAAATCCTTTAAAAGATTTCGAACATCTGGCTGATACAATGCCAACAGAAATCATGATGATTGGTAAGAGAGGACAAACTTTTCAGATACCATTTTTTGCATGAGATGCAGTATTGGAAGTAGTATGCTTTGAACAAAGTCCTATATAGGAAGTTTGTTCTGTAAAAATGCCCTATGACTTTTTTGTCAAGCTGTAGAAGTACAACAGCATGTTATGTGGAGTGACATTGTCAGCTCTTGATGTTCTCAGAACCTTATAAACTGCTGAAGAATCCAAGTTCCTCAGGCTCTATTATGATGCTGCACAAAGTGAAAAAAAATGGCTTACTAGAACTTAGGCTCCTTTATGCATATGATTATATATAGGTGATCTTGATGGGAGGAGAAAAATCTGTAACAGATTTTTATTCTGAATATTCTTCTGCTCTTGTAGAACTCTCCTAAGTTGGCCACTTTGCTTTTAAGTTACAAGACTTGTTTGGAATAAGTATAGATGGTTTGGTGGTAAACTTCCTCTGTGTCATAAATATCAGAGGTCCTTTCACTGTTGATGTTCAGTTATGATGTAGATAGGTGATTGGAAAAAGTAAGTCTGCTAGACAGAAGACATGAAGAAGTTATTAAACACAGAACTTGTATTTATTGGATTTTATGGTCAATGGGCCATAAGGCAAGCTGCTGCAATTTTTCTCTCTGCAGTTTGGCAGTAAATGTTTAAAACCACAGCAATTGCTTGTATGACGTTATTTGAATGTATTGAATAGCATTTCAAGTAAAGCAAACTGTGGCTTGACCGATCCAATTCCTTTATCGTTGGTAAGGACAACCAGAATTGTTATTGTACTAACATGTAATACACCACGAAGTTTTCAGAAGTTACATAGTAACTCCATCCTGATGCTGGAGGTACCTTTGCTGGATTGTACTGTAGGAAATTATTACCTTTAAAATCCTGTTTTCAGATGAAAAGCTTATTTTTGTGGCATAGCTTTTAGTTTGTGTACATGATGATTCAATTTCCGTATTTCGTGTTTTGAATGAATGCAGCACAATAGAGCAGCAGGGGCCTTCATCTTCAGATGTTCCAAGCACATCTCCTGTACAAAGATCAGTAATACATAAACCGTTCACACAATCGCGAATTCCTCCTGATCTGCCAATGCACCCGGCGCCAAGGCACATCACCGAGGAAGAGCTGTCTGTCCTAGAAGGCTGTTTACATCGCTGGAGGACTGAAGTAGAGAACGACACTAGAGGTGATGCCACAGGGTGGAGAATGCCTTTGCCGTTGGAAAGGATTTGTGGAAGTGGGGGAAATCGCCTTAATGTCCACGTGTGTGCTGAGTTGCTTGTTTCATACTTCCAAACTTCTCTAGCACGTAGGAAGGGAAGTCAGTTAGAGATTGTAGTAGACTGGGTGTATATGAACTGGGCATATAAACTGGTATGCAAACTGGGCGTTGGGTGAAGCGTACACGGATGTTTCAACGCAGGTTTCTGTGTGCGTGGTGTTGGGGGGAGTATGGTGAAACAGAGGTGGGATCCAGACCGAAGAATGTCTCTGCAGATGTGTTTGAGCTGTCAGTGTGATAGTGGCTGGGTCCATGCTGTGACTTGCGCTCTTCAGGGGATTTCAGGGTAGAGTGACCCCTTCCGTAAGGGAAAATTCAGCAAATTTCTGAGCCAAGGGCTTTTTGGAGTGGGTAGAGCTTAGGCCTGTTCTGTTGCTCTGGGGGAGACAGGGGAAGCAGTTGTTTCATCAGGGGTGGGCTTGGTTGAGCTCTAGGAAATGAGCACTGGCGTATCACGAATCACTTTGCTTTATCATCCGAGGAGATTTAGTGTTTGGCGTGTAAGTAGATAAACATACACCGAATGTGAAACATGCCCTTGTTTGAGCCTTTAATGAAAAAAAATGAAGTCGTAGCCATGTGCAATTATGCAGCCTCATGGAAGAGAGCCTCTCTTCTTATTTTTCTTTCAGATTTACAAGAAAGCATATCTAGAATACATCGGACAATTGAGTTGATGTACTCTGACAAAACAATGGTCCAAGTAAGTACAATTTCAGCATGAGATGATTCAAAATAGATTCTTTTTGTCACTTTATTGAGGTTCTTAGAAGCTTGAAAATAGAGCAAGTATGCAACAATTGCATATAATGGTTTGAGAAATTTCGTTGGAAAGTCATAATAGGTTTTGCAAATCTTTTAATTATGCACAGGCAGGTGAAAGACAGTATTAAGATATTTTACAGGTGACATAAGACAGGTGTAACATATGACATACTTAAGTTTAAGCAACTCTGTGATGAGAAGCTCAAATATGTTGTATCTCTGATCCGCTTCTTTGACTTGAATGCAGAACTTCAGTTTTGTATAACACAATAAAGTCTTCTCACTCTTATTTGGCCATATTGCTCGGTCACCTTGTCTTTTAAGGTGGCAAAGCATTATACACAAGACATTATACTTCAATGCTTATTGCTATTGTGTGTTGCTGCTGCTATACTAACACTTGGAAATTCAAGGCTGCTGATTTTAATTTGTTGTTAACAATGCCAGTGGGGGGGGTGGTGGTGGTGTTTTGTTTTTTGTTGGGTTTCTTAAAACTCTGTCTAGATTTAGTATCAGTCACGACCTTGACTATTAGTGTAAGCTGCCTTTTAGGGAGATTCTTATGCTCTGTAATTGAACAGCATTTTTAGAATGCTTTACTATGGAGTCATGGCTTCTCTGGTATTTCTTATGTTCACATACCCATGTTTGCTCACTTTGACAGGTTTTAAGGTTAAGGATTACTTCCTCTGTTACTTTCTGTTAGCAAAAAGAACTATTTTCCTTCCAAGAAAGATCTGTTCAGCTTATAGTTTTCCTTGAGGTACGTTTTTGTTTTGTACATGGTTTGTAATAGTTTGTGGCAGCTGAACTCTGATGTTAAGGACTTCAGGCAGACTTGCCTAGGTGGCTTTCTTCAAGCTTGCTACTGGCAGGTGTTTTTTTCCTTAATATTTGTGTTATAGCAGGAAGGTTACAGGCTACATGTCATGTAACAGTAAAATTAAGTAATTTGGTCTCCCATCCAAATAGCCTACCTTTGTTAGCTTATGTGTTGTAAGAGGAAATACCTCCGGATGGCGAAGATACTAGTCAGCAATCATTACAATGGAAAAAGGAGATTACGTAGTAAAACACTTTGTCCTAGTATGGGTCTGCAAATGTAGACTAGATTTTTTGTTTGTTTTTGTTTTGAAATGGAATTCCAGAAGCAGGAGGATGAAGATGGTGTGTAGATTTGTAGAGAAGGGGGTTCGTGTGCCATGCCTGAAAGCAGCGGTGTGTATTAAATGATTGTTACGGAACAAGTACGTACTGAACCCATCTGAAATCACAGACTGGGAGGGGAGGCTGTCCTTCTGCAGCCCAGCTGGTTTTGTCCCTGTGTGTATTTTGACACCACAGGAGGAGCACAGGTGTGTGTGGCTGTCGAGTTTCCCCTGCCTACCTCTGCACCTGGGCGTTTGGATAGCTTAGTGTTGCCCTGTTCTCTGGGAGCAGTTTCACAGCAGTGATTTTCTCCTCTGAGTGATACAATTGCAGGGCTGAAAGCTTTTCTCTTGTGAGTTGATAAGGTCTGGGCACATAAAACTACGGGGGTTTTTTTGTTTTGTTTGTTTTAAGGAAAACTTACTGGATTTACAGGATACTTCCTAGTGTTTGTATGAACTATTTAAGAAGCTCTTCATCTTCTCTTTGGGTCCTCTTTGATTCCAAGGAAACTGCAGTTGTCCATAAAACCCTTGTCAAATTGGAATATATTTCATGTGACAAAGATTCGTATTTTGTCTTATCCTCCTGAATGAATAGATTTCATCAGCTGCTTATTTGATTATTTCCTTCCTTCTGTGAACTTGCTGTGGGGAAACGACACACTTGTTTTCCCTGTGGGAATTCATCTTTGATATATCAGCTTTGATATATCTGTTACGTAGTTACATGTGACGAGGTTGCTGAAGCTCCATGTCTGTTTCATGTGTAGTAAGTGTAAACTAAGAAGCTTAATGCCAGCTATTTACTTGTTGTGTTGCCCTGTACTGTTAATTACTGTTGATGTAATGGCTTATTGCAAGAGACACCAGTCAGCACTGAACTCGCCTGTCCCGCAGTCACAGACCTCTGTGGTGAACCTTCCTGGAAGCTCAGTGTGGACAACTGACAGCGAGTCCTCCAGAGCTGCAGGAAAGGATAAAGGCCCTCAAGCTGACCCAGTTAGCATGGTTTTAAGTAAAATAATTTAAATTTACCTGGGATTTTAATGCCCTATTTTAGGGTGAGATAATTTTACTGTCGAAGTCTAAAGAGACTTCACTTACGTTTTTTTTGTTGTTGTTGTTAAATCAGGATATGCATATATTTATGTGCGTGTGCATGGGCTTGCAGTCATTTTAAGAAGGCTTTCACACTGGTTTGATAACAGATGTTAAAAACCCCAGAGCATTCAGATTTAAGGACTTGCTAGGATTTCTTCTGTGTATACTTTTTGTGTTTGGGAGATCTACAGTACGGTTTGGTCTCTGGGATGACAGACTGTTTGATTCCAGCTGCTGTGCAGTCAGTCAGCTTTGCAGATGACACGGGGTTGTAAAACCTCCAGCACTTGCATATAGCCTGGAAGAGGATGATCAAGTTAAAAATAACTTCAATGAGTTTCTGAAGTTATAGTTAATATGTATTTATAGTTACTGAGTATTGTGGTGCTCGGATGATATCTGCAACAAATATTTAGAACACCTTATGTTAAATAGACCATTTATCTACAGTCCAGACTGTGACACCAGTAGAAGACGGTTTCTGGTTTTTCATCCTAGCTAAGCTGTTGTCATTCAGGCGTACTGTGCATAGCAGGAAAATCAGTATTCCCTTTTAAGTTGCCTGTGCTGTTTCAGCAGGATAAAATGAGCTGATCACTAGGATGCTTTTAAACGACTTGTAAGTAAGGAAGCAGTCATTCATTCTGCTTCTCTCTTTCCCCTTCAGATTTCCAACTCCTTGCGTAGAATCTAGGTTTTCCATTCCTCATACTTGTCAGTGAACACGTGTAACCTGGGATACTTTTTACATTGGTCCTAGAAACTGGTATCTGCTTTCTCTGCCTCAGGAGGAGGAGAGGACCTCTTCATGTGTTCCATCCTTCTCTTAGCAATGCTTTTACTGATATGTTCAAAATACTGGAAAATGGTTGTATTCCTATTCTTCTGTAAGAAGAATACCGTTGGGTAATGGAAGTATTCAACTCCCAGGTATTCCTTTAAACAAACTCTCTTACTGGCACAGAGAAAGCGCAGAGTTTATCACCTTGAGTTTGTGCCTTTCCAGACTTCAGGACAAATTTACCAGTTTAGAACTGGAGCAATTCATAGCCACTCAAGGTTGATGTATTTGAGGTTTTCTTGTAAATAAAGGAAAGCAGAAATATTAAGAAGTCAAGAAAAGAGGATGCCTAGCAGTAAAAACAGAAGAGTAGATATTTATGCTATAGACTCAGTGATGTTTTTAAGATCTCTGAACTATTTTGCTTACCACTACTAGTTATAAAAGTCCTTTCGCTTAGTGGGTTGCTAGTTTTACCTTTTTGTTTTTCGGTGTTGTGTTTTGATCCTGTTTAACTTTGTGTTACTCTTATTTAATGTAGCTATTATTTCTGTCAGGTAGTAGAAACTAAATGCTGGCAAGGACAGTTTGACATTTGGGGTTTTTGTTCTTTTGTTTTTTCTTTTTTAAGGTTCCTTATAGGTTGCATGCTGTGCTAGTTCATGAAGGTCAAGCTAATGCAGGACACTACTGGGCATATATTTATGACCACCACCAGAACAGATGGATGAAATACAATGATATTTCTGTGACAAAGTCAACTTGGGAAGAGTTGGAACGGGACTCTTTTGGTGGTTACAGGAATGCCAGTGCATATTGTTTAATGTATATCAATGATAAGGAACAATACTTGATACAAGGTAATGTTATGGATATGTTTTCTGCATGATATAGAAAAGCCGAATATATTGCTGAAGCAAGCTTCATTCACGTGGATTTCCAGATTTTTTTAAATGTTTTTAATAATTATTGAAAGTTCTATTTATGCTCATAACTGTTAGTCAGATTGTTTTTGTGGGTGGAACAGTTGCTCTTTGCTTTTACGTTAGTAAAGATAATGCCAGTGTTTCAGCATTATTAAGAGAGCAAAATAAACTAAGTTTGCTAATTCATAAACTTTTTTAAGTTTAATTCATAAATTTTGGAGATGTGATCTCTCTGAGGATTAGCACAGAAATACGGAAATACAGAAATGACCCTCTTGACACTAAAATCCTCATGTAGCTTTTTTTTTTTCATAAGCTTCAGAACTCTTATGAACTTTACTGGAGCGTGGAAAGTTGAAGCTTTATGCAGTGTATTGAAATGTGAATAACTCAGCCCTACCAACCACGCGTTAGACCAAAGTAATACATGGATTGGGAAATTTTTTTTTTTCAGGTTATGTAGTAGTGTGTGACTATAAGGCTTGCATGTAAGCGATTGGAGAGAGGGCAAAGATCCCTTAGCATGAGTTTTGTGGGACCTGATAATGGTGCATGGGGAACTGACTGTGAAAATGGCTAGAGCTTCAATAACAGGTGGTGGAAAATTTTCATGTTCCTGTTTTTTCATGGGGCACAAAGCTAGAGTGTGCACTTGTTCAGTTTCTAAATGAGAACCGATACTAACCTTGACATTTCTAGATTGCTGTGTTAGTAGTGGATTTATAGCCCTAGGGCTTATAGGCTCCATAGAGTGGCTGTGCCACTCTGATTAAGGCTGAGGCCTGCTTGCTGGGGCCAGTTACAGCTGATGGAACCCCCAGGATCTGGTATGCTCTCGCAGACACCATTTTCAAAGTAAAAAGGAAGGCTGTTTCATGTAGTTGGTGTTCTTATCAGTTGACTTCCCAAATTGCTGTAGGCCCACTCTCCTTCCCCTTTTCTGCTGGAAGGTTGAGTTGTGTGCAGCTCCATGTGGCAGTAATGCAGTTGAGCTATGGTGGGTTTTTGTGATTTCTCTTTTCTGAATGCTCACAATCATCGCGTGCTCATGGCCCCAAAGGCTCATCTTTCAAAATGGCAATGATCTGACAGTGTCTTAGAGCGTCTAATCCAAAGATGGGAAGAGCAGTAGCCATGTGTCTCAGTAGCAGAGCAGTGCCCAACAGATAATAAAACCAGTCGAAAGTAACACAACTTTGGGGTTTTGGTGCTGTACTGTATGTTTCCGGTAATTTACCTGAGGAAACTTGTTGAACATACTTTCTTTTTCCCTATTCTTTCTTTTTCTGAAATTTGTCTTTCATGTTGCTGCAGAGGAGTTAAACAAAGAAACGGGGCAGATCCTTGTTGGAATGGACACGTTACCTTCTGATCTAAGGGATTATGTCAAGGAAGACAACAAACGTTTTGAAAAAGAACTCGAAGAATGGGATGCAGAACTTGCTCAGAAGGCACAGCAGGAGAAGTTGTTATCTCAGATACCTAGGGCACCAGCGCCCTCACCTGCTCCAGGTTAGCTTCTACCTGTTTGTAAAAGGAGTAGAGCTAAAAGTTGCTGGGTTTTGTATATATTGTTTTGCAGCTTAAGAAAGGAAGAAAAAGTTAGTTTGTGTAGTCTTGAATTGTAACTATTTAGTTGGCCAAGGTAACTGCACTTGAAGTTTAGTCTGTTGGGATTTTTTTTCTTTTTTTTTTTTATTTATAGAAAAAAGTTATTTGCTGGTTCTTCTGCCTTTTCCTTCCCAGTCGTGCTTAGCTTTTACAAATTTTTTTTTTCCATAGTAATTTTGGGCTTTTAAGATATGTAACTGTCCTGGTTTTGGTTAAAACAGAATCTGTTATCTTTTAGTGAATCTTCTTACACCTAAGTTCTTCTAAGTAACTGCATTTTTCTGAAGCTGGCGGCATATTTTACAGACAGTGTCCGCTGCAAAGCTGATAACACCTAATGTTTGTAGTTACACTGAGGTAATGGTAGGAAAGGAATGCAGAAAAAGGCCCCTGTTTACAATTATCAGCTCCGTTATCCCCCATTAACAGGTCTCACCAGTCTGTTTTGAGAATATATTAGTCCATAAGTGATGTATATTCTTCCATTCAGAGTGATTGAGTAAAGACATGCCTTCTTATCTTAAATTAGTACAGAATTTAGATCTGAAGAGAAGAATAATTTATTTGGTGTGATGTTTTGCATAGAGTTAGCAATAGTACAGCCCACTTAAGAAATTATGTAAAAACAATGGTGTTAAAACTGTGGAAAAGGCTCTGAACAGTAACAGTGAAGCCAATGCTATTAAGAATCTAGCTAACACAGACTACTGGCAGTCTGGCTGTAAAACATATGCCTTCTTTGACACAGAAAAACCTATCAGCTTTTAGGTTACATCCACCTTTTGCTCCATTGCAGAAGGCTGTATGTACATTATGTGAAAGATGACCTGATGGGTTTGTGTAGTGAGACTGCTGACAAGATGTTCTCATGCTTGTATTTGGGGACTTTATCAATGCTTATAAATATCTCAAGGGTGGGTGCCAGGAGGATGGGGCCAGACTCTTTTCAGTGGTGGCCAGCGACAGGACAAGGGGTAACGGGCACAAACTGAAGCATAGGGAAGTTCTGTCTGAACATGAGGAAGAACTTCTTCACTCTGAGGGTGACGGAGCACTGGAACAGGCTGCTCAGGGAGGCTGTGGATTCTCCCTCTCTGGAGATATTCAAGACCCACCTGGACGCAGTCCTGTGGAGCCTGCTGTAGGTGACCCTGCTTTGGCAGGGGGGTTGGACTAGATGACCCACAGAGGTCCCTTCCAAACCCTACCATTCTGTGATTCTGTATTTGAGTCATTAAGACTGAGCATGTATTTCTCATAACGATCTATGACTATAAACTGAATGTATAAAGTGCAGTGATTTAATGACTTTTCTCTTTCTGCAAACTCTGTGGAGAGTGGCTTCATCTTCTATATATTTTGACTTCACAGACACTTTGAAACTGGTTTTAGTTCTTCTGTTAGTAATGGAAAGTACTAAATGAGTGTTCTGTTTATCTGCCAGAATTTGCTTTCATCATGTAAGGAGTATAAGACACTATTTATCCTAATCATTTTTATTGTCCTCAAGTATGGGAGACGGAGATTTACCTGAAGTCAGAAGAATATAATGTGTTGATTATTTTGTGAAGTAAAAATACATCTGGCACTCAAGTGGCTGTAGTTCCTTCCATATATTGGGTCTGTATGCCACAGAAAGTCCAAGCAGAATCTCATTTTTTGTTCTCAGTCATCCCCCGTATGACTGATGAACACCGCTCACTCAAGAGCCTCAATTGGTCTATAGACAGGACAAGTCTGTTGTTCCTAATGTAAAACATGGGTCCATTTATATGAAAGTGTTCAAGATTACTGGAGACAGACTGGTGTAAAGTTGTTTTTGTGAATGGTGTGACCTGCCCTGCATTTTCTGTGTGGGTTACCTTATCTATAAGACAGTGATCCAAATAAAACTAATAAATTCAGAATTCATGCTTATGTTAACACAAAAAAATTTTATTTTATTTCTGTCACTAAGTTCAAGCAGGAGAACCAGAATATTTAGAGCAGCCATCAAGAACTGATCTTTCAAAGCACTTAAAAGAAGATTCTGTACAAGCAATCAATAAAGCTTTAGCTGAACAAGAAGATAGAGGTCCAGAAGCTATAATGGATATGGTGAGGTTATTTTGAAGCTTGAAATACTTCGTTTTTGCTTTTATTTTGCAAATGGGAACGATACAATAGCTGAGAAAAGGGGGTGTGTGTGGAAACTTTGAACTGAAAACTGCTGTTTCCTCAGGGACTGTCCAACACTAAAGTCCATCCAGAAAGTTTGTGCTACAGTAATGGGTGTAGTAGAAGAAAAATACTAAGATAGATGTCTTCTATGTGATTAAAGTACTTGTCAGGAGTACAGCATATTGTTCAAATAGCAATCGTGTTTGTGCCCACCATCTCTTCAAAATGTTAGGCAGCTCCATTTATTTTTGAGGACTAAACATTGACGTTCCATGTAAAAAACTTGGAAAATACTGCTTCAAACATTCAGGTTTTTATCTGAAAAATATAAGCTTATAACTGAATTCCCTTGAAAGACCTACGGAAGTTAAAGTAGTTTTTAAAATAAGGGTTTTTTCAACAGCATTCTGTGGCTTTAATGCAAATTCACAAATTGATGAAAATTATTTTTTTGATTCATCAGATGCATATATTGACTTAAAATGGTTGTAGGAATTAGTGCTGAGTGATGTAGTTTTCACTTCATAATTTCCAGTTCCTCTTAGTATTTGTTCTAACTGCTTCATGAGTTATTAATGAAACTAATATTTAACAGGATTTGTTTTTTTCAGCAAATATTTTTTTGCTTCCCTGTAAGTATATAGATAAATGACCAATGTATTTGCCACAAAAGCAAGTGCCTTGAAAGTAATACATGCATCTGTCTTGGAACTGTATCCGTAAGGATAAAACATACGAAATGTACAGTATAGCTTCCTTAGGCACCCCTAGTAACTGCTAGAGATACGAACAGTTTAGATCTGTGCAAAACTTGAAGCATGCTCCCTGAATTCGGGTACGAATCCTTATTAAAAACAGTCTAGCCCCAGATGTCTTTGAGGCCAGCGGGAAAGTCCTCTTAAAGCCTTTGAAAATGACGTGACAACTTGTTGACTGTTACACCTGAGGTGTTTTCCATCCCTCTCTCCTGTAGCATCAGGTGTGCAGAGAAGCACACTTTCTCTGCTAAGCTGAAATCAAAGCCGACAGGGAAACTAATCCGACCCTGGATGAAGAGATGCTCTGCCACTAAGGCTTTAGGCTACTGCATATCTCACTTTTCTGAGTTCTCAGAATACACAACAGCTTAGGGGGAGTCTGTTTAATACGAGTCACCTCCAACTGAAGGGGTAGCTATGAAGCTACCAAACCCATATTTTGCATGATGCTGTCCTCTTTCTAGGGTCTGTGGGCATCCATCCTGGTGGGACATGGGAGAATCTTACAGACTTGATTCCATGGATCAAGTGTTTTAGTTTAGGCTGATGACACTTTGCACAGTCATCAGCCTTAAGACTTCACAAGACATTGGTTGAGGAGCCACATGGGGAGCATCATGATAGGCTCAATGAGACATACGCAAGTCATCTTATTCCAATATTTTCACTGCATTCTTCTGCAACAAGGTTGATGGCTCTTTAAAAATAAAAGCAAAAAAATCCCAAACCATGCAAGCTCTTTTATTTAGAAAAAAATGTATCTCAGCTGTTAGGATCTAAAGCCAATTTCTAGCTCATCTGAAAGGTGCTCTGTTAATGTTTAAAAACTGCGCTCTGTATACCCAAATTCAGCTTACGCAGAATTGTGCTTCCTTCCCAGTGTATTATTATGCTTTTTAATTATTCTGCTTCCATATACATTCTGACATGCAGGCATATATTCCTTTGCTCCGCTTTGTTTGTCCATTTTAAAAGAAGGAAAGCAAACATCAGAACATGTAACAGACAGGATTGTAGGTTAGTCACCACATGATCATTTGTGTCCATTTTCTACCCTTTTGTCCTTTTATTCTACCTTATGATTGCACAGTCTTCCTTTGTATTTATGCAGTGCTGGGTGTAAGTAGATACTATGTGTATTTCTGGAATCTTTGTTAAAAAAATGAGATTATTGTAATAGTTGCAGAACAAGTAACACGGTAGTCTCCGATTGCTTAGATTAGAGTCAAGGTTTAAGTTCTACATATGTTGTAAACTGGCTGTTATACAATGATAGTCAATAGCAGCTGACATTTGTCTCCATTGTTGTTTGAAACTTACTTGGACATAGCAAGAATTTCAGTGACTAGCATAATCTTCCCCTGATTTTCTGTCTAATTATTCTTCTAAAAAAATAAACCTGTTGAATGTAGTGTACCTTTTAAGGATTCTTTCAAAAATCCTGCTAGAGGCTTCTTTGAAATGATGAAATCCTTTTAATAATTATGGCTTAATTTTAAAATGTGCTGCTTAAAAACGGTGAAACTAAGTAATTAGAGAATATAAGTGATATTTATATTTTTTCAGAACTTCAGCAGTGCACATCACTTTACTTGATCAGCCTGTCAGTTTGCGTCTGTCTGTAATTTTCTTTTATTATTATTTTTTTCCCCTACACACATACTGATAATGATTTTCTTCTGCAGAGCTCTGATAATGCCCCAGCTCAATCAGCTCCTAACCAGCGAGTTGTAGAGGTGGCGATTCCTGATGTAGGGACTTTTGTGATTGAGTCAGAGGAGGGGGGTTATGATGATGAGGTACATCTGATTGCAATTGTGTGCACCGCTCCTCCTCGGTGCTTTCTTGTGCTGCCTGATGAGAACTTTTGGCATGTTTGCACATCATGACACCTAACAGGTTTCTGCAAAACTAAATGCTTAGCGATTTGTAACCTTAACTATGTCTTAATTTGTAACGAAGTGTGAAAGGAATGCACTAGCTACTCTAGTTGGGCACGCTTTGCATGGTACTGTTCACACTGGAGGTGCATTTGTTTTTTTAGCTGTGGGATTTGAATGTTTGTGTTAGGCCAGATAGCCTTTGAAATGCTGCTGATAGACTGTAGACTACTGCATTATTTAAAAAAATACCAGGATAGTGAGTGATGTTCTTAATGTTTGTGCTTTCTTGTCAGTCCAATAAAGCTGATGTTCAAGTCTGGTGCCTTATTTGCCAGGGTTAAGCTTTTCGGACTTCAGGGGTCAAATTATCCATGGAAATAACGTGAAACTGATACAGCTGGTGGAGTTGACTCTTGCAAAGCTTAAGAAAAAAAAATTAATTTCTCCCAATTGAGACCAAGAGTGGTGTGTGTACCTAGCACTACTTGAGGAGCAAATGTGAGCCCCGTGTTATCCCAGTGGATGTAATTTTCTGCTGCACTGTTTTAGCAGCAGAAAGCAGCGCTGTCAGGTGATCAAAAGTGTCCTGCCTTGACACTACTTATTCCATGTTTGTTTTTGTTGGGGATAGCATTGGTGCAGCCCATATTCTCTGGTGGCTGAGCAGATGTTCTTGGTGGACTCTGGGGAGCTTTTGCTTCCTGGGGCCACTGGATATTTCAGGTCAGTCTGCCCTGTAATTGTCATCAGTTGTAACTGGGAGTATGGGATGGGGAATACAATTATTTAATTGACATTGCCATACTGAGTTTGGCTTCTCACAGATGTGTAGTCTCCTCCTTTAAAGACGTGAAGATTTAGCCTCACCTAATGACCTGCTTTTTGGTTTTTTTTCTTTTTTTCACTGTTGTCCCCATGCCATTGTATTTCTAGAAGACGATAGCTTTCTTCCCTATTTCCCTGTTCCTTTTTTAAGTGTACTCAGGTTTTTTTTAATGTTGTTCTTATGTGTAGGAAACTCTTCTGGAGAGTTTAGGGTTCTTCATCTTCTGTTCTTAAGGGCCAGCTTTTGTTGCTGTGCCAGAGGGAGGGAGGGAGTGTTTCTCTTTGCTCGCAGATAATAAAGAGGAAAGGCCTTTCTGAGTAACCTAGATGTATCAAATTATCTGTATATAACTGATGTGAATAGCTGTGAAATGTGTGTCTTATGTCTGGCTTTGTATTTGTTAAATGTTTTGAGTTTAGAAGAATTTGTCTGCAAGTGCTTCAGCGACTAGTTGTATTTCCAGCAATGGATCCCTTACTTTGATGCTGAAACATGTATAAAATGCAGGCAGTGTAGTTCAGTATGTTTTTAGTATAGTGTATATAAAGTGTGATTGGGTGATTTTTGTACTTGAAACTTTTTTTTAAATCTTTCGGTGGCCATAAGTAGCACTCATTCAATATGCAGTTTCTGAAGGATACTAATGCTGAATGATGCATGTTCCCTTCCTGAGAAGTTTTGACTGTGTAACTTTTAAATTGTCTTTGACACAGTTCTTTAATTTTTTTGTGAGCTTCCTTTAATCATATATTGTTACAGTAAAAATATATAGACATACCATGACTGATTTGCAGAATATGCACACCAGATCTATATTGAAGATTTCAATGCCATTTCAATGTATGCATGCATTAAGTTGCTTCTTATCTTGCATGAGACTAAAAGCATATGGAATTTGGTCATTAAAATATTAATCATTCAAAACTTTTACCTTAAATCCCTTGTGGCAGGTCATGCTGACCCCGAACATGCAAGGTATTATCATGGCTATAGGTAAAGCCAGGAATGTTTATGACAGGTGTGGGCCAGAAGCAGGGTTCTTTAAGGTACAACTAACATTTTCAACTTTTTCTCCTCTGACGTTTCTTGTTAGATATGCCTTCTCCCTCTACCCTTTGATGCGTATTAAGACTGTTCCAGCCTTTATACATACTCTTCTATGATATCAGTTCTCCATTTAGATATTTCTCACTTGAAAAATAGACAGCTATTTCCTGTTGATTCAGCAGTATACTACCTTGATATCAGTAGCTTATATACCTTTCTGCATTTTACCTTTCTAATAATAGTAGCAAGTAACATGAAACCTAGATGTATAATCAGTAAGAATATGTTTTTTTTCCCCTGTTAATAACAAAAAAACATGCCTTCGCTAGAGTGTTTGAGACATCAGTTTTTTCACCCAGGGACATCAGTGTTCAGTCATTTGTTGCTTATTTCAAGGAGTTGTTCTTGTTTTGTACTCCTTAAAAATATTTTTAGTAAACCCAAATTGCTTTGTTTTGCGTAACTGCATAGATGATATGATAGTATTTGTTTATGCAGTGGGAACAAGACATTAGGCTTTTTGTGGTTATTAGTTTTCACAGTGATACCAGATTTAAAAATGTGTTAGTTGTCTTAAGTACACAAACTTCTGAACATTTTTAGCTCACGATCTTCTGAATTTTCAGGGTATTAGAAGGGAAATTACTCTGACATGACGCAAAATCCTCTCAGATGTGACTTGGAGGGGAGGAAGAAGTTTCTTGCTTGTTGTTGAGTAGCAGTCTGTTTTCTTTTTGTTATGGTGTAGTTGTGCTAGAAGAAATTGCAAAAAAAAAATCCCCAAAGAAACAAAACCCCCCAAACAAACAACAACCAGCCAAACAAAAACCAAACATACACACTTCCAACAAAAATTCTCATTCCTTGGTAAGCAAGTTGAAATCTCATGGGTTGGTTTGTTTGTCTGTGTGGGGTTTTGTGATTGATACTTAGAGAAGTGTTTTGACCATAACATGTGTTTGCAGGGCTGTCTCTGTTAACTGTGCCTGCTCTCAGGGAGCAGAGAGACACCTGCCACAGCCTCTCTTTAGTGAAATCTTAATGAAAACATGTCAATCTTTTTATTTTTTTTAAGGTGAAAAAATGCTAATTTGATCAAATGAAACTCTTTACCAGAAAGGTTACACTGCATTACTTTTTTTTTAATATGAAGGGTGTTCTGGTGATTTTAAAACAGAAATGCAGTTCAAAATAAAATGAGGTTTAGTGCATCGGAGTTATCAAGACAATGCTCAGCTGAAATGTTTTTAGGTCTTTAATTTTGAATGCTTTAACTTTGTCACTTCACGAGGCACAGAATTTGTCTTTGAGAAAATGTTCTGACACTAAATGTTTGGAAAGTAAAAAAGTTTCTTTACTCATTTTCCGTTTGCAATAACTTAGATGAGGTGGAACATGCTTCCATTTTGAGGAGTACCTTAGTATGAACAGAAGCAAATACAGTGGTCCTACTTAGTAACAAAATTCCTATTTTGAAACAGCAGATGAAATCTCATGTTACCTCATAAATTTATTATAAAAGCCTCTGTGATATTTTTATTACTGTTATACTCTGGGTTTCTTTATGTGTTTGTTTTTTATAAAGTGAGTTTTTATAGAGAATTGTGGTTTTTTTCAATGATGGATTTGTTTTAGTGTAACCCAGGTAAAGCCCATTTGATGCGGGCTGTTGTTACTGTCACTCCCCTTTCAGATCCCAGGCTTGAGACGTGACTAACACAAACCCATTAAGATATGTCTTGATCAATGACCTCTTCCAGTCATCCTTTTTTAAACTTTCTAGACAATTTGTTGTATACTGATTGCCTTAAGATCTTTTATATAACATTATCGATGAGGAAATGAAAGCATGTAATACTTTTTTCTACCTCTACTCTGTGTAAAGAAATAGTGTTATTTGTCATTATACGTAGGATTTCTGAATCTGTAGTACACATTTTATTTAAATATGTATATAAAAATATAGGCTTTGTGTTGTATTTTGTCCTACTTCTAAGTAAGTCTCTGAAAAATTAAATTTTCATAAATTCTCTGCAATTCAGTAATTCTCTGAAAAATTAAATTAAATTTGAAAAATTAAAAATTAAAGCAAATACTTTTTGTTTCTGGCCTACGCCAATAAACAGGGTTCGATTGCATAGTTATCCATGTTGGTTTTCTAATGCTAATGCTTCTGATGTAAGATGATAGAAACGCTGTCTGTGTGTTTTGATATTTATAGTTGATTCTCTGAAACTTCCTTTTTAATGATAATGCATATGATTAGTATTTAAAAATATTGATGCAGAACATTCTCTGAAGTTTCGAAGTTCTCCACACACTCTGTGTTTACGCCTGTATGAAGAGTATCCTACCCAGCTGTTTAGTCCTGAAACAAAACGTGTATTCGTGCAGGATGGGAGCCCAAATTTCTGGTAGTTAAATGTGAAGAAGTTACCTGCTACTGCCAGTATTTCAACATAAAGGAATTTGAAATATTGAATAGGGTATTTTTTTGCCTGCTTTGGAGCTTTATTTTGTGTGCATGTTGTATTCAAACTTTGCTAATGTGGGAAGCTACTGTGTTAAGTTACTTGTTTCAAGTTGACATTTAGTGTTAGCAAACAATGTGATCACCTCCCTATTTTGACAGATAGATTATGGAGCATATAAACATTTGTCACCATTTTTCTAATTATTTTCCTTGTTGTTCTTGTTCATGCTGTATAGTTTCAGTGAAGAATATCTAATAAACATAATAGATGATGTTCATTAAAATCTAATGTGCTGGCAAAGCTGGAAAAGTAAACACTTCTGATGACCTCTAAAGTCAATCTATAATATTCAGTGAGGATTCCGCCCTGCTGTATAGGAGACTAATACTATTCATATTAAATTATTATTTTCTTTAGAAATCCTACAATTTAATTTTTGTTGAAAGACATTTGCCATTCCCCCTTGTGTTTCCAAAATCATACATACTGATTAAACTTTCTGTAGAATTTGTTTTATTTATGTATTTGCTTTTTAACCGTGTGTTAGTTACCTTTTTTACCTTATGAGATTTTGGAAGATTCCTTTAAGTAAAGTGTCTGAAATCTTACACTGGTTTTGGATTCTAAATGCTTAAAGAAGCCTCTCTAGGGATTGGATAAACCTTCTCATGGGGAGAAGTAGCACAGGATTGGAACTGCTTTTGAAGCAATGGTCTACCTGGGATTTTGGCATGCCTAGTTGTGGAGAGACAGCAACAACTTTCCCATTTGTCTGGGTGGTTTTTTGTTTGTTAGTTTGTTTTTTTTAAACGTAGTTCAGACTTGTTTGGAGGGTGGAGTATGGAATTGTTAAAATATTACGTTGTAGGCAAAAGGCCATGGGACATGAATTACTCTGTTAGTGTCTGTGACGTTTAAAAATTAAAAGCCAGAAAGAATAATGTGTATTTTAAAAATCATTTAGGCAATTAAATTGGAATACACACGCCTGCTAAAATTAGCCCAGGAAGATCCACCACCTGAATGTGATTACCGTTTGCGTCATGCAATTGTTTACTTCATCCAAAACCAGGCACCAAAGAAGATAATTGAGAGAACATTACTGGAACAGTTTGGAGATCACAATCTTAGTTTTGATGAACGGTAATAAGATCTGCATGCCTCATTTCCTGTGTTCTTGAACGTTCTCTGATGTGTAGAGATGCCCCTTTGTGTTCAGATAGTGTGCCTAATAGAGGGAAGACTAGTGTGGTTGGTTGGCTTTATCTTCTAGTTAATAGCTTGCAAGTGTATTTTGTAAAAAGAAGAAAAATACCATCTTTATAAAAATCTCTACAAAAAGAATAAACAAAAAGTTGGATTTCTGTTGGTATGAAATAAGGAGGAATACTCAGTGTTGTTCATAATTTTGCACATAATTTCTCTACCTTCTTTCAAAACACTTGTGTAAGGCTGTGTAGTTTGTGTTTCTTGACTGCCCTGAAAGCCAGCAGTGGACTGCAAAGCCTGACAAGCTAGATGGGTAACTTAAAAGCAATGTCTCTTTTCCACTCGAAATTCCATATATTTACTTATTCAAAGAAAGAAATAAATGGAAAAGTAGAGAAGATTAGTCTGTTTTCTCTGTAGTGAATAATCCTCTAATGTTACTTTTGCAAAGTAAATGCCGGGGAGTTTCAAGCCATCTGAACTTTCAGTTAAAAAGAAAGACTGAGAAAGGTGGCAATTCAACAAAATAAAACCAAAGTAATTCTTAAATAGCACAGGTGTCCATCACATGTACTTCAAAAGTATGCCCTCTCTTGCTAATTATACAGTGTGTAGTAAAAAATACATTTTCCACAGTGTTTTTGTACTGTTTTGCACAAGGCTGTAGTTTATATTGTTTGAGGCTGTTGTCTTTGTATGGATAATGTCCTTTGTGAATTTCCAGTAATATTCCGTGGTTTCTTACTGCTTTTTGTAAGGTGCCGCAACATAATGAAGGTTGCTCAAGCTAAACTTGAAATGATAAAGCCAGATGAAGTTAACATGGAGGAATATGAGGTCAGTATTTTTTATGCTTTTAATTAAATTGTAATGTGAAATAGTTATCAGTAAGCTGAATTTTACCTTCACAAATTTCTTCTTGTCTTACACTGAGAAGTTAAAAATGGTTATTGAAAGACCATTTATTTGTAGGAAGGCTGCTCTGATCAGATGATCTAAAGCTGTTTTTTTCCCCATCTCTAATTCCAATGACGTGAGCTGTAAATAAGTGTCAAGTTTGAGTCTGTCCTTACTACTTAACATGTCTCGACCTCACTAACAGTATTTCATAATTTATCACTGTATGAGCCAACTGGCTTTCTCTAGTCAGAAACAGCTACCAGTGAAGGCGTGAGAGTAGTCTAAGCCCAGCCTTATGCACCTTGAGAACTGGGTCACAGGCACAGTTATATTTGTGCTTTTCCTCCAGCTGTCTCTGCAGCCGTTCCCATTTTCTTCTGAGCACCAGATTCTCGTTTGCTGAGACCATACAAAACCAGTTTATGCATTTGATTTTTCCTCCTGTGCTATTTAGAGAAACCTGGAAAGAAGAAGAGAGCAAATCTCAGACATGAAATATTTACCAAAATAATTCATTTTATGTTTAAAGCTAAGCTGTTTTTTAGCATCAGTTTCAACTTTGCGTAATACTGTTCATTAAGGCCTCTTAACAGTGGGTATTTATGTCCTAGGCAGATTTCAGTGCACCACTTAAACCTCATTGTTGTGCTGTTAGGTCCAAACAGCTTGTTCAGGAAAACTAGGGGTATAATCTTTCCCTCAACAAACCAAATGAAAAATAGTTCCTTGTCATTTTTCATTACCGGATTCAGGACCTACAGTAGATGCTACTACATTGAAGTGTGCCCTCCCTAGCCTGTGAGGGGAAAGGACTCTCATAGTGGGATTTCAGTTGCATTTTTTAGGCTGTGCAAGGCTCAATCTCGTACCATTTTCTGAATGGGATTGCACAGGTAGAATAAACAATTCTGGACTTAGCTTTAAGAGTGAAAGAGTAGGCTGTCTACTATTCCCCTGCAGATACATACCACTTTTTTCGCTGCTGAGGCAGATAGTTGGTGGTTTATCCAAAGATTATACCAGTATTTGTCCTGTATAGTGAGATGGCATTTTATGGACCCTTTCTCATACTCTTTGTGTTGAATCTGTAAGTGGCTGTGTATTGCGGTATGCTGTCCCCTATTCTAACTTTAATAAGCAATGGAAAGTTGGCTACTAACCAACTGCAGTAAAAGCACCTTTTTCACTTGGAGCATTTACCTGTAAGGTGTACCAGTAGTCACTTTGTATAAATGGCAGTGCAGCAAGATAAATGTTGCTCCAGTATAAATACCTCCACAGTCTGAATGGCATATGATTTTTTTTTTGTCACTTCCAATCTAATGTATTCAGGCTTTTTCTATGTCGTTCTTATATTGAAAGTTAAGCTTAATGTTTAGTGTATGAAAAAGCTTTCTAACACTTTCTGAGTAAATAACTGAGTGTAATGTAGGGAAGAAAAAAAAGGCTATTAGCTCTCAACTGTTTTTGAGAAGAAGGGGATCTCATATAGTTCTGACTGGTTCTCCAAAGATGCTTTGTGTTCCTTTCAAGTGGTAATGCATTCTGTAAAAATAATCTCATTTAGAAATATTTTAGGTATTTAAGAATTTTTTTTTTTGAGGGATGGGGGATGCAGGCAGACTTTTCCCCACATGCAAGCTTACTAAGAGTCCTTAGCACTTACTGTTAGCATTCAGCACTAAGTAAAGTGTGTGAAAAAAGATTTGTATTTCATGTTTGTGGATGAAATTCTATATACCCTTTCTTATATGCAGAGATGGCATCAAGACTATAGAAATTTCAGGGAAACAACCATGTTTCTCATGGTAGGATTGGAGTTTTTCCAAAAAAAGAGGTAAGTGGTAGTATAGAACTCAAATGTTTTAGAGCTATTTGAAGGCAAAATGTAATATTGATACGCTATTTTTAAAATTAAGAGTTATTTAATGTGTTCTTCATTTTATTTAAGCATTTATTAGGTCCATTAATGTCTTCAGTCTTGCATCTACCTCAAAGTTTCCCACAGCTTCTTATTCTTAATCTCCATTTCTTCTTTCCTTGTCAAGCCATGGACTCTTTCAGAGCACTCTTCACGTGCACCTGTATTCCTCCTTCTCTCCTAATCTAAGTGCTCTGGGTATCCCTCAGACATAAAAATCTTTCTCTCTGGCACCACATGTGCACATACATTTAGCTGCTTTCATCAGCAATCGCAATTAGTCAAGTCTCCATCTTACCCATCTCTTTATGGGGTCCTCCCACAGAAGCAGTTTTGCCTTCTCCATTTGTCTGAGCCAAAATTCCACCTGTGATGGGCTTTAAAGGTCAGGAAAAATGAACATATTTGAGGAAAGCTATCATGCATACCTGTCATAGTTATAACTGATTCTTCTTAGCTCCATGAGGCAATGGTGATTCATTCCCTTCTCTTTTCCAGCTAAAGTCAGGAATTGTGACTATATAAAATTGGTTACGTTTATGTACTTAATGCACTACAGCTAAAGCTTATACTGTGATGTAGTACATGCAGCAAGGATGGTCATTATAGTATAAATGCCTCAAAGCGTTCTGCAGAAGAGGGTCTTTGAAGCAGAATTGTTCAAAACTGCTGCTTCCTCCCATGCCCAGCCAAAGGAAGAAAACGATTAGCTGCATAATATTCAGTGACTGACATCTGTTCTATGACAACCGAGCTATTACATGATACAAATGAATTCTGCAGTCAAATTACTGTTTTTTTCCTGTATAACACAGTATGTAGGGGAATTATACTGGGAATCGAACTTAATTTTTTGTGCAGAAGTTGCGCAGTAAATTGCTTCATGTTTCTTTTTATTGTCGTGTATGCTCCCAAACATGAAAGGCCCCAAACAAAACAGAAAAATTGATTGGAAAAGACACTGCCTTGTCTTTGTGACAAGCTATGTCTTTGTATAGTGGCTAAAACAATGAGCCCATAGTCCCATTTTGTCTTCTGGTTGCTAGTGTGTAATAAATAGTACATTCATTAATAATTTAAATTGCAGTGTGCTACTTCGTCAGTCTTGAAGAGCTAATATACAAAGGTTGGTCAGAAGATTGCGTGGCTTATTTGAAAAATAAATACTCTGGTATTGCTTGATCCATTAAGGAGGCAAAAATGTCACAGGCACTGGTGTGGTATATAAGAAAGTTCCTTGTTACCCCAGGTAGGAGCGGAAGATCTTCAAGTTCCTTGGCACAGGGACTCCAGGATGGCACCTTCAACTGCAAAATACCAGTGTTTTCACTAATCCACTTCTTACCATAATATATTCTGATTATGCCAGGGGGAGGGAGGGAAGAACAGGTTCCTACTTTCTGCTGAACAGTGGTTTTGGTATAGTTTTCCATTATTTACATTAATTTGCAAAATCAGAATGAGGCATTTGTTAACAAACATTTTTGTAATTTAGAAAACAAGCCTATAATGACCAGTCTTAGACTCTGATACTGGTCAGAAATAAAAAATACAGTATCATCAGACTCATCTAACACCCAAAGAAGTGTAGTGTTCTTTCCTTTTGACAAGAAACACAATTTCATAAATGCTTCAAGAGGTATTTAATATGAAGACATTAAGACTAGGGTAAAGCTTGCTTAGAGAATGAGTGAGGATCTAGGTATGCATTGACCTGCTCTAAAGGCATCTACTGGAATTAGGCATCCATGTTTCAGCTACGGATTTCCAAAGGACTGAGGCATTTGCTGGGGATCACACATGTCTTGTGCGCTCTAGAGGGCATTGCTGCCATCCTTATTCTGAAAACGAGACTAAATTGATGAACTCTTCCAATTCCCTTATTAACACTGAAATCATAAAAATATAGCTTTAAAAATATGAATGAAAACATAGACTTTCCTAACTGAAATACAGCCTTCATTAGCAGGACTGTTTTGAGGCTTTTTCTTCAGAAACCCATCTCCCTCAGTCAAGCAACTTGTCGTAGTTTTAATAACTCGAATTGCTAGCTAGCAGCACTCAGTCTGTAGACGGAGCCAGAAGTGGCCTTTATCCAGGTGGTCTCTGCTTTCCTTAAATAATAGTGCTGTGTTGAACAAATACAAAATCAACGTTAAAGAAGTCGTTTGATGTATCTTTTTCATACCTACTTTCAGTGTTCACTCATGATCCCGTATAGTGGTTGACAAATCCCTCTTTTCACTGCCAGTGGAGAATTAAAGGGTCTTTGAGGCACATCTTCTCCGACTGCGCTATAGAGTGGGACCTGCCACGGGTGAGATGAATGTAGGCAGCTAATGAACCTCGGCAGGAGTTTTACCCGCAGCTCGCTCTTGTGGTAGTAACTGGGAAGTAAACAAACTTTAGACCTTAGCAGTTACCTTTTAAGTTTCTTGGAAGGTGCGTACAGTTTTTCAGTTTTGACTGAAGTGCCTTTTTCAAAGTGGTGCTAAAATTTAGCCATGCTGTGCTTTCTGCATTTCTTCCAAAGCCTAGACCCAGTGAGCTCCATAATTCTGTAGGCAGCTTCGGTGATTTTAGGCTTAGGCTTCATAGGCTGGAGCTTATGTGCACTTCAGGCGTGAAAAGGCAGACTCTGCTTGCTAATTTACTCTGTAGTCTTATTCCTCAGACTCTCAAGATATTTAAGGACTCTGAGCTTGTACGTACAGTAATGATGATTTAAAATAACTTACCTGGCTGTTAGAAGGCACTATAGTTGTTTCAGTGAAAGGTCACGCAGCTAGGAGAAGGAGCAGGAAGAAAGGGACTGGGAGTAAGGCCACTACCAGCAGCAAGTTTTTATTTTGGATCAGCTGAGTTGTTGACACTGTAATTTCAGCCTGCGGGTTCACGAATAACAGAACTAAGAATGGAAAGGGAGAGAAGGTCCTGCTCCTCTGGCTTTTATAACCAGCAATTCCAGTTCAATGCAATCACTTTCTCCCCTTTCCATCTACATTAAGTTTTCTGCTGTCTGGTCAGATGTGTTGGTGATTGGTGATGTGAAGAGTTTTCGTGGGTAGGAGAAATGGACTTGAGGAGAGGGTAATAGGACCGCTTCTTTTAATGAAAGCGTAGCTTTGTATTTTGAGTACAAAAAGGTGGAGAACAGTGACTGTACTTGTGATATATTACTTAAGCAATAAATATTTAGAATTGCAAGGGACTACGAGCAGATCTCATGGTGGAAGAAATAACTCCAGAGCAGATTCTGAAATCATGGTGTTGGGGGTTCATCTTGTTCTTCTAAGCAAGGATATTAGAAGCTAAAGCTTTGAGGAACCATTGCTATTTCAAGTAGCCTTTTCCCTTCTTTTTATGTTGTCTCATTGGGAGGCATTACTGTAAGTCTTGAGGTTGTCTGCTTTGGAAAATTCTGAGTTGTATTTTTCAGGTATGCTCTGTGGGTACTCACACATAATTTTTAGCCATTTTTAGTAGTTTGGTGGTTTCATTTTGGTAGTCTAACGATGACCTCCTGTCTCACTAGAAGTGAATGAGTGCATAATGTATTGTTCCTCTAACCACCCCATTAGGAAATTTCTCTTCCTAGATTTTTTCAGTTTGAATAAAAATGAGATTTCTAACTGCTTGTTTTTGGTGTAGTTGCCTGAAGTGCTTTCAGTGGCTGGCTGCCATAACTGTGTTTCTGTAAGTCAGAGAATTAACAGTTTAAGGTGTGCAGCAGTGTGAGGGGAGACTGTTAATCTGTGCTTGAAGGGATCTCTGTTGATTATTAACTCTTAGGTTCTTAGGTCCTCTGTTACTCGTCCTTTACCAATTAGGCATGTATTTATCTTCTGCATTTAGATTAAAGACAAGTATCAACAGTGTGTCAGCACTTCTGCTTTTGAAATGCTGTTGTAGCTTCTTCCATTGCTTTAGATGTCCATAGTTTGGAAGAACTTACAGTTAGTGAGGCTAAAAATTCACAGTTTATTTTTAGAAATAAGGTGACAGCTGTAAGTCTTATTTACTAAGGTATAGAATGCTATCAAGCTATACATGGCAACAGAATATCAAACCTAATGTGACATAAATGCACACAGGAAAAAGTAAGTTTTCATGTATACTCAAGGCTAATCCAAAGCTAATTTTGAAGTGAGTGAAATGGTATCCATTGGTTTCGGTGAGCTTTGGATAAGACTTCATGTGCAAGTGATCCAACCTGATAATAAAATGTATTGTTCTAGTGTGCATAAAAGACAAAATTGTGTGGTAGATAAAACACCATTAGGAAGAGATTGGTGGGGAGCGGTGGACTTATAGTCAAACAAGCAAGTGAAGTTACCCATCTTGTGAAGAGCACAGTAGTTAGTTCGAAACAAGTGGTGCCTGGATGTTGCATCTAATGTTTTTATTTCTTTACTTCAGCTATATGGAAGCCTTGCTCTACCTTATCTATGCTTACCAGAATAACAAAGAACTCTTGTCCAAAGGCCCGTACAGAGGGCATGATGAAGAGCTGATATCTCACTACAGAAGAGAATGTTTGCTAGTAAGTGAAGGATGAAGTATGTTTCAAGAAATAGAACTTGCTGCATAGCTGTAACAAAATTAGTTAGTAAAAAATAGTTGCTATCATGTAAAACAAAGCCAAAACCAATGAAAACACCCTTTCATTAACAGGTTAGTACTTCAGGCTTGTGTAAGGAAAACAAGCAAAAGTAAGAAGGAAAATGTTACTGGCTTTTTTGAATAATCAGTCATCTGCTTTATAATTGTGAATAGTGTGCTCACTGCCGTTATGTCTGGACTACATAGGAACTACAGCTGACAGTGTTGGTGAGCAGACTCACCCTGTTGCCGCAGTTTGACGGGGAGACAAAGATTGGAAAAGGCATCAGCAGGAAACAAGGGGGGTTTTTCTTGATTATGTCACTTTTAGCAATAGTGAGAAAACAAAAGCAGGTGGCAGAACCTCAGTCTTTAAAAAGAACAGCTGCAAAGGTTGAGTTGGCGGGTATCAACTGAAATGGCCTGAGGAATAGCACCAGATCAAGTGGCTTAATAGAGCATATGCATCATTGTTATGAATGTTAAAGTGCAACTGTGGTTAATAAAAATTACCAGCTATCTTTGTAGGAAGACTATGCTTTAAACAAACAGGAACTGATGTGTGGCAGAATGTGAAATGCTGTATACTTAAAGGCTTTCCTTTTTTGTGGTGGTTTATGAAGAAACTAAATGAACATGCTGCAGCACTGTTTGAATCAGGAGATGATCAGGAAGTAAATAATGGCCTGATCATTATGAATGAGCTTATTGTCCCGTGTTTGCCATTACTACTGGTGGATGAAATGGAAGAAAAAGATATTGTTGCTGTGGAAGATATGAGAAACCGTTGGTGTTCCTATCTTGGACAAGAAATGGAACGTAAGTCATTTATTCATTAAGGTAAAAGGCCCTTGCGCACTTTTTTTTTTAATAATTACAGTGTTTTCAAAGTCTTGAATTGAGCCTATATCTTTTGTGCCTTGGTAATGTATTTGAGCTGCCCTGACTTTTGAATAATTCTGTACACATTTAAATAAACAGGTTTTCCATGTATCGCACTGAGGTATTAGGCCTTAAAGGAAACATGCTTTTTGAATGGAAAAAACAGTTGTGGTGTTACACCATCTGAAGGGGTATTTATATTAACGTCTTACTAGGAACTGGTACGTGCTAGTAGCAATAGCTGCCAGACCTGAAGAAAGTGGATTATTCCAGGTGAAACTCCTCTTCCCACCCAGCATTTTAAAAAAAAGTCAATGCTGGGCAGAAAAAGGAGATTCCACATGCAGACAGAAATGCTTATGTTTGTTTTTCTTGTTTTATTTGCAGCTAACTTGCAAGAAAAGCTGACAGATTTCCTGCCAAAACTGCTAGATTGTTCTACAGAGATTAAAGGTTTCAATGACCCGCCAAAGTTACCCTCCTACTCCACACATGAACTGTGTGAAAGATACGCCCGAATCATGTTGTCACTCAGTCGAACTCCAGCTGACGGAAGATAAATTCTGCAACCTTCCTAAGCACATTGTATAAACTTTTTTAGTTCTTAAACCTTGCCTTCCTGTCACAGGGTTTGCTTGTTGCTGCTATAGTTTTTAACTTTTTTTATTTTAATAACGGCAAAAGAGAAATGACTGTACAAACTTTAGCCAGACTGCAGACCGTTAAAGCTGAGAATCGCATGGCGCTCAGTTGTTTCAACCAGAATCGATGCAACGTGCAAGTCCGATCATTATGGCAAAACTGCTTTTTTTTGCCACTTATCTGTTACAGTATTACTTTGCTTTTATCTTAAGATCCTTTACTTTATCAACAGCTGTCTGGATCATTTTGTGACTGCAACTACTTTAAGTGTCCTGTGCTGTGTAAATACATGGCACTTGGTAGCTTGTAAATGAAATGAAAGAATAAAGTTTTATTTATGGCTACTTCTGTGTTTGCAAGCAGATACCTTGTATATTAGTGTAAAATATGGGTATTTTTAGAAGAGATACAGTATATTGATGGGCTACTCAATTTTATAGACAAGGGTCTTCAGGATTTATGTCCAGTTTAGTTACAGGTAGTCAGAGATTACTGTATGTGAATATATTGAAAAAACTGTCACAGTATTATACACTATGTTTTTTTGTATATTCTTTACTGGTCTGTATGATACTGCACCTGAACACTTTTGTGTGTGTGTGGCAATGCCAAGTCTTTTCTGATATTAGGGACTGGCTTCTGAAGCAAAACGTTAATGGCACCTTCCTTCTATTCTAGGAAAAAACTTAGAAAACAAAAAAAATCACAGTATTTTCAGTAGAAATATATTGCACCGTCTGAGGAAAATTTCTAGAAATTAAATGAAGGAAATAAAGGTTTTTAAAAAGTGGAATTTGTGAAGCTTAAGAATTAATAATTTTTTCTTTAATTGGTTTTTCAGTCATGTAAGTGACCAGAAATAAAACCTTACATTAATTCCTTACTTGAAGTGGGTTGCTATAGTTGCAACAAAATATCTCAGAAATCTTTTATCTGTCCTAATTAAATTTCTGTTGGAAGTGAAAGAAAAGATCTGTAGGGCTTGTTTTGTAGAACTGAAATACTGTCTGGGTTTAATGAAGAAACTTAATTATTTTGTGGAAAAAGAAATTTAATGCGTCCTTAGGTAATCTTGTTACCTGACAATATTTTGATTCCTACTCTTTATAGAGGACTTTTTGTGTTAGAACAGTAAAACATGTGAATATTTGTTTGTATGTTTTTATTGGAGCGGCACTCAACTTTTCGTTGCAGGCTTTCAAGTGGTGTTTATTTGAATATCTACTAATAAAAGAGCATGGAGGGAGGGAAGGAGTGATTAAGTTCAGACCACCTAGAAATGAGTGGGCATAAATGTGGGCATCTCATATGCAAGAAGAGGCAGAGTTCAGTCTTAATACGCATCAGTCTTGAAAGATGTTCACTCTTGAGAGATACTGGATTACAATATACAGTGACTAGAGCGTGACCTTCAGTTCAGTTCTTTTTAGGGATCTCTTCCTTTTCTATTTTCAATATTGGAGTGCTTCATACTTTGTCAAACTATCCATTTATTTTATAATTTCTTTTTAAAAAGCATATTGAACTCTTACAAGTGCAGTATTACTCAGGAGCCTTTTTTTAGGTCTGAAACTATTGATGTGTGAAATATCACCTTTCAAGGAAAAAGACATGCATATTATGAAAAGGGTGAAGATGCATTTTAAAAGATCTCACATTTTGCATCTGTTGCACTTCAATTTGAAACTCAAGAATATTCCTACTTAGCACTGTGTGGTTTTAAGCAAGGTTTTGAACAGAGTAGACTTCTCATTTGCCTTTTTCAATAATGGTAAAACCAATTAAATGTGAAAGAGCAATTTTATTCCTTTATTGCCAACAGGTTTTGAATTTGAATATTTGTGAAAACTTTTAGGGAAAGCTCCCCCGTAACCCTGCAGGAGCCAGTTACCCTCGCCTTCTGTGTAATCTTCCATCACAAACACAGGGGAAAAGGCACTCTTTCGAAGGTAAAAGAGGAAGAAAATATTTCACTTGGGAAGAGTATCTAAGATACTTCAATGAAAAGGGAGCAAGCAAGGACAAGATTATTTGTTGTTTTTGTTTCAGTTTTTTTCAGTTTCTGAAAGTATGAAAATAATCCATTGTAGTTTGTAGTACTGAATATAAGTGTGTATTCATTTGCAGTGACTTGAATTTTTGAGCTGAATTGAGAAGGTCTGTCTAGTAGAGCAGAAGTAAATATATGTGTATTTTACAATTTTAGTATCTTTTAAATATTTTATATGAATTTAAACTTTCAGTTAAATCATTAAGGTACTATTTTGTCTTAAAAACCTTCCTTTTTTCACTGCAGTGAATAGCTGATAGTTTGGATTCGCGATGCCTACCACAACACCTGTATAAGTAACTGTGTAAGGTAGTAAAGCATACAGTACATTTGGTTGCCTAATAATCTGTGACACAATTATGTAAATAGATATTTCTGTTCAGTATGGGAATTGTGAGATTTTTATCAGGGTTTTTTAAGTTTATAGAACACAAAAAGATTAAAGTGATTTAATCCAAATTCATTTACTAAATCACCTGCACCATCAATTAAATGCAAAGGTTTATTTTACCCAGATATTGCTTCATACTGTGGAGGACCCATAAGGCACCGCAGTCTTTCAGTTATGTTCCCCCCCCATGTGTCTTTTTGTTTGAGCAATCGTATTGCTGCACTTTAACTGGTATTTTGGTAATATCAAAACTCCTGTTGTTTTTAGTTAAAGCTGCCATAGCTGATGTATGAGTTCCAGCCTAGCAGAAAAACATGAACAGCAGCAGAATTAATCTGAACAAATGAAGAGGAACGATGAAGTCAGTTTGTAGTTCTTGGATGTGGTGATATTTGAAATGACACCAGATGCAAGGGGTAGACTTAGACCTTCGTTACTGAGTCACCCTTGCTTTCTGGACAGTTTGGACTATAACTGCAGGGAATGACTGACACAGTGAACAGATTTGCGCTAGAAAATGTGAATTACGAGCATAGTCAAAAGCATATGCTTTGTGTTCAAGCATTAAAAAAACACAGAAATCTGATATAATGTCTGTTAAATATCTTTCACATTATTTTTAGGCTACTCCAGTGTGCACATGAAGACTGCAGCTCCAGAAAGGTACCCGACATAAACAGTAGCACACAGGGAACAGTCTGATACTGTCCAACAAACATAAAGGTCCGTTAAGAGATACGGTGGTGGTGGTTTATATTCTTCATTTTGTGCTGTTTCCTTTTCTCAAAATCCAGTGTGTCCAGATGGCTGGGAGGCCTTATACAAACACAAGAATGTTGATGGAAGAAATGCACCACTCTATGTAATAAATCCTCATTTATACAGCATTTTCCAACATCAATAGACACATTAATTTTAAAAAAATATATGCTGGTTTTTTGTCTAGAAAGATGCAAGAAAAATTAAGTGTCAGTCATGGCAGTGAGAGGAAAGTGGTTCCGTCTTTCCGTTACTTGCTTCTGGAGAGGGCATTAATACAGATGGAGAAAAGCGCTTCTCCACAGAGGTCTTAGCAAAATGCAGTAGGTAGAATTCAAAAGGAGAGTGATTCTTTCAAGTGAAAAAAATTATTTTTCATGTGATTGTTACCCAGTTTTCATTTACGTGTTGTGTCCTTGAAGATGTTGTGAAATCCTGGGCTTGATGGATAAGCTATTAAATGAAAACACTCTTAATTCATAAGGAGCATCTTTCTTTGTAGGCAATCTAACAGTATCCATACTCCCCCAGCTGAGTTTCCATCAGCAGAACATTCCTGCTTGGTTCAGCTCTCTTGTTTCAGTATTGATCCTTATGGGAGCAAAGGTGCGAAACTTCTGCAGACACTGGTATTTCTTACAGCTCTGGTCACTGCTGCCATACACACATGTGCTCCAACTTTATTATCATGCCATTAAAATCTCGGACTTGGCTATGAACTTTTCCTCACCATGAATTTCAGATGTTCCCTGTAAGTAGCGGGAAGAGACTCTCACTTCTCAGAAACAGCTTCCTGAGCCAGCACTTCAAAAGAACAGCTTGACTTGCTTTCTGGGGAGTAGGATTAACCCAGATCCTCTTCTCACAGGCTGGGAAATGTGTGGTGAAAAAGGCTTATTTTCAGAATGGCGTTCACTGGGGTTTTTTGTATTTTGTATTTTTTTTTGCGTATGTTTTCTTCCTGCCCTGTTGCTCTGCATTTAAGTCACTGGACTTTGCAAGCTTTCTAGCTTGTTTTTTTTTTTGCTTCACCATCAGCTGGTCTAACCACTATGCCTTCGCTACCAGGTAGGGCTACCGATGTGGAACCAGGATTATTCTGCTTCCATCCGAGTAGTGTGGGCTTCAGTTTTCACCTCTGCAGGCTGCTGAGTGCTTTTCTTGGAACTGCTCTGGTGTGTATGCCTGCAAAGGATCTGTGGGTCAAGTAACACCGTCCACACACATGCTGTCTGGCAACTCAGTGCCTGAGAGTCTGAAATAGGAAAGGTATGGATAGTTAGTTCAAGCTGCAGATTTTTTTCTATATAGTCTCTTGGCATATTTAAAAATAAAAAGTGAATAATTTTTTGGAGACTAACTTAACCGGTCACTCTCTGAACTGGGCACTTCAGAAGCATGAGGGGTGTCCCATGCACTGTATCTCAGCACTAGAGGTTGTTCCTGGTCTTGAATAGTCTTCAGTACACTCTGATCCTCAGTGCTTCATCATGAATTACTAAAACTGCAGTCAAACATATATTTTGGCAAAATGCAGCTATGTCTTGCTGTGCTGGTTTAAGTTGGTATCTGTGCAGTCCCTAGCCATGTCTGTGTTCTGTGTCTAGGTATTTCCTATCACTTTGTGGGACTGTATCTTCTTCATTATCTGTGTTAAAGGTGTGTGAACCCATTTGTGTTTCACGGACACGTAGGCAACAGGGAGAACAATAATTCTTGTAGATGTCTTTCAAGAAACGAAACTCGTATTTTGTCTGTGACCTTAATCTGTAGCAGTGAAACTTTAATTGAACTGTGGACTAAGAGCTTGGAAAACCTGTGGGAGTTTGAAGAAGGTTTGCTTTTTTTTTTTTAAACAGAGGTAATACAGAATCACAAGGTAGAGGGAATTACTACATAAACGTAGTAGACTTTTATGTGCATTAGGGAAAAAACATTTTTTCAAGTAAGAAGTTTTAAGCAAAAGAATTGTTAAGTAACGTCATTTGAAAAACAAACCTCATGCTTTCTTAGGAAAGTGCTTGGAGAGTTAGGCTTTTCAGAGAAACCTTGATCGGTGGAACTGAAAATCTTGTAACATTTAATAGCTCAAGGTAATACATTCTAGTAATCTGCTTATAAAGCTGTTATGTCTGGAAATATTTTTTGAAGTTTTGCATCTCATGAAGTGGATTCTTGAAAAAAAAAAAACCAAAAACAAAAACACACAACCAAAAAATCTCCCTCAAGGAATGGAAATTTTGCCTTTCATTTTTTTCAGGAGGGGTATAACATTGTTCTGAGAAGTCCAAGTTGAGTTTCGATTGTCAGAAGACTTGTCTTCTCCCTTCCATGCTCACAGTCTTATTTTGAACAAGTAAAATCTGTTCTGGAATACGTACCATTTCCTATTGAATTTCTGAAGGAAATTTTGTTACCGCCAGTGCCTTTGAATATGAGATTAAGACCTGTCATTGTATTTGGCACAGACACTGTTCCACTCTCAGCTGATGGTGATTTTAGTTGTATGGTTGTTGCAAGGTGCTTGAACAGATGATTTCTTGCCTCGGTATGCATCTGTAGGATGGAGTCCTAAATGTACTTTGCATACAAAGATTTATACTGCTGTGTTTTAAGGATTGACTCCCCTTCCAGTTTCTCTTGGTCTAGTTTAATCGTGTTATTCAAATGGCTTGCCCTGGGCAAGTAAAACAGTACTGATTTTGTTTGCCATCGTTCTTACCTTTTCTATTGAACACAGTGACATCTCTGTGTTACCTGGACTTCTTAAGAAATTTTGTAGTGGTTTGTGCTCTGTGAAGTTGTTTAACTGAAGTGGAAAGTGATGGAGTTAATTACCCACTGGTTTTAGTTGACAGAGAAGAGCCATAATGATGTTTTCTGATTAGTAACAGAGTAAAATTAAATAATTTCTCCCTTGACGCAGTGCCCCACAAGATTAGGAAAGCTGAATATCTTTTCTAAGAAAATAGAAGCCACTAGGTAAAATCTGGCAAGTGTTTAAAATTACCATCATCCCTTAGGTAGGGCACTTGCATGGACAGCGCGTTTGTTCTCCTGTCTCTGTTCCTAGAGTATCTGTACAACTAAAAATACTGACTCAAAAGTATTTATGATGAATTTTCATCCGCTCTGTAGTAATTGTATGGGTGTTTTGCTTTATATATGTTTGCTTTGAAGAGGCTTGTTTTGTAAACACATAAGGTCAATTCTCAGTGATAAGCAAGAAAGTATGGTGAGTTCAGATGGCTGTTTTCTGTCGGGAGTTCAGTGAAATAGCGAAACTTTGCACTTATCCTCAGTTATCTCTAATAACTGGCTAGTAACTATCTCTAAGCTGGCCAATTCCCCCTCACCCCCAGTCAAAACACTTTGGGAACTAAGTAGTGGTCTCAGGGCAGACAATAATATTCCTGTTTTTTAGGGAGAAGTGAGTTGTTTGGCAAAGAGGGTTACAAGAGGCCTGAGGTAGCTACCATGTAACGGTAAGCTCTGGCTAAGAGAGGCTTGTAATACAGCCAGTTTTAAACTGATCTGTTTTATTGTTATTTCTGCTATTCAGACTGAATAATTTGGTTTTAAGTGGAGTGCCAGTTATTATAAATGTTTCTTTAAAAGACTTTTACAGAAAGTATGCTGTACGAAGAGTGGCTAAAGGGAAGTGCCAGACTCTGAGTAAATGTTGAGGGCTGCTAAGTACTGTAGTCTAACGCGTGTTTCCAGGGTGAAAGTATTGTGGGGTTTGTTCCCAGCAGAGAGCAGAAAAGAAATGAGGTGTCACCAACTACAGAAACACTCAGAGGTGTGAACGGCCAGAGGTATTCCTTCAGGATTTCTGCGGAGCAGGAGAGTGGAGGCTGCTGTGTTCCCTCCTCTTGCATGTGACCAGCTTCAGGATCTGTGCCCGGAGGAGAGCCAAGGCTTCTCAGCAATGTAGGCAAAGGTGGAAGGGCTCCCTTCTGCTGTAGCAGAGGGAGAGACAACGGGTGCGTTTTGGACAGGAGCCCTAGGGAGCCAGGCGTGCCGTTTCTGGGAGTGGGAAGGATGGCAGCAGCGGGGAGAAGCCCCCTCTTTTCCGCAGGAGTCCCTGTCGCCACGCCGGCTGTTCCCCTCCTTCCCCGTGTCGTTGGCAGGGCTGCGATGCAAGACTTGTGCGGCGGCAGCGCGGGCCCGGAGCTGGCAGGTCTACCCACCAGCAGCCTGCTTTGCTGGCCCAGTGCCTGCTTTGCCACTCGCCTGTCGCACCTGCAAGCTCATGTTTACTTCTTGTTCAGTGCCTTCGGAGCCTCTCCGCCCGAGGGTGCTATCCCTGTTGGGTAAGTGAAACGATGCTTTTGCTTCCTGAATAGTGAAGAGGAGGATCCTGTACTAAACCTGTACTCCACTGACTCCAGCTCACTGAGTAATCTCAGCCACACTGTAATTGACTGACTCATGGCAATGTGTATCCTTCCTTCAAATTTTACAGCATTTTTGGATTTTGTCAGTTATTGCTTATATTTCAACTCGTTGGTGAAGAGGCCTTTACAGAACCTGACTCCTTCCCCCTCCCTTCACTAGTAATGCTTCCCCTGGAAAGTATTTCCCAGTAACAAGAAACCTGTATTTCATGGCTCCACAAAAAATTCTTTGCAATAAAACATAAACCTTTGGTCTCACAGCCACTTTGGGCAGAGTTAAGGGCTGCGAGACTGTAGTGGGATGGCTCCTTCGGTGGTCCGTGGTCTCTGCCTGCGGGTAACGGCGGAGCTCCCTGTACCATGGCGTGCAGTGGGACTGGGACGAGCCTGCCTTTGGCACCAGCATGCTGTCATCAAATGGTTGTCATGGTTCTCCGGAGGAATAGCCAATGTCCCAGCAGCGTGTGCGGAAGGGCTGTGTAGGAGATCATCAGGTTGCACGTGGGAAGCTACTTCTGCAGAAGTCCCTGAGTTACAAATTTCAGCGTTAATAGCAGGCCTCCTACACCAGAGACAGACAGACAGTCGGGTTAAAGTGACATCAGACAGACTGCAAATGAATACAGAGACGCTGAAACCGAAACATTTCCGTTCTGAAGAATAGTGCATGGTGACAGACTAACAATGAAGAATACAGTCCACGTACCTGAAGCTTCCTATTTGTTCAGTTTTGACTAAGATCTTAGCTACCGTATTACAAGATTTTAAAAGTTTCTCTTTCTTACCTTAAATGGCCTGTCCCCCTAAACTATGCATCTGGAAGTTTTCACTGGAGTGCTCGGTGATAGTCGATACAATTTTTTATGGTTTTTTTTTTTTAAAAAAAACTTTACTGCTGAGATTTTCAGCTGACCTACATAGGAAATCATTTTAAAAGACTGCATTAATTTGGACAGCCTTTCTTCTGTAAGTGTATAAAACGTATGTATTATTGACAATGCCTTTATATTGCAGATTTTACAGTGCCTGTGGGCCTTGTCTGGACTGGGTTTGGTTTGTTTTTATGCCCACCGTACTTTTGGTGTTTTCTAGAGAGCCTACTAGTGTAAGTGATTGCTTCAGAGTCTCTGATGATGTATTGTCTCAGGAAATAGGGTCTGGTAGGGCCTGAAGTGTATCACTGCTGCGCTCTACTAAAACCATGAATGCTTTCTGCAGTGATGGAGACAGCTGCTTATCTGGGGAGGCTGTGAAGTTTTACCCTCCAGGGGAAATGGATTCTGAAATACTTCAAATTTCTTCTGTCTATATATATTTACTGAAAGTAGCATAGTCTGACTTTGGGTGATAAGAAACTGCAGAATGACAGCTGGAGGACATAGCCTGTGCTTGGGCCATAGTTCTGTAGGACCTCAGGATGCCCTCTGCCCTTAGGTAAAAGCTCTTCAGTCACAGGTGGGCAGGAGATCTCATTTCCTACGCTTTGAGGCCAGTTTCCCACTAGCTTTACTCTTCAGCACCCCAACGTAGTCTTTAGGACATGATGACAAGCTCGCTTTTGCCACGGAAAGCCATGGGCTGTCCTTGAGCCACGTAACTGGGGTGGCTGCCGTTCCCACTGCCTGACACCGGTGAGATTTGGTTACCAGGGTGGGGAGTAGTGAACGGTGCCCGAGTGCGGAGCTGCAGGGACGCCTGCCACGCACCCGCCATCACTGGGCCCGTGCAGCAAAGTCCCCGGTACAGTTGTTAGTTACCCTTTGCTTTTATTCTATTTTCTCTGAGCCTTGGCAGGTCAGAGGAGCATGCTGGCAGCAGCTGCTCACCTCTGCTTACTTCTAGTGCGACGCGTAAGGGGAGTTCGTGCACACCTTCTCGATGCTTTGTTCTTGAATGAATACCGAAGCTATCCGAGTCATTAAAAAACCAGGGATGTTTTAAAATATGTTTTGAGGTTTCAGCAGTTAATGCTATGTTTTGCTCTGCCTGGGTAGAAATGCACATTGGAGGTCTCGTGGACATTATTTTTCTCTTGATGCTTCATACCTGGGGCTGGCTGCTGAAAGGGAAAATTATGTTACACTTTCTCCTGATGTCTTCATGTAAATCAGAACGATTTCTTTCTTTCCTTGGGCTGGAAATAAGATGTAGATTTTACCAGAGAAAGCCTGAAGTGATTAGGTATTTTGTTAGGGTAGGCAGCTTCTTTCGGTAGTTTGTTCTAATGGCTGTAGTTAGTGCTGCCATTCATACTAAATAGCTTTCTGATTTTAAAATGGCCAGTGATTGGTAGTGCAACGTTTTTAGCGAATGATCCTTTTGCTCTGAAATTCACTTTTTGATTGGCACCAATCCCATGGCCTTGGCAGGATGCACCAGCTCCCAGGAAGCATTTCTAGGAAACTGCTGGGGCTTTCGGAGGCCCTGGGGTGCCTGCACACAGGAGAGTCGAGGATAGTTGATTAGAAGACATTTTAAAATAATCTGACGTATTGTGAATTTAGTCTTTCTACCTTGAGATTGTGTGCTAGTGACATGTTCAGGATAGCCATACGCTGGAAGTTTTCAGGAGCTTTTGTTGGAATTTTTTTTTAAGTTTCTAGGAAAGTATTTGTCTTTTTTGTGGCTGCTGTTGATGCTTGGCAGGGAAGAGAAAGAGCAGTTTATGAAATGATGGAATGAGGTTGCATTTGTATGCAAATAACTAGTAACTAGTTAGTAGGTTAGTAACTAAGAGGTTTCTTGCCTGTTTGGAAATGCATAGATGGGAAGAGGCAGTTGTGAAAACAAGGTGATCTGACTTGATCTAAGTCACAAAGGAAAAATTCCACAGAGATACCTGAGTGAATAAATAAAATTTCTGTCTATGATTTTGGGCACCATAGTTTTAACTGCTGCTGTCCTAGCAAATCAATATAATTTTGTCCCAAAGTGCCATGCTAGCTGCTCCAAAAATGGCAGGTGTATCTCTGTTCTAGCACGTATGATAGTGTCCCCTGCCTACTTGTCAGGACTGAAGTATCAGCATCATGACAGTTCAGTCGTGACATTGGTACACAAGGTCTGTGGCTTGAGCTTTTCTGCTGTATTTGAACTTGCTCTGAAGCAGGCGTCATCACGGTGCCTACCTGGGAACAGAGGTGATCAGGGGTCTCCAGCATCCTGTTTGGTGCCTACGAAAAAGAAAGAAGAGGTCAGTCTTTATTTTGTTCACCTAATTTGAGATTTAGTGGACAGACCAAAGATTACTTTAGCTAATTATGCTCTCTAATTGGATTTCAGAAGTTATTAACCTGTTAAATAGGCTCTCCAGAGTTGCACATCAGCGTGTATTGAGCTAATTTGCAGCCAGCTATTGGTTCCCCGTGCAGGGCTGACAAGCGGAGGGCAGGCGATGTTGGGTCACTCCTTGTTGAAGAAAGGGCAAGGAACATGCGTGGGGCCCTGCTCTGCCGTGATCAGAGCGCAGGAGAGGATGGGGCCGCTATGGCAGTGAGCAGGGAACACGGGGCCGGGTGCATGCCCAAACGGCTGGCTGCCCCACCGCCCGCCTCGCTTACCGCTCGCGACATTAGGTGGGGTTTTACCAGGAGGCTGAATGAAGAAAGAAAACTCTCCCCTAAGAGAGTTTTTCCCTCCTTTGACTCTGCCTTGCCTTTCCCATGGCGTATACGACGATGTTTCTTCATCCCGCAGGCAGTAAGGAGTTTGTCCCACACAAACCCCTGAGGTGCATATTACAGAGTACCAAAAGTGACTGGCCAGAGTTGTGGTGGGGGCAAAAGCTACAAAGCAGCTAATATTATTTGCTGGACGTACTGGAAGGTGTGATTAGTCTTTTTGCAATTTTTCTACCAGGACTGTTGGTGACTTTTTCGTTCTTGATGAATTCAAGTGGTGCTCCATGTTTGCTCCTCTGTGCCGCTCAGTCCCGTGCATGCGCGGCCGAAACAGCACTGTACGAAAATGTCAGAGATAACCTGAGATGTTTAGATATGCTCATGATCAAAATCATAAAGATGGATGGAATTTGGGTCTGCTGTGGCATATCTACAAGAGCTTCCCTGCAAGTATTTCTCCTTGCCCGATGCAATGTAGGCCTTCTCAAATTTTCTTTCTCCCGTTAGCAACCAAACAGTATATGAAGTCCTGTGGGCAAGAAAGAAGATACACGTCTATTTACTCAAACTTGCCCTGTTAAATAGAAGCCAAATTTATAGCACAAAACCTCTCTGATACTCAGTTTTCATATACCAACGAGAAGTTCAAAAGCCCAGACTCTAAAGACCTGTTGCATTTTTCTTTCTTGCAGTGATAAACACCTTTCCACTGCTTGTAAGTTAGAGCACTCTGCGAGAGCAGGAGAGCTGAGGCCAGCGCTAGGCCGTTTGTGGTCTCCATGATAAAGAGCTGCTGTCTGATGGATTTCATGAACACTGCAGCTGCTCTGTGCTTGCTGCTTTCCCTCCGGCTTTCTCAGCCAGCGATGGTGTTGTGCCTGCTGCACAGAGCTCAGCCTTGCTGCCCCGGCCGTGTCCCACTGCGGATTGCTGGCAGCACGTCGTACGGCTGTCAGCCTGGTGACGATGGACTTCTGTCACTTTGCAAATGGAAAGCTCGAGGGCCAACAGCAGTCCTCAGCTGCCAGCCTGCTCTGTCAAAATCCTGGCACTGAATGGAAGGAAATGTCATGCCTCTGGTGCTGAGCTTCTTCCATAGTTCCATTTGCAGATGCTTTGCTGAAAAGTAGCAGTAACATTTTTCCAGTTGCACATCATACTCATGACAAAATACTCAGAGAGAAGGTTTTCCAGAAGTCAAGGATGGAGTTAGTACATGCTTTTATCACGTGTATCTTTGTTCTTTTTATGCAAATTTGCTGGGTTCATCCTGGAGTGAGCAACCTGTAGCTATGGAATGCCAGGCTGAGATAATTGAATTTTTCTTTATGGAGTACCTACAGTGGTGGGAGAAGTAAAATAATAACAGCATTTTTTTATGTAAACTCTGAACAAACAATACTTTACCTGCCTTTACATTATTGCCAGCTATATGCGTGCCTTGTTGCAGAATGAAAATGTATTAAATTGGTTTTTGTCATTATAGTCTTTCTTTTTCGCTGCTGTTAAGCTCTTTCTAGACTATTTCAAGGCTCTTAAGTCATCTGTGTGGTTTATTCAGCAAAGTTTATGCTGTAATGGAAACGTTCAGTGGGAATATGTAGTTGTAACCTGCACGGTATGAAATGAGGCACACTTGGAAAAACCTTAATGCGATACGTTGTAATGAAAGGTTATAAAAGTATGAAAAACAGATTCCTGCCCTATTCCTCCTCTGAAAGATTGATTATACACTTCTTGGAAACATGCCTTCAGTTTTTGGAAAGCCAAGTATTGTCTGTCGTGGTTTATGAGCAGGTATCGCTGAGCAAATACAGCCCTTCAGCAATTGGACCTGACACTCAAGGCAGAGGGAGGAACAGAAAACTTGGAGATGTGTAGTCTTGTCATCACCTTCTGGTTTGTGTTAGAGTATATTCTTGAAACCCCAGCTGAGAGAAAAGATCTGCTGTTAGTGTACTGAAATCGTTAGTGGAAAGGACGAATACCTATCCTGAACATCTTTTAATTTTAAAAGACAGGGTGGAGAAAGATACGTCATCCCCAGTGTATGGAAAGGAAGCTGTGTGGAAATAAAAGAAAAATAAGGTTTGGAGGTGTTGGAGGACTGCATTTCTGGTTGGGGTATTGAATCTTAACTTCTAGAACCACAAGCTTCTAGAGAAGCTGGTTGAATTCTTCCTCTTTCCAAATCAATAAAGCTTGAAATATGTTAAAAACAAGTCTTGATTATGTGTCAAGCCAGTCTTCATCTGTTCCTCCTATAGATTAGACAGAACAGTTGCTGGCTATAGTCTGGGACTGGCACAAATGCGTGTATATGTAATATGCGTGTGTCTCTGTATTCTGATGCTTCCTTCACAAACAAGACAATAGAACATACTGTATGTTCAGAAAAAGACAAAAACCTTCAGACTCACTTTTGAACAGGTGCTGGAGAGCTGTAGGTTGCCATATGGGCAAATGTGTTTGCAAGGGCTCAGTGGCTTCATCTTGAAAGCTAATTAATATTTTTGTTCAAAGCTGCTCAGACCTCTGCAAATATGCAACCTTAAAAAAGATTTAAAGATTTTCTTGTTTTGTTTTGATTTTTTTTTTAATAATTAAAAAAAATCACTTTGAACAGTAACGAAGCAAATAAAAAGTATAAAAGAAACTGAAAAATATGTAGAACAAATTGGTCAAATGCAAGCATACAGGATTTGGAGTGCTAGGTGGAACACATACACTTTTCAGAGTGTTAGGTAGCCCTTGGTGTCTGAAGTATTCACGCTCCAAGTGTCATGTGTGTTTCTTCTCTTGAATAACATTGCCACTTTATGGGTAATATGAAAGAAAATGTTATTTGCAATATAGTTGAAAGCAGAATAACACTCCTTTTAGGATAACTGTAATGTCAATGTCAATTAAAACTCAGTTTTATTATGACGATATTAAAACTATTGGGGTGTGTGCACCATAGGGAATTATTCAGCTATTAGCCATTTCTGTGCTAAATGGAATTTCAGCCAAGGTCTTTTGGAGGGTAAATACTAAAGGTAAAAGTGTGACATAAATGGCAATTTTCACCTACTGTTTTGTACCTTTCTTCCTCTGTCAAAGTCTTTCTGTCCGAAGCGCTGTAAGATTCCAGAGGTCAGAAGTTTTTTGTGCGTGGCTTTTTGCATGGCTGCCATGGATCACTGTTTGCATAAACAGCAGCAGCAACTTGGATACCAATGCAAAACAACCTTGTTGAAATGGCCACTTAGTGGCAACTGGTGCTGGGATCCAGCTTTTAGTCCTTATTTAGCTGTACTTCTCTCCTGTAGGAGGAGGAGGGGGGAGAGGGGGGGAGAAGGAAGGTTTGCTGTCGTCTCTCTCGGGTCAGAATTAGCTGCTTGCCAGTCCTCTCTGTCGTAGTGGATCAAACCTCTGTGTAAACTCCTCTTGGGAGCAAGTGGCTGCACTGAGACGCCTCCTTCTCCGTGTTCCCTGCAAAGCTGAGGAGAGAGAGATCTGAATCTAGCATCACTGCTACCTTGCTGACGCTGCCCCAGAAGCCGGGCAGGTTCGCAGGGGTTGTTTTTGTGCAGTTGATGCTTCCTTACGGAAATTTTTGGCGCTGGGCTGCGAGACTGCTCAATAGCACCAGACGCCTCACCAGGACTCCTGTTCTGGTACTGGCACGTAAGGAAGATGAGACTTAAGCTGTCTTTGCCCTGTCGGTTGCTGGTACTCTTTTTANNTTAATANTAATAATAATAATAATAACAACAACTCTGTCAATATTTTACTTTACAAACTAGTGCTGAATGTACTCCTGTAATTTCCTCCTCCAGTTCTTAGGGGCAAATGCCCATCTTGACTGCAAAGTGGAGGAAATGTGCAGTTTCAAATCCCAGGTTTGAAAATCCTGCTATCTCTATAATAATGGAAGGCAAAGAGCAACCCAAGAGATATGTAAAATATGATTTTCTTCTCCTTTCTCTACTGCAAACCCAACTGCTTTTTCTAAAATCCTATTTAGCAATTTGAGGAAAAGTTTTAAGGGCCAGAACAATTCAAGTGAAAAAAATTTTATGAAAGGAGTGCCAAAACTAGGAAAACACATAACAGTAGCAATATGGAGCTTTAAATATATTGCTGCTGTGTTTTTCATAACTGGAAATTCCATAAATTGGAATTCTGTTTCTGGTTGCATGCTGTAGAAGTAATTGTAACAGTATAATGTATTTTAAGAACGTAGAAAATAAATACTACTATTCTGACATCAGGACTGAATGAAGCACCGAGGTCTTTAAATCTCATTGCTTAAAAAGGAACTGGAGTGCCCAGGTCATTCCCCCCCCCCCTTTTTTTTTTTT
>Ga0065711_1001414_pt1 | contig 43539 bp, 21 predicted proteins | sample Hoacrofraction12_FD_59098 | JGI IMG/M metagenome (GOLD analysis project Ga0065711, IMG submission 59098) | Hoatzin crop microbial communities from Cojedes, Venezuela - Epithelial fraction 12 v2 (version 2) | ecosystem: Host-associated > Birds > Digestive system > Esophagus > Crop | place... | reverse complement strand
TGTCCACTACTGGCTTAGCAGACCTCCAAATGAGTGCACTGCAAGCCAGCATTAGATGCCATGTTGCTTGAGCATGTCCTTAAAGGACTTTCTTCAGCCTTTTAAGGATTATACTTTAAGTTAGTTGTCATTTGAGTTTGGTACAATTAAGCAGTTGGACTCTAGAACTCTATATAAAGGAATTTTGTCCATTTTGCCATGATTTCTCATCTCTGAAAGGTCCATTTGACACCTAAAGATACTTCTGAAGAATTTCTAGCTGATATATTAAATAACAATCAATATATATTTGTCATCTTGTCAAAACATACCATTGTTTTTCAGTTATCATATTGTAATTGTGGAGTCTGGGTATTGGTATGTGTCCTTTTTTTTTCTTTTTATGTAAAGAAGTTAATTCTCTGTCTTTGACAATGTGATGAGAGATCAGCTTGGAGCTCTAGTTGCTCTCTTGAAATTATATTATAGTAACCTTTCACGTTGATGATACCGCCCTTCCCTGAGGACAGACAGTACTTCCTTTTCATGGTAAATTCTTCCATTAGCTATTTTGTTTAAATTGGTGGTTGATCTTAGATTAGCACGGTTTTGTCAGCCTGTGGAAAATGTCCCTTGGTTTAGCAATGTTATCCAAAAAGATAAGCAAAGAAAAGGTATACTCTGAGATGTTACTGATAGGATCCTATCTTCCTCTAGCAATTTGTAGTGTCACTTGATTGAGGTGAGGCAGCTCTAACATGCTTCTCAGGTGATCTGCTCAAAATGAGACGAAAGGAAAGGAGTGCTGGATTATGTTCCAAAGTGCTGTGTTCTCTCTGCATAATTCAGCCCACAGATTTCTGCCTCCCTTTAAGTGCACAATGACCTGAAGCCTTTGCAATTGCTCCTCTTATGATCTTTGTTATTGATTATGTCCAGGGAATCAGATTTGGGGGAATATTATGTTGTGGTGGTTTGTTGTTTGTTTTTTTTTTTAGACTATTCAGTAATACAGTAAACTGATAAACAGTCATGCTATTTCTTTACTTGACTGAAGTCTATCATTAAACTGAGATAAGGATTTAGTAACGGAAGAATTGCATTATAGTTAACTTGAAATCTTCTGACTTGTAAATTTTAAAAATAAAGAAAAAAACGCCTTAAATAGCCAACACATGTATGTGCAAATCCTGACCAACCAAGCATAAAAAAGACATCATCATGAGTATATTGAAAGAACAGAACTTTTCTCATTGTCCTGGAAGGTGCATTATCAATTTAACTTGTGATTGATTTGGAAAAAGACACAAGGAAGGTTAGGAGTGTTATTCATTTACTTTGGCAAAGAGCTTTTTCCTTCTGTATTAGAACTGAAGACTATAATACCTTGAGGATTTCTTCACCTCCTGTAAGGAGGTGTAAGGCACAGCTCATGTAAGGCAGAATTTCTGTACCCACAAGAAAATTGTAGAGCATATTGACATAAGTTATAAGGTAGACTTAAGGCTTGCATGCTTACTTTATGTGGAAGAGTCACATCAGCTACATTTTCTTTCCTTTTCCAGCACTTGATCTGTCTTTTTAATAGTAACCCTACTTTTCCTGTGATTTTAGCGTCTAGATACTTGCAAAGGAAAGCGACTTAGAAAGGACTATGCACTCCTGAATGTAAAAGCACATTGAATTTGTGTTGGGGAAATAAAATAAGGTCAGATGTAAATCTGTTAGAGAGGTTTAGATTTTAATGTCCTACAAACAGCTTGTGCGGGTTTTGCAGTATATCTGTTATATAGATGACTGCTTTTCTGTGCTTTCTTCAATATTTTACACGCATAGAACTTCACAGGGGAATATGAATAATGTTATTGTGTGTCTTTAATGGTTGTCAGGTGAATTAGTCTTCCAATTAATAACATATCATTGAGAATGTGAAAATAAATTTAGGCAGATGTGGTCTGATTAACTCATATACCATTATGAGTATGTGGTAGGTTGTGAAAATCAGTACTGCTATGAAAGTAGACAGATTTTGGTTCAAGAAATCTGCTTGTCCTGAATATAACTGCATGATTCTCACTTGAAGAATATTCTTTATGTTGCATTAAAATTGATCTCCTTTTCAGACATCTCCGTGTGAATTTGACATCTGAAAATTCTGACTTGTTTTAAAAAGTAAATCCTTAGGCTGATATTGTTGATAGTTTTCAGGGAGAAGTTGACAAAGCCAAAAAATGTAACTCCCTCTCCCTGCAAAGCAAAATTGTATGGTCACAATTAGAATTTTACACAAAATAGCAAGTATTCTTCTTCCCCTTTTCCTTGCAGTGTTTTACAGCTTATTTTCATTTTATTTGGGGAAATGAAATATACAAGTCATTCAAGACATTTTTGATTTCAGGTTTAGAGGATGATAAATAACAATTTACAAAAAATGGTATGGAGGGAGAAACAAGGCTTAAAAAAAAAAAAAAGTTAATCATATCAAGGCAGCTCAGTATGATGAGACAATGGATGACCAGCCTCCCTTTGGCAAACACCACTGAATCATAGTAAGGAAATGAGGTTGCCAAGGCAGTGAAAAACAGAGCTAGAAACTTCTCTTCTAAGTCAAGTCACAAGTTGTGAGTCATTCATAGCCTATGGGAAATGGTGAGTCCATTGCATGTTTCTCTTAATAGACAGGGTCTGCAGCCTCCCATCATTTCCTGGCAGAGAAGCTAGGGATGTCTTGTGTACAAAGGCTGAACTGTGCCCTCACCCCACAGGCTTTCACTAGGCATGGCTGAAGTGCATGAAATTTTGACTAAGACTGCGCAATGGCTGTTTTGTGGCTGCAGGGAGGACTTTCATTTCTTGGAGTATCAAACCTGCCCTGTATAAGAGTGGCACGGTTACTCTGAGTGATGCAATGCTGGATACACAAGGTACCTGATTTTGAAGCTCTTGAAATTAGTGGAATATATTATGTTGGTGGCTTGTTCCATAGTACTTCCTCCTTTCCATCAGTCTGAAGTGTAAATCCTGTTGAAAAACCTGCCTTATTTCTGATGTTTGCTGTATTCAAGACTCCAGCTACTTACTGTTATCTTTCTAGACACTGGATAAGGAGGAGTTTCGGGACATGAGTGAGTGAATGAGGGCTCTGCTCCTGACTGTACCACTGACCTTGGGGGGGTGATTGTGGCAAGTTGCTCTCTCTTTGTCTCAGATTCCCTGCTCAAAGGACAGGACTAGTAAATACTATTTGTATGAAAATCACAATATGATTAATGAATAAAAGCTACTATGTAAATATTTGGTAGCCATTGTTTGATTGTCATTTGACTTTCTAAATATTTTAGAAAGTGAAAGATAAGAGAGAAAAGTTTGTTTAGATTTTATATGAAAGGGGAAAATCTTAATTTCTTTCAGAATACAGTCAAATGCCACAGACCTGCAAAAAAAAAAAAATGTCGATGTATGTGTCGATCTCTTTTGCGCTGTACAAATTCTTTTTGCACTAAAGGCCTCTTTGAAACACTCCTTCAGTGAGATCTGGGAGGAAAAGTATTCCCCAAAGTTATCCATGGGGCAGCTCTAATTCTCTGGCATATCTTGTTTTGCTGTGACTCCTGGTTTTGTGGATGGAGACACTGCCAGGCTCTGTGTCCTGTAGCTGGTCCTGCCTCCACTTCTCCACAAGCTACAACTGTGAAGCACGTGGCCAGAGTACACAGAGGGGTCTTCAGGTATTTTGAGTAGGTCTTTTCACTTGTTCCCCCTTCCATGCCGGGTGACCTTCCAGGAATCTCTCTCAACAAAAATGGATTTCATTCTGGAAACAGAAGGTAATTGCGTTTTGGACACCACTGAAGCGTACTAGCCCTTATTTCCTGACTTTTATCACTGCTGTCTTTGATGGTGATAGAATACCTGTGGTCACTGATATTCTTACTGTTTTCCTTTCTGAAGGTCAGGTTAGACATTCACTATGAAAATGGCAGTAGTGGTGGAAAAGGTTAATGTGTAGGTATAGAATACCAGCAAGGGGAGAGTGAGCAGTAGTTAACTGAAAACAGTTAAATGCCTCTTTGGATTTGTGTGCAGAATAGTGTGCCCTATTGATCCTTAACTTGCTTCGCTCATAATCACCTAAGCTAGCAAAGACCTCATATTTAACTCATTAGTTGAATAAATAAGTCTGACTCCAAGTGAAATGGACTAGAGAGTTGGTTCCTGCTGCAGGTGTGCTGGCTGACCTGAGGCATAGGTACTTCTCACCCTCCTCTCCTCAGAGGCAGACGTAAGTATTTAGGTGTGCTTAACCTTTCCTTCCACAGTTACTCCTGGATAAAGGTGTTAGGAAAGGTTAGATGCTGAAGATAACGTTGGCAAGCCCGCACCGTCCGCTGGGACACCTGCTGCTGGAGCTGCGCTAATAAGTACAAGGGTGAAATATTCCAGCCATAAGGTGAGCTAATAAGCAAATGGGACCCAGAGAGAAGTGTAACCATTTAACGCAACTCTGGGAGTTAAATAGGCTTGACTGAAATAATTCTCTTATTCATGCCCCATTTTCATGTTTTAGGATGAAAAATGAAACACTTTAAATGAAGCAAATGTGAAATGCTAATATTGGAGACAAATATCATTTTTGTTCTCAACACTTGTGCATATTTTATGCTTCCTCTTGCTGCTGGAGTATCTTTGCATGTGTTGTTTCGTTATTCTTTTTACTGTAAAAATTTCCTAGTAGTTTTATTTCCTTTCACCCTTCATGCTTTTAAAAATTGTTTTATATGGGCTGAATATGTCTGTATTGGTTAAAATAAGTATGTTCTTAAGCATTAAAGTAGAGCATGTCCAACATGACCCTGAATGCCTGTAACTTGTTGGCAGAAACTGTGACAATATATATTGCTTGAGGAGACACACTCATTAACAATTTGCTTCTTTCTTGCAAATAGATAAAATTTTTGGAAATCCAATTAGATTTGATGCTTTTTTCCTTTCCACCTAATTTTGTAACTGATATAAACCAAAATGAATTATGACTTTTTCAAAATCCCGTACTTTCATAAAGTTAAAATAGGCTTCAAGAATAAATTAGTGCACTGCAAAAATTAATACATGTGAAGTAATGTAAGCACATGGCACTTAATTTTTCGATGGCCTGGGGGTACTGTTATCTGGTCTTTTCTGGGAAATCACTCATCATGTAGCTATCGGGGAAAGAGAGAGCTGCAGCCCCCTTTCTGGGAGCAATCCAATGCAGTATGGATATTAATTAAATTTATTAAACAAATAACACAGCGACTCAGGGAAGCAGGGGTCCATCTGCCAGCTCTGTAGATTGATCTCTGCAGAGACGCGAGTTGAATGGTAGTTAAAGCTAAGTTGCAGAGCTCAGCAGATGGGCTCTTGTCTCTAGTGGGGGGAGATTTGGTGGCGGTCCAACAGCTTTTTTCCCCCTCCAGGTTTTTGTTCCTTGCTACTGCGATTGAAGAAGCACTACTCTGCCTTTTCTCAGCCTTGCCCCCCCTTTTGTTTATCTGAGCAATGTTTAAGTCTGAGTGATTTGTTAGAAAGGCAAGTCCCGGCTGATCTCATTTTGTGTATGTGATGTAAACCTCAAGCAGAAAATAATTAGGAAAATGTAATCCCATTGACTTTACACCCCACTTGTGTACACTGCTACATCTCTGCCTGGTGCCTTGGAAAAGGAAAAGGCTAGTAGCAGCACTGTACTTACTTGCTATTCAAAATCACTGCCCATCATGCATATATTGTTAAGAAAACCTTTGCTGGAACTTGTGTACACAGTGTGAAATTATTTCTGCCTGTAGGTCTAGGCTGTGGTGGTATTCTTTTGATTTCACTTTATTGCTTCCTTGTGTTCTCTGGTTCTTGAACAGATGTATCTTTGGAATCCCTTTGCAATCTTCCTGTAAAGTGATGACACGCAAATACTGATCTAATGAATTGTTTGGTGTATGTGGGCTACCTAAAACCTATGGTGTTGTCTATTGTAGATTAAAAGCCCTTATAATTAATTATGCAATTAAGCCCTTTATTTATTATATATTTGCAAGTGGGGAGGTCTTTAATCAAGTCTTGAGTGTGATGGGTAATATCTGCTGTTGGAGACCAGTCATAATGCCACTTACGTGCTTGGCAAAACTCCCACAGACTGTAGTGGGAGCAAGACTGGCCCTTCATGCTGCAGGGAATCCCGCTGGCTGTGGTTCAGAAAGCCTTTCGAGAAGGTTTTGTAATATCTAATCAGAGTTTGATTATTTCTCATCGAGTGCTTGCAACAGGAAAATCATAACCATACAAAAGTCATTGCTCTGTGACAGCAAACAGTTATAAAGAGACAAAGAGCTACATAAGAGGGTTCTGCTGCACGTCAGGAAAAGATCGCATTTATCTTTCCTGGCTCAGGAAAAAATAGGCAAAATGGCTTCTGAAGTCAGTGGGAATTTTGACAAAAACAAGGCCTGTGGGATTTGGCACTAATAATGTGTGGTTACAGAGTAAACAAGGGAGAAATCTTTTCTGGATGATAGTTTATGCTTTTGTAGCTCTTGTTCTTTCCTCTGAATTGATTTAATTTCCTTTTTTTTATTTTTCCTTGGATCAGCCTTGGTTGGAAGAACAATATCATTGTTTAACTCCAGACATGAATATTAGATAGGCTTTATCCAGAGGAAAAAAATAGTTTTGCTTCCATGGATTTACTGTGTTTTGCTACAGGTATGTTTTCAGTTTTAGACCAGACTGGTATTAATAACACAACAGTTTCAATTACTATGGTAAAGGGTCAGAATTAGTTGGCTTTTTATTAATGCTCTGCCAAGGAGTATTCTGGATTCTAGAAGACATATTACTGTTCCAAGGTTCTCTTGGTATTTTAAACTGACCCAATTCACTGTCAAGAGGAGATTGTTTCTGTCTGAGAATTTCTTGTTTACTGATGTGTGATAGGTGATCTAGTAATTTATTTATCTGGCTGCTTGGAATTGAGACACCTCAGGGTTATCCAGACTGAATTTATAGACTATTTGCCACAATCTCTCTGTTGTTTTACATCAGGGCTAATTTTACTCTCTAATTTGAGTAGCTATCCAATTACTTAAGAGAAGACTGCATGTTGTTCTTGGAAGTGTTGTTTGGTGTTTTTTTAATTTCCTGGAAGCACATCTTGTGTTTAACTTGAGTTACTTCTAGAATAAGATAGTGATCTCAGTGCATTCTTTAGGGTAGAAATAAAATATTTAAAATTAAATAAATTCCCACAAACTGGAAGGAGAAGGGAAGTTAAGGGAGATGTACAAATTGATTGCTGTTCTTAACACCATGTTGCTTAAATCGTATGTCTTGGAAATGAATTTTGTGTGTTTTAGGAGAAAGCAGACTATCAGAGGGCTATGTAGTAGGGGTCATGTTAAATGAATATATTTTGCCTGAAGTATTATATGTTATTACTTCCACTAGTGGTGCTTAACTCCAGTGTTCATAAATGAATAAAGCTTCCATCAGTGTTTCTGAGACCTCTCTGTCAGAGACCAAAGTACCAGCTACAGGTGTTAAATTTTGGTCTCAAGCAGTATCAGTGGGGTGCTGTTAATATGGGAGGAATTGTAGAGGTAGAAGCAAGAGGCCTCTGAACGTAAGCAGATGTACCGTAGTTCTGCTTATGACATAGGAACAATGCTTGTGATTTTAGCAAGCTGTTACTCAGGCCTAGTTGTTTCTAGATTCCCTTGAGTTTTTGTTTTTGCATTTTTTCTTTTTCCCCCTCCAGAGTCTCGTGTGTATTTACATTAGGGACAGCAAATAGCCTCTAGTAGTTATTGAGCAGAGGATTTCCTAGGAGTCTCCCAGTGTTTCTTACTAAAAACCTGTAATAATTATACAAGGTCATATCTAAATTTTATAGCACCTAGACACTGAAATAGCAAATACACTAGCATAAGATGTTGACAAACATTTGTAGATGTTGCATTATTTCTGATTTTGAAGCTTTACCTGGACGCAGTTGGTTTGGGGTGGAAAGCTAATTTATCGATTTGCTACAGTTAACTATCTCTCTTTGCCCTACTTGAAACACTACTGATTCATTTATGTAATTACTAGTAAATGTGGGAGAAATTGAAGAACTCTTGAGCCTGGAAGTAGCCTAGACATGTCTTGTAAAATATATTAAGAATGACGATTTTTGCATTAATGTGAATAGTCTCTAATAACATGATGTATGTTTAAAGAGGGCTTTGGCTTTATAATGCCAAGTGAAGTACACTTAGCTCTTTAATAGCACTTTTGAGTTGCATGCTTTTAATGTTGACAGCTATATTTAGTACATTTGATATTCCATAGGGTGTTCTTAGAAGAAATGAACACATCTGATGGAACAAACCCATTCTCCATGTTCAATTAGCAACTGCTCAGTGGAGGTTAGAACAGATAAGTTCTTAGATGTTACTGTGAATATGTGTATCAGTGCTTAGGGACAACAGATCATTCTATTTAACTTTGAACTATCTGACTTTTACTAGTAGCTGGCTTTTAATATTAATCAGACATTCCATTTTGGTTTTGTATATTTCAAAAAAGATAAAGAATTTCAGTCTTTAACTTGGAACTCATTTCACTGGCTTAATGGAAGTAGCAGATGCTTAATTGTTCTAGCAGATAAGTTACTGAGTATGTGGTTTAAGTCTATTCAGGTAATTCATATTTTATATAGGTATTATCACTTCGGAAAGGTATGCAGCTAATCAGATGAACAAAGACTTACAAAAACCACATATTAGCAGGTATATCTTTGGAAATCGCATGTGCTATTAATTGTTTCGCAGCACTGTGTTTCCACTAAATACACTTAAATCCAACAAAATAAATAATTTGTGTCTATTTGGATTTGGATGTCTGCAGCAGCATTTATCAGAACTCTAAACTGTTTTTTTTTTTTTGTGGCATTGTTCATTCTTGGAGGCTCAGTTTCTGATTTGGGACCACTTTGGTCTGTCAAAAGTATGCAAGGTTGGCTGACACAAGGATTTAATACCTGGGGGATTTTTCACAGCCACACAGCGAGTCTCTTTGCCCTCTCAAGTGGGGATACAGTTCCCATGGGTGCTGCAAGTTCATTGTTCTACCTGGTTGCAACGCAGTCCTCCTCTTGGATGCTCTGCAGACTGCCAAGCTGTGCTCTGCGTCTCTGAGGCTCCCAAACATAGCTTCAAGCTTTATGTCACTGATTGCTCCCTTGCCTTTCCACTAGTCCAATGTCTCTGTAAGCATTGCATCCTAAATTTACCACTTTTATTTCTGCAACACACAGACTTTAAATAAACTTTTACTCTGTTTTACTTCAGCAAGGCTCAGGGTAATGATTTTGGCATTTATAGTTAGAGGTTAACATACAAAAATAAGATACAAAGAATTTGAAATTGTGTTTGACTATTTCCAGTAAATGTCACTTTAGTCTTCAGTCTTCTGTTATGTTGTACAGCTTGGGAAGGAGATGAGCAATGGGGATTGATCCAGTTTTCATGTAGTCTCCCTATATTCTGTAAGCAACCAAGATCAGTTCTAGAGAAGCCTTTCACTGCCCGTCCTTGATGTGCTAAATCTGGCTTCTGTACAATGCAAATGCAATCCTAATTACTCGTGATGCCTCCTGTTTATTATCTTCTAGCCAGCTGGGGATGGCAGTAGCATCTATGAGGAATGATATCTAAGAGTGCGTTGGCATCCTAAAACAAAAGTAGTAATCCATAGGTCATTCTATAACTGCGAACTGGATTAACCAACTGTGTGTATGCACCTTCAGTCAAGAAAACTGTGTAGTAGCCCTGTTCAGCACATTTTCCTCAGCCTTCCCTTGACTCAGCTTCACCTGGCTGACTCAGCTTCACCTGGCTGACTCGAGTTACTTGTGCAAGACTTAGGGTGTACTAGTAATGGCTTTCTATGTGGCAAAGCTTATATAGAGCTATATGTCATCTTTATTTTCCTGGTGCGTGATCAGGTTAAGTCTAGGTTGTTTGTTTCAGTGAGAACTTGGTTATTCTCATATTTTCACTACTTGGAGGAGCAGTATTTGGTTATGTTTCAGATAATGTAGGGTCATTTCATTAACTGTGTCCTTGAAGGAGCAAGGGAGGCATCTGTTTCTGAAGAAGATTCCGGCTTGGGCGAGGCATCAGTTTTGTGATTCTAGTGTCAGATTCCCCATTCTCAAGTTCTGGGATCTTGTCAAGTCTCTGCAGTTTCAGTAATAAAGTATGTATTCTTCTTTCATGATGCATATAGGCTGTTGATTTTCGGGTCACAACCAACACTCACATAGAATTTGCACAAATTATTGAAGCCAACTCAGCAGAGGAAGTCTGGTTCTCTTCTCAGTGCTTGGTTCAGTTCCAGGCAGTCACCATTAAGCTGTTAGTATCATGAGTGACTGGGGAGCAAAGGATGTGAAAAAACAAGAACTGGACTGTGCTTGATGGTGACTGGGACTGTTGTCTTCTATGTTGATGTCAATGGTGATGAAATATCCCAGTGGACAAAATATCAGTGAGCTCCTCTTGATTTCCAGTAGTTGAATATATATTCAATGTACAGAACGTACACAGCATTGTCATCCTCAACCTGTCAGGTAATTTTATTTACTCTGTATTCTCACACACATTTTGTCTGTGTGTGTATACACATACGTGTATACATACATATGTATATATGCCATGTATGTATGGATATATGTACATATACACACATATATACATAGTGTGTGCATGTGTATGCATGTGTATAAATGCATATGTACACACGCAGAGAAGCTTGATCATCTGTGTGGTTTGGATGAAAGCAGAGCTCAGATGTGGATGTCTGAAAGTCCCAAACCAGCTTCAGGACTGAAGCTGTAGAAAGAGTGATAGTAAGAAACAGATTGGGGAAGAATAGTTCCCCCTCTTTTTTTTTTTTTAATTGGACATTTTGCAATTAGACATTGAGGGAAAAAATTACTTTTGAAAGAATATTGACACTGCTGTACTTGATAATAGTTTTATCTGTTCTGTAACCTTTTGTCCTCAAACCCCTTAGTTTTACTGTAACTTGTTCAGTGTCTCAGACTGAGGAAACTCTCTTAGAAAATGACTGAGTCTTACACAGACTGATAGAGATCATGGTTTTTGAATTATTTTTAAATCGCCTTTTTCGCATCCTCTTTTGGGCTTTATATTCATTTGTATTGCACATATTGGCTGAATGAATGCTTCCTACCCAGCGCAGGGCTCTTCCGCTACCTTTAACAGCATCTAACTGGACTACACCATCCATACTGAAGATGCTGAAGTCAACAGGCCAAACTGCCATTGTCCTACTTCTAGAATGAGGTCTTTAGTACAAATTCCTTTTTCTCTCATTTTCTTTATTTAATGAGGCATTACCTTCAGGGAAAAATCCATCTGCCATAATTTTTGTCTGACTTTCATATATCGTTCAGTTTAAGAAAATGGAAAATATTACAGTAATGGTTTTTGAGATGCAGAAATTCAGATATGCAGACCCTTTTCTGTAAGCACAGTCTATCTGTTGCCGAACTTTTTTGGAAAAAGATAAATACTGTAAAGTGAATAATTCAAACCAGATTTGCATGTTAATCTGTTTTTAAATGAGTTTTCTCATGTCATAGATCTATGCATAATTCTCTGGAGGTTTCAAGCAAGACTGAACTGGGTCAGATTGGGTTGTATATTTTCTCTAAATAGGATGGAAATAAAATCTTTAGTGGATTGGTTGTATTAATCATATGACTACTGAACTGGAGCCATTATTTGGCTCTTGAAGGCCTGTAAAGCAATTAATAAATTTCCATAGTATCAGCCATGCCAGCGTACCCACTCAAAGACATCTATGTACAGCATTTAAGTCCTTCATAGCCTCTCACTATGAAAATTATGTAGTATTCATACTTCTGTACTTGCAGAAAAGTGGGAAAATGAGCCTTAGAAATAATTTTAATGTAAAGGTATGCAGTTGCGGACCTCGAATATCTTTATGCCTAAACCTTATTTTTCTTCAACCTGCTTAATATAGTATATCTGAATGCATACATTTTCTGTTTTAACTATATTTATATAAAAATGTTGTATGTAAAACGTTTTACTTGGCTGGTGATCCTTACCCTTGGACTTAGCTGATTCTTTACCGTTGAACTCTTGTCTGCTACTTTGAAGAAAGCAGTTCTTAACATGGTTAATGTGTTGTTACTGCTTTTTTGAAAAGATGAATTGAATACTTTTCCTACTGAGAGGGTTTATGTGCAGGTGTGTTAGCCAGTCGCTGCTCTGGCACTGTCCTGAACACTTTGGAGAAACCCTCCTCCTCTTTGCTGTTTCTCACTGCTCTTATTCTAATTTATCAACCTAGTAGAGCTCAAGGTCTGTTCCTCCTTCAGTTGCCAAGATAAAAGTTTAAAAACATATATTTTTATCTAACTTAAAGCATGGGATATGTAGGAGAATTGCTCCCAGGTTCCTGAAATTGTGCATGCAGAGAAGTTTTTAAGCCTTAATATTCAACATAAGTGTAAATTATTTAAATCTGTCATCATGACAGCTGATCAGCTTCTATCTGTCTTTGAAATTTTATCAAAATGGACAGGATAAAACTGAATTGAAGGTTTATTTATGTGATAATGAGTTAACTTTCATGGATGTTAAGGCTGTATTTTTCTTGGCAAAAGGAACACTTTCTATAAGAATCTTTACTGCTTTGATTTTCTGTTTTGAGTCATTGCAGTGTGATTAACACAATGCTCAGTTAAATGCTGCATAGGTACATCTTTCTTTTCTGTTTATGACAGAATAATGGTTAATTATCACCTATCAAAAAGATGAACACTTTTTCATTAAATTAAATAAAACATTTTTAAAATGTACTGTTTCAGCTTGTGAATAAATTTATCAAAACTAATGTGTATTTGCAGCTTCCTGAAACTTCTGTTTTCTTGCTAGGTTTCTGTTTTAAAAAGTGGAACATAATTCTTTCAGGAAGGCTAAAAGCAAAGCCATGGATCTGTTTCCCAGCCTCTATTTCTCAGTTATTCAGGGCTGCATAGCAGTATTTTCCTCTAATGGAATGAAAAAGATCAAACTGTGCTAGCATGCAGTGCTACAGTCCAACAGCTTCTACCAGCTCAAGTCTTTTTAGCTTGTTTTTATTAAGTAGCCCCATTGCTCTTGCAGCACATGTCTATCAAATCTGCCTACTGCTCTTCAGACACATGCAGTTTTTCTTTCTTTAGTACAGTGATGTGTCCACATGGGCGGACATTAGTGTATATGTAACCTGTATGAAGAATTGATGGATGTAAATTGCTGTAATGGTTATGGTAAATATGCTAATTTTTAAGTATTGCCTCTTTTAAAATCCCACCTGGAGTCCTAATCTATTTTAAATGGTAAAGAATGAAATTAAAGTTCTGTCCTTGTAGATGGACTTGATTACTTGTGCGTTCTGCACAAAAAAAACCCAACAAACCTCCCAATGAGGAAATCACATGAACTGGAGTTACCATGGAATGCAAGGTACTGATTTAGAGGTGAACTACTCCAAAATTTGGGGGCATTTGGATCTAAAATTGTACATCACCTCCTCTCCCTTCAACTCTTACAAATCACTTCCTGCCCCTTGATTGTGTTGGATTTAGCAAATATAAATAGTCATTGCCTATCTGAAATCTCCTCAGTGTAGGTGAAGAAGCTTTTAAAATCTTTGGGCAGAGCCTAGGCTTTAATTTACATCTGTATCAATGACCTTGTTTGTACATCCTCGTCTTTTTTTTGAACCTGCATCAAACGAGTGCCCTGTGCTCACCTGCAAGTGCACACTGTGATTCACAAAAGGTAGATGTGCCAGACAAAGGAATTTCTGCCCTGAAGCCCATCGACTCTAAAGAGGCATGAGCAGTCACACAGAACAATTGCAGCATGGCCAGTAGGCATTGCATCTGGAGCGCTTTGTGGAGCAGATGTGGTTTTCAGGGGTTTTTTTGTTTGTTTTGTTGAGGTTTTCTGTTTTGAGTAGAGGAGGAGGAGGAAACTGGGACACTGGTTTGCACTATATGTACTACTCTCTGTAATCAAAAGGCTGAATGGAAGATATCAGTAGGTGAAGGGTATGAAGTAAAAACAAAAAAAAAGATCAGAAAGCACTTGTAGATTAGGGAAACAAAAAGGCTGAGTACGGGAGAGGAAACATAGGGTTGAATCTTTGGATCTTTGGCCTTCTTATTTCTGTTTATATAGTTGTATTTTGTGCACTGTGTATAAGAGTTAGCCACATGAGATATGAGAAAGAATGGGTAGCAAAACAAACATTGTCCCTCCTCAGCCAGAATGAAAGCAGGGATAAATAGTGGCAGAATAAAGGTGTTATGCATATGGGGGAGTGAGAAGAAGAGAACAATGCAAAATCTTTTGCATGCAAGCAGATAGATATGTTGGAGGCATGAACCTAAAACCATCTGACAGTGAGTGTTCTTGGTTTCAGGTTGCTCTGACAGCAGTATAGGCTGAAGTGTGAGAAGACAGTGGTGTTACTTTTAGTTATTATATAAATCTGTTCCTAAAAAGGATTTTCATCAGCATAATTGTACCAGTTATGTAGCCAAGACTTGTGATTATTTCTCCATAAACTACTAACATTGTGGCACAAAGGTTAATACTTCTTTCTCTTTTCTTTTCTTTCGTTATATAAATCTGTTGATGTTCTTAGAACAATGAGGATTTTACAATGATATCTGGGACGAACGCACAGAAACACCTGTTATCTGACTAGTTTGTGAAATCAGAGACTGAGGACTAATTGATAGCATAGTCCGTATGCTTACTTCTTACCTATACAAATTAGATGGAAGGATAATGATCAACACAGGCATGTGAACAGTGTAGTCTATTATAGCTACTTTGACACTATAATTAACCACTATCTGATCAGGTATGTGTGTGTGTCTCCACACAGATCAGTATGTATATTTATTGACATGGGTGATTTCAAAGTAATATTGTGTATCTGTCTTGCACTTCTGTGTTAAGTTACAATTCACTGACAGGATTTGAAGAATGCTAAAGCAGTGATTTGAAACCACAAGCAGACTGAAGTGGTCCATCCATGCAGTGCTGCTTTGGCAGAGAAGGTTCACTCTTTGCTCTTGCTTCTGCTCTGTTGCTTCTGACTAGCAGTTGTGTGGCAAATGATGCTGTGATCATCAATAAGCCAGAATAATTTGTGATCCAGATAACTGTCCTCATTTCTTTCTAACCTGAATCATTTTAGTGGTGAGTTTGTACTGTGACCCCACAGACAGCTGTGCTGGCAGCATTTTAATGAGTAACAGATCTGCACACGTGGGAACAAGCACATAGAGAAACTTTCCAGCTTGCTTTGCTGCCATGCCAGTGTACCATGAAATGGTATTCTGGTGGTGTGGCATCCCTGTTAGAATTTCTGCAGTAGATGCGATGTAAGCAGTTCTTTCCTCTTTTCACTTTTCAGCTTTTTACTCCTATTATACCTGCCAGGGGTAAGAGTTGCTCAGACGTCTGTAGACACAGTCTAAGCAGGATCAATTAAATTACTTGGTTTAAAAACAACCCAGAAAGACACACAGCAAAATGTTTTGTGTATGTTTTATTGTTTCATATTATAGATCTTGCTAAGGTATGGCCACAGGCATTTGAATTCTGATAGCCTACGTGTGGATCTTTACTACATCCACAACTCATGCAGAAATACCCAGGGTAGTTTAGGTGTTGTTAAAAAGGTATCTGTGGCACGTGGCATTCAGTGCAGACAGACCAGCCAGTGTTTACACAAGATTTAGGAAACAAAGTTGAGATAAGTGACTTAACTGGCCACAGAGCAATTCTGGTTTTCATATTTAGCATTTACTTATGCCTTCTGTGCTACAAGGACTCACATTACAAAACAGAAGACTTCATACGTCCTGTAAAAGGGTTTCTCAACACTTCAGTTTTTAACTGGCTAGGACTGACATAAAGGAAAACACAGCCTGTGGAGCTAATTGTTGTAACATATGCTTCCTTAATTATTGTACAAAATTGTGTGCCTACAGAAAATAACTTTTAACATTTTATAAGGTATAACTAGGGGTATAATAACATTAAAACAGAGACAATGTTAATCAAAACATTTATTATACATGAATATAAAATTGTATGGGAAGTAAAACCTAGGTAGTAAGGTAGATTATTTTTAATGCATTATCCTTTACCAAAGTGTGATTGTCTAGCATGAAACACCAGTGCACACCCAATTTCTCTGTATATATTTATGTTCAGAAAGCCAAGTGTTCTGAAGCACCTCAGTAACTCTGCACAGCACAATTAAAAGTACAGTACAGGTACTTTCATCCTGAGAGGCCTTCTTGCCCTGAAACTACTGGGAAGGTCAGGGTCTAAGATGAGGTAATGTGAGTGATCTTGACCTGTAAATAGATTTTTAACTACGTTTTTGAGCTAGTGAATTTTGAGTCTTAATATATGGAATGAAAATGAGGTTGTCTTCACCTGAACCTCTTCCAAAAAGGTAATCTGTGGTTTGTTTCTTAAGAGAACAATGACTAGGGTTGAAATATCTGAAGCTGTCTTTCTCCTTTCCCTCCCCACCATCTCTCCTTCCTCCTCTTGCCGTGGTTAATGCCTATTTCTCTTCTGAAGCTGAAGTCTGCAGTAATTTAGCTCTTTATTTCAGTGTCTCTGCTCTGTCCATCGTGAGGTTAAGGGTAAGGCTGCAGGGGTTCTAAGCGATAAGAGACAATGCTGAAATGGAATAGTGCATCAGTCCTGATACCCTTTCTCTTTTTCAGCACAACATCAGAGCTTCTCCTACTTGCTACAGGGAACACTAGGAAGAATAGTGAGGTTACTTCATTTTATGAGGTCAAAAGAAAATCTGAGGGAAGTTACTGTATATTCTGCATCAGTCACTTCAGGCTAAAGGTATACCTTTTCCTTCTGTGATCTCGCTGAGAGAAGCTATCTGTGCAAGTTATGTACAAATTATCAGTTGTTGGGGGAAATGGCTGGTGCCTTTGCACAGAATAATGAAGTCAAGTCCTTACTGTCTACCAAAAACTTACGTTCTGTTTCTCCGTGTGCACTGAGGACACCAGCAGTAATGGCAGAAAAGTTTGTTCAGACCTCACCTGTGTGTCAACAGCAGATTTTTGATTTTGGTTTTGACTGGTGGTAGTTCAGAAGAGAAGTAGACAGCTGGAGAAGCTGTAACCTCAACAGCATAATTGAGCAGTTTTGACCTTCCAGATTTGACATAACATAGAAATTCACATAATGACAAGAGAACGAGGCTAAGCAAAAGCAGTTCATCGAAATTTGTTCATCAAAGTCGTCAGTTTGTTCAGATCATGTATTTAATCTTTCTGTGGAAGTATCATCTAGAAATCACTTTTGACACATGTTGGGTTTTTTGTTATTGCTCAGTTTCAAGTCCAAAAATTGAAACCTTGAAGAGATAATAAATGAATCACTTAATATTTGTCCTCAGCTAAATTACTTTCCACCAATGGTACTCCAGCTTTCTTGGGATTAATTTTACCTCATGTAAGCTTAAAATATTTAAAATAATTTCAGAACTTTTATTTGTAGGGCTGAAAGAAGGCCTTGCAAATAAAAACAGTTTAATGCAATAACAAGTTTAATGCAATAACAAGTTACTGTCACAGTTCTGTTGACATAGCTGATGGTGCTGAATCTCAAAGACGGACTATGACAAAATTGTAGGGTTTTTTTGGCAGAAACACACAAAAATAATGCGATACAAAAAAATCTGTTAGGCAGATTAAAATCATTAAAATTGGTAAGAGGCTGTTAGATTCATAAGAGATTAAATAAAAAGGGAAATAGTCTAATAACTATTCTTTGACTACAGGAATTCAAATAGGTAGCACTCGCTGTACTTCATTTGGCTATATCTGTGGAGTAACTCATTTGTCCAGAAGTTTAAAATCAATGATTAGAAAATAAGGAAAGAGGTGTGTAGAAAATTAAGCTCTTCCTGATTTCTCTTGCATTAATTATGTTGCAGCCTACTCAGTTTTTAGGCTAATCTTGCTAAAGGGCTTATTATTTTGCGTATCCCATCAATGGGATGCTGTTTCACAGCACAGACAACTGTTGTGGTTTTTCTATATATCATTACGCAGGGAAGCGTAATATGTTATATGTTGCTAAAGAAGGTTGGAGCAGAGAGATTAACATTGATTATTTTGAAGAAATCCAATATCCTTACCTGAGGCTAGTTGAAAGAAAGGACTAGATTTGTACAGAAGCTTTTCAATAAAAATTGAAAGTGCTCATCAATTTCCAAAAGACATTCATTCCGTTTGCTGACCTAGTACCTGTAAGGGATGCAAAATTCTTTTAATCAATGAACTAAAATCCTTGATCATCCTCTCTGGCACTCTCTCAAGTGTAATGTTTAAATGTATCCTTTTACTCTTTTTATTTTTTTAAAGATACCACCTCACAGGATATCGTCCCTCCCCCCCCCCTTTCCCAGTAGCCCTGTGTGTAATGATGTGATATTCTAGGTGCCTGGTTTATTTTGAGTGGAGACTGTGGGAGTAGGCTCATAAAAATATATTTTTACAGCCTTGCCAGCAATATTACAGCTAGATGGACATACTGTGAGGTCCGTGGTAATTGGAACTGTTTAAACACCATGTAGGATGTGCACTGCAGCTGCAAAGGGTCAGCACTAGGTAAGGTGTGCTACAAAAGTATCTTCTAGTCTGTGTATAACTGGGAAAGAGAATTATGCTTGTCTGCACCTTTGCTGAGGCCTAGTTTTTCTCTTTCTCTGTTAAGGCAGCCGGCTGATTTCCTTCTTGCTTGTTTGAAGATGGGGGGAAAAGAGTTACATTTTTAGAAAAAAAAGAGCCAAATTATAGTAAAAGGCATATGCTGTCTTTTAAGCTCATCTTAATTTCACCTATCTGACTTTGTTTCTTCAGGAAAACCAATGTTAACATGCATTTGCCCTAGTATGTACCTTTAATGGGTAATGGGTTCGCCATTATGATCAATGCACACTGCTGAATTTATTACTCGTATCACATGCCATACTCAGGACCACAGCATATCCAGCCTTTCTTGTCTTCTTTTTTTTTCTTCCCTGACCATTTCACCTGAAAAAGCCCCAGATGCCAGACTTTAAGAAGTTAGTGTCAGTCAGATACAAAGCTTTGGCTTTGTCAGATGCAAACATGAAAATATTTCTGTGAAGGGAGACGTAACTAAGGCAGGAAGAGTTTGCTGACTGAGGAGTGTCAGGCAGGAGCCCAAAGGCAATAATTTTTTATGCACGTGCACGGCCAGACCGTGATAGGAGAGGAGGCCTGAGGCTGTAAGAGGACACATGGCCAGCCTTGCAGCTCTCTCCATTTGCGTGGAGGATAGAGCCATGCTTCGGCTCTGCTGGGCTGGTGGATGTACTCCCGACTGGAGAAGAGGAACAAGGGGTGCTCCTTCTTCTTACAAATGGGTTGCGAAGGAGGAGCATTAGGAGAGGACGTAAGCACTGGGATCCTTACTATTGGTGAGTGAAATATGTTACCCAGGAAATCAGGCTTCATTTTCTTCCTTTCTGTCAGAGGGATCAGCTTGTCTCACGTCTACCATTCCTTGCCACCGCTGTAATTTTTTCAGCTGTAGCGATCTTGTTGGGACCTTCACTTCCACAAATGGTTTTGTCTCTGGGTGTGTACAAGAAATTGCAATGTTGATGGGGGCAGAGAGGTGTACAAGAGTGAGAGTGATGCAGAGACTTAATGGTTAGGGTCAGTACCTTCGAGAGTCTACCAGCTACACTCTTAGGACTGTTTGGCATCTCATTCAACAACTGTTTCAAATATAGGAGGGCCTTTACATCCCTTGCCATTTAGAGCAGGCCCTTGCATCTGGATCCAAAGTGGTTTAGGAAGGAGCAGAGGGTCTGTGTTGCCTAGCTTTGATAAGATCAGAGTAATTGAGAGCATCCTTGGGAAAACTATACAGGCAGCAGGGAGAGCTGTAGATGCCTCAGGGTTGGGTGGAAACTGCGATGGAAGTTTTGAGACGGCAATTTTGGGCTTAGCTGCAATTCTGCTAATTGTTTTACTGGAACTGGTCCTGAATTCTGTAGTATGCTGTCAGTTTTAACATGTTTTTGAATTAGATTTAAATAACATATCAATAATTCACCTTTCCAGTTAGAGCCCATTCTTAAAAATGGAGATTCCTAACCTTTCATACTGACTGTAGCTTGCTCCTAAAGTGGAAAGATATATATGAAGTTCCAATCATTTTGACATGTGTAAGGGGTTAAGTCATTCTTGAACAGTTTATCGCTCATCAATTGTAATTAAATATGTTTATATTAAATTATGTGCTGTAATTAATGTAAAATCTTTTAGCCTGTGCTGTTATTAGAACCAGATGCTGAAGTATCAACAATATTTCAACATGACTGTGCTGCCTTGCCAGCTGTCTAACTGTAATTACTTTAATCTCAGCTTGTTATCTAATTATCACCTTTGTAAAGGGAAAGGTACTCTCTAATGTGTACTGATTGTTTCAGATGATGATGAAGAGCGTGAAACAGCTGTCAGATATCTTAGCCCTGCTTATCTGGATTAGAAAACTTATTGGGAGGCCTACTTTGCTTCAAACCTTCCCGATAGAAAATGGGACAGTGGGAAAGAGGGTTTTTTTTCACCTTGTTTACCCTAGAAATGTGATTCCAGTAATCAGTGGAGACAATAGAAATGGATAAAACAAGGTAAACAATTACTGTTCCCAGGAAAACATAGCGAGACAGTAACATATCACAAAGTGTGAATGATGTATGAATTTTATAGTGGCCTGTATATTTGTCTTTTTAAAACTTCTGTTTTCATTGCAGTGCTGGAGAATTAATTTAGTTACATGGATTGTGCTGAAATGTGGTGGCAAAGTTTGTTATGTAGTTAATGAGTTTATATAACACTTCTGTATTAGATAACCTCTTCCTGGACAATCTTGAGTGTTTTAAGCACTGAACAAATTACACTAAGAATTGTGTGATTTGCAGTTCTCTTTGGAGACATAATGTTGGAGTAATTTTACAGAACACTTTAATATTGTATAGTTTTTATGGAGAAGACCCAAAACTCTGCATCTAAATAAAATTCAGAAAAAAAGATAGAATTCTAAATTAAAAAGTTTTAGTATTTTACTTGATTAGTAAAATATAAGTAAGGGTGATTTTTGCCTAGAATTTTGATTTTTATTTTTTTTTTCCATCCTTCCGTTTGTCTACCCCCCACCTCCAAACGGTACTGACACTGGTGCTAGTTCAAGACTTTTCCTGAAACAGTCTGGATTTTTTTAACTGAAGTATTTTGTTTTGTGGCAGTAATATAATGAGTAAGAAATAAAGAAATTTTATAATCATGTCTTCATAGCAGTTGTAGCTTTTAAAAATGGAGCATTAGTAGGGCTTCTTGTGATTGAAGTATATAATTGTTAATGCTGGCATGGTTTGAATGTTGCTGAAATATGTGAAAGTAGATGTGTCTTCTCTTTCCCTGACACTCTCTATACCATAGCAATTTGTCACTCTATTAATTGCACTAAGAATAAAGATTTTTTTTTTTTTTTAAGGGGAGGGATGTTCATTTTGGTGTGGTCTTTCTCAGTTTGATATCAGGACATAATTACTAGTTATGCAAAAAAGATAATTTTCTGCTATTGATTTAAAATGCTTTGTGTGCCCCTTCTGGGACAAGGGATGACTCCAATGAGGCAGTGAAACATCATTTGGGAGCTGCTGAGTACCTTCAGCTTTTATGAAGGCTCAGTGATACAAGGAACTTCTCCGAACTAGCATACAGGTGCTGTTGGAATTGCAAGGTTTCAAGAAATGCTTTATTGGCTAAATGTTTAAACAGCTGTTTTTTCCCCTCTTCCACCTCAGGTTGTCCTTATAGTTCTAGCCTGGCTTGTACCTAAAACGTGATTCAGCCCAGCAGAAAGCTTCTGTGCTTGTCTACTTGAGTGAAAAATGGATGGTAGCATGGGTCTTTCTCATTTATCTCATTTTCCTAGCAAAATAACTGATCTTCAGGTCACCACAGAGTTGCGCAATCATAGAATCATAGAATGGTTTGGGTTGGAAGGGAGCTTACAGATCATCGAGTTCCATCCCCTCTGCCATGGGCAGGGACACCTTCCACCAGACCAGGTTGCTCAAAGCCCCGTCCAGCCAGGCCTGGAACACTGCCAGGGAGAGGGCAGCCACAGCTTCTCTGGGCAACCTGTGCCAGTGCCTCACCACCGTCATGGTAAAGAATATCTTCCTTATATCTAATCTACACCTGTCCTCTTTTAATTTAAAGCCATTACCCCTTGTCCTGTCACTACATACCCTTGTAAAAAGTCCCTCTGCATCTTTCTTGCAGTCTCCCTTCAGGCACCAGAAGGCTGCTGTACGGTCTGCCTGCAGCCTCCTCTTCTCCAGGCTGAACAGCCCCAACCCTCTCAGCCTTTCCTCCTAGGAGAGGTGTTCCATCCCTCTGACCATTTTTGTGACCTCCTCTGGCCCCACTCCAACAGGACTGTGTCTTTCCTGTGCTGAGGGCTCCAGAGCTGGACACAGGACTCCCGGGGGGTGGGTGGGGTGTCTCACCAGAGCAGACTAGAGGGGCAGAATCCCCTCCCTCGACCTGCTGGCCACGCTGCTGGGGATACACAATCTTTTGATTTCTCTTAAAAGCGTAAGAAACTAAGTGCTGACAGGGTCTAAAGGATCAAGAACAGAAGCAAACTGAGGAAGCAGAGTTGTGCTGAAAGTCTCTCTTGGCTGGCAGGAGAGGAACCTTCTGCTATCACTTCAGGGCAGCTGTTTCTGTTCTGCATGGAAAATGATGAGCCCATGCAAATGAGTAGATATGCATATGACTACAGATACAATTTCAGTTTTGTGTATTTTAGCATTAAATGCTCAAATTAAGTACTCTCCTTAACACTTAACTTTTTTGAAAAATCAAACCCTTAAATTGGAAATGTGTCTATAGCACTTGATCTGAGGATGTCAGAGTATATTGTAAAGGAGAGTTAGTGATATTTTTTCAGTGAAGACTCATCTGAAGTACAGATGAATACTGACTTGTGTTGACTTGATGGCAGATGCAGAAATAAAGTACATTCCAGTACTCTCCATTGTCAGTTTTCTTGAATATACTCATATAATAATAATGCATTTGCTTTCGATTTGCCCTTCTAAGCTTTCATGATTTAATGTAAAGCAGACTTATTGTAGGAAATATTCTTAATCCTTAGATATGTTTTGGGTAATCATTAATGTAAGATTACCTGCAAGTCTTGCAAGGAGTTCATTTGTGTCTTTCCTTTGACCAAGAAGAATATTATGGTAAATCTTAAGATGCCATCTGACAAAGACACTGTAAAATACTTTTGATCGACGCTGTCTTCTCTCTGAAAATGTATTTAAAATTAAGTTTGTGCTATGCAAAAAGTAGAAAATGGCCCTTTGTTGTCTTTAGTATAAACGCTTTACTTGTTGTATGGGAACTCTATATTGGCCCATTAAACTATAATGGCTTATTCGTTTTATCAGGTCAATGAACCATGAACTCAAGAGTCTTCTAAATAGGCCCTGACAAGACTGCTAGCTCTGTAAAAGGGCCATTACCCTATTTCAGGTTAGTGACTGGCTAACAACAAATTCCCAAGGAAGTGGCCTGACATGGCTACAAGTGCAAAGCTTGATGAAAAAAATAAAAATACAAATGACTACTACTGAATAATGATAAGGTGAGAGACTGAGTGAAATAAAGATTGAAGTGGGTTCTTGTTATGCTGGATTTATCCACTGCACCCTACCCCACCCCGCGTATTGGTTTAAAATATCAATATACGCAGAATCTTAATCCTCACTCTATTTTTTCACATTTTTCTTTAAAGGAAAGGCCTTTAGTAGCTATAATATGTAGCAGTTTATAGGGTTTTGATTTTTTTTTTTTTTAAATGACATATCTGTCATTAAAAAGGTGCTAACTGCAGAGTAATTTCTTGAAAAGGATTACCTGTGTATGAAGCCTATTCTTTTAAGTGTTGTGGTATAAATACTACAGATTATATATTTTCCTCTGTGCTCAAGTGTAAATGTTGAGGTTTCTTTTTCGGAGAACAAGTGTACATGCTTTCATTAAACTAACCTTTATTATGCCAAGATAGAAAACAGGTCAATAGTTACGTGTGTGCGTGTGTACATATACACGCATGCTAAATATATATACACAATATAAATATTTATTTATCACTGTGTATTGATTATTTGTGTATAAGTATAGAGCTGTAGGTGACATTGTCATGTTTTTGAAGCTAGTGGGAACTCTGACTTCATTGTGTACAGGATTTCATTGTGTCTGGAGAAGAAAGACTGTGAGCGATGTCTTCAGTCCCTTGCTTGAGCTTTTATGTTAGTCCGGACAAAGAAGCCTGACAGCTCATATAACTTATTTGCTGTCTTTAAATCAAATATACGACAGAGAAAAGTGTTTTCCTCAGTTCTTAAGTCCTTTTTTACTTCTGTTAGCTCTTAGGATTAAAGGCTAAGTTGTTGAGGTTGAAGATGTTTACTAATCACAGGGAAATCACTTCAAAGGTCTGTGGATGAAGGCTTCTGGTATTTAAGGGTATCATCCTTTGTAAAGACAAGGATCAACAGAGGAATGTGCAACTGCAGGGACGATACTGCAGGTATGATGAGGAGGGTTTAGGTTACAGTCACCAGATTCAGTCCACACTTCACTGAAGGAAAAGGCTCTTGTTGCTTTCGGAGAGTTGGATTGGTCTGAGCCAGGATGGTATTGTACCGCTGTGGGACAGGAGTATGTCAGCTTTCAGAGAGCAGAGACAGAAAGAAAGGTGCTGGTATGTAAGTGTCGGTGAAGAAATGGAGGGCCTTGTGTGTTAACCAGCCAGGTAGTCTGGTCTGCTTGACAGCTACAGGTTACAGCAAAAGGTAAAGAAACCTAGTTTTTTGGTTCATAAATACAATATAGCATTGATTCAGTTTGCCAGTGGTACAAAAGCTGCTTTTTTCAACTTTTGCATGTGTTTCCAGAAAACTGGGTGGGAAGTTTTTCCTTTCAGTACTTATAAAAGTGTAGGTGTTGATCAAGTGAACGTTGTATATGCTTGATGTTGCCTTGTAAGGCATAGTCTAAAATCAAGAATTCAGTTGCATGTTTTGCATGGCAGATTAATAATAGTGGTGCATGTCCAACTAGTGAATGATGGCCTGGATTATTTTTCTGTAATTCAAATAAAATATTACAGTTTCCTTTAGTAACGGGATTTTGGGTTGAAGAACCTCATTCAGTGTTTCTGTGGGTAGTGCACAGATCTGCACAAGTGGTGAAGAGCCGGAGCAGCAGGGCTTGGAAGTAAGGCTGTCAGCTTAATACATTGTGTGAAAATTGGGGCCGAAGGTCACCAGTCTCCTCGTACACAAATCTCCCCCTGAGAATCTCATTTCATTCAGACTATCAGTTAGATTGGAAATACCCTAATTATCCCACTGAAATTAAATTACTTTATGTAAGGGTGATATAATGAACAACCATAAAGAAGCTATACAACCAATCATCCTATTAGTCACAGCAAGACTAGACTATACACTAAATGGCTCTGGTTTGATTATTGCGGGCTGGTCTGTGCCACATAAACTGGGGGGGAAGGGAAAGACCTAAGGGAAGATTAGTTCTGACTTGTGTTTCTATTTTACTGGAAGAAAAAAACCCCACATTTTAATTCACGCTGCAAGCCTTCCAGGTGAAAAAGGTGTATGGTTGACTGTCAGAGAAGGCATAGTGTAGTAGGCTTCATGAAATATGAAGAGGTGATCAGGATCTTAGGGCATATTGAACTATGTGGCTACAGAGAGCAGGAGGAGAGCTGCAGTAACGCAGGCAGACTGCTCCAACACCTCAGCTAGCAAACTTTGTCACAGGGTCATTATTATGTAGGTACACTTGCAGTCCCATACAGTGATCACTGCTGGGGGAAGGCAAGCGTTTAGCTGATCTTGAGCTTGAAGGGGTAGAATGCTTCAATAGCAGGAGAAGGTCAACTGTTAAAACTAAGTTGAAAAGATCTCTAGTTTTTATTTAGTTCTGGACTGAAAAATTTTGAACAGGTGTTGCAATGTCCTGGCAGAGTCAGTGACCAGCCCATTATGGGTGTGTGTTTCTGCCACTACTGTAAGGAGTTGTGATTTTCACTTACGGTGGAAATTTCCACAGAGACTATAAGGTGCAGAGAGAGAGCAAACTACTGGCTTGTCTCTGCTTGTTGACTTTATCGGAGTTTAAGCATTGTTTACTGAGTAGCCATTACAAAGAACCCAGAGGTGCTACTGTATAAGAACAGACAACTATTTTGAAAAGCCAGAAGATTTTCAGAGACCTGCTTAATCTAAATTTGCCTATTTTAATTGTTATGCTTCAGAGGCTCTATTTAACGTGAAAGGATAGTCAATTATTTACCACTTAAAATCCTGAAGATCTTAACGAAATGGATACTGTAAGCTGCTAACATCCTGAAACTAGCTGGATATATTAAAAGGAGAGTATTTATAGCTAGATTTAATTCATGTGTAAATGTCAAATGACTATTTCAAACCATGGACATGAAAGAAATATAGGTGTAGAGAAGTATCCTAGGAAACAGAAGAAAAGCAGGGATGTCTTACTATGATCTTCTTGCAGTCTGTCTTTGTTTCACTTATTTTATGCTGTGCTACAGGGCAGTGCTGTTTTGCTGAAGTTTGGTCCTGCACAGATAGTGCATAAGTAGTCTTATGTCATTGGTCAATAGTATAAAATGTGTTACGAGACAGTGCTGGCCCATGTAGTATTTCTCTGAGTTTTATATCTGCTTTTTCTGGAGTTCACTGCAAAAAAAATTCATGTATGTTATGTGTTATGCAGGGTAATAGTCTCGCAATAGAATCACATTTTGGAAAAGCAGAAAACCATCTGAATACTCTAAACATCACATAAAAATGCTTCTTTAAAAGAAAAAAAAAGCATTCTAGAATTTTGTTCAGTTAAATATTTGATTGCTAAATGCCTTCTTTGAATGTGAACAGAATGAAAGTATGAAATACATAGTTTCTATTGATCAGAATTGCAAAGTATGATTTGTGATGAGCAACATATCTTGATTGGTGATACAAGTTCTAGTTTTTCAACTCAGTAGGTGATCTGTACCTTGTGGTTTAACCCCAGCTGGCAACAAGAACCACACAGTTGCTCACTCACTCCTCACCTCCCCAGTGGGATGGGTCCTCTTTGGCACCCAACATGGGGCTGCCCCCAGTTTATATACTGAGTGTGGTATGGAATACCCCTTTGGCCCCCCACCCCTACCCCAGCTTCCCATGCACCTCCCCACTGACAAAGCATGAGCAGCTGAGAAGTCCTTGACTATAAGCATTACTTAGCAACAACTAAAAACATCTCTGTCTTATCAACATTATTCTCATATTAAATCAAAAACACAGCACTATACCAGCTACCAGGAGGAAAATTAACTCTACCTCAGCTGAAACCAGGGCAATCTATATATTAGAATCTAAAATAACTTATCTTCTTTTAGACAATGCCTAGGAAATAAAGTATTTTGTTTATCGTGCCATTTTGGGAGAGGTAGGAAAAGAAGAACATTTTCAATGAAAAGAGTAAAATTAAAGAATTAAAGTAAATCAGTGTTGATGCCAGGAGACAGTAATTCTGAACTCAACTTGTGTAGAACCTTTGAGGAAATATTAGGCCTGATATAACTGACCGTATGTGACTTCTATTCAAATCTGAGGATAGTTAGGAACAACAGCACATCACAAATTTTTTTGATGAAACTTTCTTTTCAATTTAAGAAAATTGACTTAGCTGGAACTAATATGCAGTACTTTAATCATGGTGTCTGGAGGAAGCAGAGTTTCCCCAATTACTCTGAGCAGAAATCCATGCTGTTTTTGTGGATTGCTACCTGAACACCTATTGAAAATCTTCCATTTTTGCTGTATTTGCTTCTGCATATTCTCTAATTTTTGTGTGTGATTAGGAGAGGATAGGATGAGAAATTAATACTGAGCCAGCTGGTGAATGGAAATACCCTTAAATAACAGTGCTTTTAAAAATAAAATAACACTGACAACAAAGAATGTAAATTACTTTTTAAAAAAATTATTATGGAGTTGCACAGCCAGCAACCTGTTCTGTGAGGGCTTAGAGAGATCCTACGGAATAACCTTGATATGGGACTTTAACAGCTGGAGAAAAACAACAGGTTTATCAAGGATCCTCAGTAAATGTCGTTATGATCATTGAAATTGAACCCCTGCTCTGGAGGTAAGCTCAATACTGTAGTTTATGCCTCATATAATCTTCTTTATGCCTGGATCTCCCAGAGCCATTGTGTAGACTACCATGGACCCCCGATACGGGCAAGTTTGTGTGGTATGTTGACATACTGTTTAGTGAGAGTGATCAGAGTCCTTTTAAGATCTCGGACTTTTTAACAAACAATGCATTTCCCTATTTGTGTGAAATTTCCTGTGAGTCTATTTCATGTAGACGCCTTGTGTGACCCTTTGGAGCGGGGGGGACACCGGACAAGTGCCTGTAACAGTGTGTGCAGTACAACAGTGCACAATTTATCACAGTGTGACAAAGCCAGATCAAGGCAGCAGAGTACAATAATCAAATGGGTGACTGATAAGCAACAGCTGGGTAGATGAGATTTTTTAGAAAAACAGAAGTATTTAATGGTGCAGCTTAAAACCTTTCATGACTGCATATGTTTATGTAATAAGATATTTTAGCATTGAAAAACGTTATAATCTAAAAGTACTTACAGGAGATGCATTAGTCTAGCAAGTAATTATGTTGATCTCTCTGAGACTCTTCACAAGAAAAAGTTGTGCAGGATTTGATCTGTCTCAAGCTAAAAGTTGTTAACATCGATTTGTATCAGAAATTAAATACTATAAATCAAATATTCAACTCTGAATTTTAAAATTTGTTGGACATGTCTCCAGACTAGAATCATATTCTTTTGCAGATTGGCACAGTTTAGGGATGCATATCTTTATGCAGGGCTGGGGCTTTTAGCTGACACCTCAAGAGAAGGTTAATGGATTGAATAGGTTCTGCGAGGTTGCTTCTCTTTGTGTTTTCACAGTAATAGAAAGAAAATCTAGTAAGGAATGCAGTATAGGCGAACAGAATGGGATGTTGTGCAATCTTCTCGGTTCACACTGTAAAACTTATACTCACCCAAATCAGTTGTACTTAAAAAATAGTACCTGAGGCATATGTATAAGAAGTTCTACCTTTTACACTGGCACTTTGGTTATCAAATTTAAGCACAAATTTGAAGTTTTGATTTGTCTAATATTGTTGTTTAGGATGGCTTGTGTTGATGCCTTCAGATTTTCTGTAGGATTAAATCGTATCAGCTCTCCTGCGCAGATCATTCTTGAAAAAAACAGGTTGCATTTAAACAAAACTGTATCAAGGTATAATTGCCCCTTTGCATCTGTGAAAGTGTGTCTTGCTTGCAGTGTAGTGGGAACAAGAGTTCCTTTATGCTTCAGCATCCAAGCAGAGATTTCCATTTAATGTGTGTGCTAGAGGCTTTTGATTGTGAAGCAAAACAATTACATTTCTCTACCTGCTTTTCTAGACTTCAGCATTTTATGTAGTTTATTGCTTTGTATTCTGGCTGTGTCTTATTTCAGAATGGTATCTAAGTTTTAGGTTTCCGATTTTTGGAAGGAAAGCATTTAACCAGCTTCTTTGAGTCACATTTGCTGTATGAATTCTGATCATAGGGCTTTTTGGTAGCCGGGTAATATACTTACTGTTGTTGAGTTTACTGTGTGTTGAGGTAGAGGTGGTTCCTTTCCTTGTGGTTAACCCAAATATCATTTAGCCCTAGATGATTCAAGAAAGGCTTTTGCTTTGGGGGCTAAAGGGTGATGATTCTGGGGTTAGTTCTTCATATGTTGATTTTCCTCACATCTGCATTGCAGGAATGGCAGAAAAGGAAAAGGGGACTAATCCAAATTTGAAGACTCAGATTTACAGAAAGTGAACATAAAGTTCACATGGAAATTATGGTATATAAACACAAGAAGTTGTAACAAAAAAGAGAAATATCCCCAAAACATTTTAATGTGGAGATATAACATGTAAATATACCCAATACAAACAATATCTTTTATACTAATATATAGAAGAAAATTCAACAATGCTAGGTATTAAAAAAAGCCAATTTTTTACATCATCATAATTTACCTTCTATTCATTGGAGGCTATTCTAAACACTTCCATTTTTTTTTTTTTAATTTGCCATGTCATTTCTATGTAATTTACTGTACATTAAATAACTCAAGTTGGTTTATCACTGGTGGACAAGTCTGTAGTAAATTTGGGATATTGAAGATCCCTGAAAGTAAGGAAATAGTATTGTCCTGGATTTCAGTAAAAACTTTTTACAGTTAGGGCAAGATGTCTACTTCTAATGGGAAGAATTATCCCCCGCCTCTTTTTAAATCCGTCTGTGATTTATAGTGAGCTTCAGGAGTAACCACCTCTGGTTTCTACTGCTGGGAACAGTTTGTGACAGAGCAGATCAGGGAAAGGGACACTTTGTTGGCATAATATGAGAACTTTAAAAAAAAAATCAAAAGACGAGCAAACAGAGAAAGTATTAACACAGTGGGTAGTAAAACTCTAAAATCAATTGCCACAAAAAGTTGCAGAGATACAGTATCTGAAGGTTCAAAGAGGGAGTAGACAAATTGATGGGCAACAGGTCTATAAACAGATACTGAACAGCTTAAACAGGGATGTGCCCTAGAAATATGCCAAGACAGTAGTTTTGGATGCTGGGAGATGCAAGGAGAACAAATCACACAAAATGATCAAGGTTGCCTGCTCTTATCAAATAGTATCTCCCTTTTCCCTCTGTGGGAGACAGGATGCTTCCCAGCCTGAACCATTTATCTGACCCAGCAGAACATTGTATGAGTTCAGAAGAGAAGAAGCTGTACAATCTTAATCTTTTATTTAAGCCTTGTCTTTGCACTTTGATCACTGACACTGTCTGAGTGAGCGCTTCACTCCTCTGTCCTTTTGCACTTCAGAGGCAGGAGAGAGAATGAAGCAGCTTCTTCAGTTCATGCACTTGTATTTGAACTTTCGCTTCTAACGAGAGCAGGAGAACCTCCAGAGGACATGGAAACTGATCTTCTTGTTTTATCTGGGCTTCAGGAGTAAACCTAAAGGGATGAACATGCCCCAGCTTTGCAAAAAGAGAAGGAGTGGTAGCTACATGAAGTTTATTACGCCCCATCAAGTCTGCCAAGTTTAATCTCCCATTACAGAGAGAAAGCTGGCTGTGAAATGGTTTGGATTGACTGACAACCTTAACTAACCACTGAGAATGATTTTGTCTTTGTAGTACAATTCATGTCTTTCCATCATGTCCGTGTGTGTAGTGTTTTCAGATGAATTTAATTATGAGTGATGAATACTAGCCTTATGGACATGCTTTTCTCTGTAATACTGTAACTGGTTGCTGTTCATCTGGACTTCTCAATGGTGTTCGCAAGTGTCCCAGGCTGCACTTCGCCGCAGTTAGTTAAACTGTTGGGGCTTGGTTGTGAAAGTTGAATGTTTGGTTTGGTTTGTTGTTGTTTCAATCCTGAACAAAAGTTTTGTGTTTCTTGTTGTTTCTCTCCTGAGCAAAAGTTTTGGGTTTTATTTTGTGATTACCCAAGAATATTAATTTCTGATTGGCTAAATGGAAGTTAGTGCCCTTGATTTTATTTGTGATTTCTTTGGAGTAGATACTGACTCAATTTTCGGTTTCTTGGGCACAGCTCAGTAATGAAGGAAAAAGTAAAAGTTACAACTTTTTTTCTGGTAAAAACTCCTTTTGCTGATATTTGTGAAGATGTTGCTCTGTGCATATGCTACAGGTATGCATCTGACCATCTCCCTATGACATGAGAAATCAAGATCGTAAAGTCTCATGCTACAAGTGAAAATTGATCTTTGTTTCAGGAGAAACAAGCTTCTAATTTTCCACTTCCTGGAGTATTTATCTGTAGCTCAAAAGCTTTTAGATTGTGAAATGCAACATCAATGGGAAGAAAAGCAGAAGACTTTGTTGCAAAGTACATAGAAAGTTAGATGATAAAATAAATGTATAGAAATTACTGCTATTACTATATTACTGCACTGTCATGTGGTGTTATATTCTTTATGTGCTCAAAAGAAAGTGACGACTCCTTTTCCCTCCAGTCTCAACATGTTGGCATTTGCTTTGATTTCATTCCTGATGCTAATTTTATACTGAAGCTGAGGTGACCTTTATATGTACCACTTTTCCAGGTGTAGCCTACTAACTTTTTAGCCATGCAATAACCATTATTTGCATTTCTAATGAAGAAAGGGACTAACTTCTGTTACCTTTTCTACCAAATTTGCTTTGAAAATTATGCTCATCTAAAAGGAAATATATTTGTTGGAAACTTCTGAAACACATAGGATCAGCTTTAAAAAAAACCCCCTCTAATTGGCTAGCAAAAGGAGGAGGCAGCTGGAGTGTGGACTTGGAGCCCAAGGCAATGGTCTGAGATTTCTTCTCTGTTTACACCACTGCTGACACAGAATAACTTCTACCATTTTTGTGGTGTTTCTCTGCAGTTCTAGTAGTGCATATAAGAAGACTTTTTAATACATCTTGCAAATGTGAAGGAGTTTTACCTGGCGGGCAGGCTTGCTACTCTGCTCAGCTAGGTAAGATGCATTCATTGTCATAATTCGTGAATGTAGGAGCGTCTGAATTGGAATTCTTGCTGTTGGGAAAGGGCTTCTTCCTGAAAATGTTAGTCGAAAATAATAATTAAAAATTATAGAAGAAATTTAGCTTGAGGGCAAGTGGGACAAGTTGACATACACTGACACACATGGATAAGTTGTCATTGTGGTATAGGCTCATGTGGCCATGTCTGAGTCCAGCAGTGTGCTCCATCTAGCATGCAATGTGCTGATAACATTTGTAGTCTTCAATGAGGGAGGAAATGTAGGAGTTGTATTAATAACCAAATACTTAGGCCTCCTCCCTTTGATCTTAACCATTTTAGTGAACTGTTTGATTTAAGTACATTTGTTACATTGGTGGTGGTGTCACTGTTAAAAGACCCCAGCTGCCTGCTTTTTTGTGAACAGAACTGCTCATTTTAGCTGTTGAAAGATGTTGCAGGTCAAAGGAAGAACCAGAGATTACCAGCCCAATTATAAATGTGGGCATCTGCACAGAGCTTGCAAGGCCTTGGTCCACAGGTCACAGTGCCAAACTGCTCTTTGTGTCCCACTCTCACAGATGTGATTGGCACATATTTCGTTCCTTTTAAGTGTGATGTTGCTGGAAGTCCATGTCAGATAGTTACAGGAGGCATCATAAGGGTTTGAGTCTAACTGGTGTTTGTGTTTTTGAATTAAAAGCCAAGGCATGACACTTTTTTCATACAGATATCAAATGTAGTATGCAATACTCAATGATAGTAGATGAGCCCTAAAAAAAAAAGACATTTTTATTTCAAGTCTTATCCATTCATCAATCCTTGTCCACCCTTCTGTTCCCTTCCCGAATCAGCAATGTCCCCTCCCTGCCCACCTGGCACCAGATGTGCTGTCAGGCACTACTGTGTGTCCCAAGTCTTCCGAGTGGCAGAATGCAAAATCTCAGGTGACATTCACCTGGAAGCGCTTAGCCCTCAACAGCTGCAGCCCCTTGATTACCTTGCCCGCCTCGGTGGCTCCGTGCCGCCACCATATCAATTGCTTGTCAATTCGGCTTAGCTATGACTTTGACTGACTGGAATGAGGGAAGTGGGAGTGGGGTGTAGGCGAATGGTTAAAATTAATTGCTACATAAGAAAAAATTGAAAGATAATTATTCCTGCTTTCCTGTCAGTGCTCGGGGGTAGATGACCTCATTAACTTGCAGCTTGTACACAATTCAATTACTAGGAGATGGAAAATACATTTTTAATTACCTCGGTGGCTTGTGCTCCATTCATCTCCATTTGCATGGCTTTTTTACTGTTGTGTTCTGAAGAAGCAGCATGGTCTTACTAAGGCTACCGTAAAAGCTTGCTTCTTGTTACAATTATTCTTGTTTGAGGTACGATATTAAATGTGTGAGATTAACCCTTTGGTGCCAAGTGAATTGGGAGGTCCTGTGGTAGCACTCATGTTTTTAGTTAGCTTGGCATGTGAGGATTTTGAAACTAACCGTGCCCAATAATTATGTGGGGTAACTTTGTTCCGTTGTGCATTTTGTTGCTACATACTTTAAGAAAGCATTAAATTGATGCATAATAAGCAGATCACCTAGTTAGACAAATATCATATCGATGTATGTCGTGGGAAAGGATTCTTTTGTAATTTCTAAAAGCCTATTATGGCATTTACCAAATTAATGATGACTTAATTGTTTTAAATACATAGCTAGACAATGATTTTAATGCATGAGTTTTTAAAACTGTCAGTGGTGTGTTGAAGTGTACAATACATGTGGAAGGAATATTTGTTCATCACCAATCATTTGACTTAAAACTATTGCAGTACTGAAAGGCTTGGAGCTAAGAATTGAGGAACCCTATGACTTGATGCATGGAATTTTTTGCAGGAAAGACTTGTCAAGGATTATACACTACCACAGCTTAGGACTGTGTCATTGCTAGGGTTGCATCCAGCAACTGCCACAAAAAAGTTCAAGACCTGATCTTGAATGTTTCGACTCCTGCTAGTCACAGCGTGACACAGGCTGTGATCCTTGCTCTGATGGTGCACGCTGTGCTGGTGGGGAGAGCAGGAACAGGCCAGAGACCAGTTGGTTGTTAGATCATGAGGTAGTGCTGAGACAAGTTGTGACGTACAGAGATGTTTACTGGCGGGAACAGAATGCTTTATATTATCTGTGTCTGGCCGTTACTTTGGTCTCTGCAAAAAAAAAAATTTGGGACATAATGCGAGCCATTCTTGAACTATTCATATAAACTTCATTGTGAATGTATTAGTCCTATTTAATTCTTCTCTAAAGAGCATTAAAGCAAGATAAGGCGCTTTAAAGGCTCACTGTCAGAGAGCCTTTAATGGTGTTCTAAGAACTTGCACTGAGAACTAAACTATTAGTCCCTGGTGTGCTCTCAGGTTAGGTTTGGTGGACCTGTTGCTGGCAAAATCTCTAGTGCTGCCAAAAGTCATTGCATTTGCATGAGATGCAAACAAAGTCTGTTACCAGGTGCACTGTGTTTACTCTGACATGTAGCAATATTTCTATTGTTCTTCCAGAGATAAACAATAATGCAGTCCTAAACTTTCTTGGTTTGTTAACAACAGTCAAGCCAAAAGATGTAACACAAAGTATATAAACATTTTAAGAACATGGACTGTATGTGGAAGCAAATGTGACTTGAATATAACAGTTGGAGGAAATGAACACAACTTTAGTTTGCTTGGAATATACCCTGACCCCTTCTCATCTGCCTCCATCTATTATTTTTATTGTTACATCAGTATCTGTTGGTCAAAAAATTTAGGTTAGCTGAAATACTTATAGGCTTCTGTGGCTGCCTGGACTGTCAAGCCTTTGAAACATATGTGACCACAGCAGAATTTTTTATAGTGCTGTAACTGTCGTGCCCATTAAGGGAAAATGAATATAAATGGAAAGATACTAATTGGAAACTGAGTTAAATGTGATATTTGGGCCAACATCAGTGATTCTGTAGCGTTAAAATATTTTCAAATGACACATAAGCCAAACCTTTCAGGATCTAAGGAGAGAGTCTGATTCATCTGAATTTTTCTGTGGATTTTTTTTTTTTGTACTGAGCAGCCACTGCCCTCACCATTGAGCAGCAGGGCTTTTTGCAGCTCTGTTTCTGTCCTCCACCACCTAGAAACAAATGACATCTGTACTATTTGCAAAAAATGGATCCTATCATGACCTGTAAGTCTGGATTTTCCTTCGTATTGTTTGAGGGAGTGTTTCCCCTACCATAGTGAAATTTTTGTTAACATGAGTTTGTGATGGACAAGTGCCATTTAAGACCTCTACTGTCATGTACATGGGTATACATCCCAATTCACCAGTCCTTTTTTCTGTGAGCTTGTGTGTCTTTGTGGTAGAGTGTTGTTCTGTGTTACATGGTGCAGTGTGGGGCTGAAAATGGTGAAGAAAGTGAGATTTTGTTCTCAGTTTACAGCATGAATACAAAACCAAACACAACCTAAAAACCAAACCTCATGTTTATGAAGTATTCAGTAATAGGAGTGCAGTAGTGGGTAGGTACATCTCACAGTTTATCATCTCTACCTGAAAAGGATGTTCTGTCAATACTACATCCACCTACAAATACAGAGGGTGTATTTGGAGACTGAATATCCAGGCATGAATTCCCAGGCAAATTCAGAATGTACCTGGAGTCAGAGCATAGTCCTGGAAATCTGTTTCCCACCCTGACACATAAGCCTGTGTCAGCACAAAACCCCTGGTATCTACCTAAAAGTGCTCACCTTTGCTATGGAAAACTCCAGCAAGGAAGTAGAGCGCATTCCTCGACTCAGTAAGAAAAGGAAAATTGCATGTGTGAAATGAAGTTTCGAGTGAGATGGTACCCCAGGACTGTTGGAAGACACATTCTGTAGGAGATGTCGTGGAAGGGATTTTACGTTCAATGGTCTATTTCTCTGATCACATGGTAGTAATAACTTGTAGTTAACTTACAGTAACTTCCTTTCTTGCAAAAATCCGTGTTGATCTAGTTTGTTGGCTCATTTCCAAAAGAGATTTGCATATGTTGATTGTTAGAGGCTTTCTTTTAATCCTCTTCTGCCCTCCTAGTTGAAGAACTATTGGAGTTCTTTTCCTCCCTCCCCCCACCCTTGTAATCAATAATATAGCATTTACTCCCAAAGTAGTATAGGATTCTGTTATGATATCAAATACACTATATTATCCTATTATTGTGTTTAATTATAGTAAGGAGATTGCAGTTTTACAAAATATGCAGTTTCAGGTTCTCAAAACCTTCAGTAAGTCAACGTTGATATAAACTGTAATATGTCTTGTTTAAACTGCAAAGCCCAGTTATCTCTTACAACTGTAGAAAAACGGTTCATTAGAAGGACTTAAAAATACAGATAAAGTAAAGGAATGGGCTCATTATAAAATGTTTCACACATAATCTAACTAATTAACATAATAAATTGCAGGGAACCGTATTGGAATATCATAATTAAATAAATTCCATATGGGCCACATAATGTTTTCTTTTTGGAAAATTGTATGCCTTGGCAAATAAAATATTCAGAGGATTAACTATAAAGAAAAAAATGGCTTTGTGTAATTATTCTCTCTTGTAATTTGAATTAGACATAATTACATTTCCTAAATACGAAAGGAAAATAAGTGTGATCTATAGAGAACAGACAACACCACCGAGACAAGTCTGTCTTTGTTTCCTGACCCATTAAGTGACAATTATGATACTTGTGTTAAACATCTTAGAAGTGGCATGAACTTGCCATAACTCTTCACTCATTCTGCTTGAAAAGATCATAATAGGAAAAGCTTTTGCTCTTCTGTTTTTAAATGGCTTTCAGACTATCACTTGTGCAACACACAAAGTTCATGGAAAAATGTAATTGCATCAAGTACTATTTTCCTCACGTACATAAAATAAAGGAGTGCTCTTATTGCAACTCCAAAGCCACATAGCTTTCTAGAATATACTACTGTAAACCTCTGTAAAATGTATGTATGCTTATGTCCTGTCACATGCCACTGGTAAGTGCCTGTGCGGTTTCAGTGGAAAAGACACAGAGTTTGCAGATATCAGGTGTGTTCGTGCACTTCACGTTGAATTACTGATGCAAGTTGTGAATGTCGATCTTCGTTTCTGCAGGTTTTTCCCCCCTCTCCATTTATTTATTTAAAGTTAACAATTGTCAGACATGTAATCTGAAATAAATTCAGTGGGTTTTCTGAACATATTTTTTTACCAGCTAGCAAAAGATGCCTCGGAACTTTTTGTATGCTTGTGGAGAGCTATATTACCTAAGTTCAGGTATATTCCATGTATTGATGCATATCCAGTCAAGTGTCCTGTGTGAGCTTGAGGATATACACACAGACTTTACAGACTTTGCCTACTAGTTGTGCTGCTCATTCTGTGTTAGACTAAATCGTATATGCTATTGAGAGTATACCTACTCACTTATTCTTAGATACAAACCATACATTTTGGCATTTGCATGGAATTAATCTGTGAATCATCTACTTATGATTTATTGTGTTGTGATAAAAGAAAATTATGGAGGTAAATTATAATTATGTGGCTTAACTAAATAGTTGCTGAGGTAATTTCATCATTATTTATCATTTGCAATTAGCTAGGAACTATTCTTACGTAAGTGAGGGAAATAGATGGCTTTTTTTTTGCTGAAATTCTTCAGCAAGACATGGTGGTTCACAAACTCCTTCAATTTTTTCTGCTGGGAGACTTGGAGACTTCATGAAAGACGCTTCTCAGTATGTATCTGTTGCTGTGTAGTGATGAAAATGTCTTTTTTTGCTTCTGTTTATGTGATAAAAATTATCTTCTGTTTGTTTGCTGTTAATGTTGTTTTCTAGTCAGATATTTTGAAACAACTTTTCCTTTTTTAATATGTATTTCTGCTTCAGTAATTTTCTTTATGCACAAGCCCTTCTGTTACTTTTTATGTGTTGGACTCCTGTGTGTTATGCTGTTGCACTCTGATTTCTCCTTGGGTCTTTTGGCTCATGGACTCTGAGAAAGGCCAGTGGAAAATTTGCTTGCTGTATGTGTGCTGTCTTCTGTCATTCACAGAATTTTGCTGATAAATCATCCTTTTTTTCTAATTTCTTTCCATGAAAAAAGTATCTCCATCCATAAGTTCTTGTGGGATCCTTTGATTTGCAGCAGCCAAACCTAAAGATAAAAAAAAGTAATTGATATAACTGTGGTATTTTTATTTCTTGCTTTCCTATAAGGCACTGTGTACTGGTACTCCTCTTGGTCGTAACACTGCTTTTTATTCACAGTGCGTCAATAGCAGGAAGATGTTACCCACACGTTTAGATTCCCTGACCTTGAGCCACTGAAACTAATTTTCAGTCTGTTTAGTATCCAGTATTATAGGTAATGCTAAGCAGTTTCTTTATAGGATGCTGTGGCCCTCATTTTCATGAAATCTGAATGTCATTGTGTTTCTGAATTACCCATTGCAAAGACACACAGGGAAACTCTGAGGTTTTCCAAAGCTATACCATTTTGAAAGTAGAGACTTCTACCATCTGTACACCGTTATATGCCCCTTTATTTTCAAGTATTTAAAAATAAATACACAAATCTGTCTGGAGCCAGCATGTAGCTTCTTTCCTTGGGGACTCCTCTTCCTGAACTGTTTACTGAGCCTTACCTGGGGTTCAGCCCTTAATGGGTTCGTGTTTAGTCTTGACAGTAGCTTAGTGCTCCCTGTTCTCAACACCCATCCTGACACCTTTACAGTCAGTTTAGATGGTGTCATTAGTAGATCCTTAGAAGGTGCTTCAATCAAAAGACTTTTCAATACTGCCTAAATTACAACCACGTGTGCTTAGTTTGGCAGTTTTGACAATTCCTATGTGTAGGACAGGAGGCTTATTTCATCTTTACAGATGCTGCTCTTGTTTAGTCTCACACTGCACTGGAAGAAGAGCTGGTGTGTTTTTAACTAATCTGCTTGATACTGATGTAAAGAAGACTCAGCCAGAGCCAGATTTTCAGCTCCTTCTCTTCTGCTGCTTTGCCTTGCTCAATTGATAGAATGCATCCAGATCTCTATCTTGTAGACTCAGACGGATCCAGTGAAATGGTCTATGATGCACGATTTCCAGACCCATCCATAACACCTGTCTTTTAAGTTGGTTTTAAGTATGATCATCATTTGGCCTTTGCTGTTCCTTTGAAATGTATGTCTGTATTCAGACAAAATTTCTTCTAATAGCTACAATGCTTGCTGCTCTTGGAAATTTCTGTAAGCCTTACCTGGTCCTAATTTTTAGTACAAATTCACTGAAAATAAGCATGTCCTTTCTTAGATGTCTCTGTTTATGGGATATTTTACTGAATTTGAATAGGTTTTCTGGAACACCATGCCCTCAGTTATCTGTGAAACGGCAAGATTCTTTTCGTGCTGAATCCAGTTAACAGAAATATTTTTGCTTCTCTGTAGTCTCCTAATTCTCCTTATCTATTTATATATTGGTGCTTAAATAGATTAAATAGTGAGAAGTCTTCTGAGACTTAGCCTCCTTGCTTCTCCAGCTTTAGCTGTCTGTTCTGCAGATTCCTCTTATTTCTCTGTAACATCACAATCCTGATACTATATCTTGCTTTTCCACACTTCAGACTCATTTTTAACACCATCATTTTAAATATAGTTTTACTACTTTGGACTATTCTTAAGTCTGCTAACTTTTCTCATTATGAACTATTTCTGACTTCCATCTTTGCAATAAAATCACTTCCCTTTTTTAAAATATTACTGTTGATTACTGCTACATGATATGATGTTCTGCAAGGAGGTCAACCTTAACTATTGATCACTGCTGAACTGTGTGTATTCTCTTGCAGTCCTTCCAGTGTCTAAGGGCTGAGTCCGAGATAGCTGTCACCTTTCCACTTTTATGTGCTTCACCATAGTTTTTGTGAAAATCAGCTGATGATAAACCAAACATTAGTTTCCTAACCTGTGCTGTTATGAGACATTCAGCCAGTTTTCCTCATCCCCTTCTGCTCCACTACCCCCAGTATTTTGCTTTAATGCTGTTTTCTCATCTACAGACTCCATGTGCCTTTCAGATTCTTTGGTCTTTAAAATTTTCTACGCAAAAAAATACTTTAAATCAGATGTAGAATGGAAATCACATGCAAGTACGAATGGGATTATACTATTATTCTCATTAGTCCTTGTTCCAGAAATGATAATTTAAATATGGATTCATAACTGTTGTTAGCCATCTTAATAAATTAATTCAGTTGGGTGGTTAAATTAGACCTGTAGAAAGACACCTACACACTTGGAATTGTGTGCCCAGATGCTAAACTGTGGAAGCAGAACTGTAAGTCTTGCTACATTAAATTGAAATTTGTGACCCAACTAACTGTATGCTGATTTTTATTAGGTTTTGTTTTGCTGCTCTTTGCCAAATGCTTCTGCAATACCATGTAAATAGATATCTGCATGCTTGTTCTGGCCCTTGGGATTCTAATTGTAAGAGACTTTGCATAAGGATTTAGAGATTCCTGAGTCATCATAGTCCTGAATTTGTCATCTGTGTGGATTATGGAAGAGGGCAGAATTTTATTATGTTGTTTTTAGAGGCATGTTCCCATTTTGTAGAGGACTATGCTCTTGGTGTTTTCTTGAACTTCAGGCTCACTGCAAGCTGGGGTCCAAATGCCGCTGTTGGTGCCATGGCTAGGTGCCGTTGATCCACAACGTTTTAGTGCTGTGTGAAGTATGGCTCCTGACATCTGAATGTCAGGAGGCAGCCTGTTGGTATGCTTCTTGCTGAAGGCTGAGCTAACTCAAAAGTTGTACCAGGTCTCAAGGGGCTTTATACAGTTGAGTTTTGAAAAAAACAACATGGATGGACATTGCAGAGTCTTTCTGGGCACCTGTTTCATCCTAGTTATCTCATGACAGCCCACCAGTTCCTGCTCCAGACTCTCCCCATGACTGGGGATGTTTCTGGTATCCACAGGCACTGTGGCTACAAACTTCTCTAGCACTGCAGACTGAAGCTCTGTGGGACCTCAGGTCTGGTAGCTCAAACGTGGTAGATGGATGAGGTAGCTAGATTTCTAACCAGCTGCATGTATGGTCATCTGCATTTACGATGAGAGAATTCCCTGTCTGTCTCGCTTTACTGTCGTGAAACAATTAACTGGTTAAACCTAGAAAGCCAGGGGACCATTTGCCAGTCATGAGACCTTTATTAGTTTGACAGTTAAACTATCTTTGTGTAACCCTTGGATACATTACTCAGATAAGAGGGAGAAGGGGTCTTTTTTCACCCTAAATGGTTGATCTGAAACCCATATGACTACATTGGTTTTTTTCCCCCTGCTAAACATGATAGAAGCCTACTGATAGTTTAGTGATGCAAAAAATCAGACATTTGCTACTCTCTGACTTCCTCCTCTGTTGTTGACTTTCAGGCTTTGGTGGCCTCACACGAAGCAGCCCAGTGTGTAACCGCATGGCTGGTAACTCTCCCGGTGCCTCCGTGTACTGGAAATGATGATTTGCCATGTGGGACACCACAGCAGGGGAATGCCCACGTGCAAGGGTCTGATCCAAAAACTTCTGAAGTCACTGAGGATTTCTCGTTTTATTTCAGTATTACTTAAGCCAGGTCCTCCAGGCTGTGATTTTTTGATTGGCTTGCCAGTTGTATATTTCTAAAATACCGCCTCTTTTATTGACCTTCGCTTTGTCTCTTTGGCGCCCTTCCTAATCCTCTTATTTCTGAACAGTAAATTGGTGTGTGCAATATTTTGAGGCATAGGAGGAAGCTTTGAGCCGTTTGTTCTCTTACTAAAACAAATGACACAATGGAAAAATAACATCGAGACATGAAAGGGAGGGAGGGGAGGAGGAGGAGGAGGAGGGGAAGGCGTCGGTGGGCAAGGGCAAGGGGAAGAGCTCTCGGGGAGGCCCGCTGTGAGACGCGCGAGGGCTTGATGCTCGCTGCTCCCTTGCTCCAGCCGTACCCTTCTGCAGCGGGGACTCGCTCTGCTCCTGTTTTTGTCTGTCGCTGGCCTCTTGGCTCAGGATGTTTTCCGTCTTCTCTATATTTCAAAGCTTTGTGGTAAATAATCAATTCAAACCAGCACCGAGTCTCTCTTTCTGTAATTCTGAAAACCCATTAAATTATATTGTTGGGGGAAAACAATAGTTGTGCTAATCGTGCTCTGTGCATGTGCATCTTAATTTCCCCAGAGACCCGAATATGAATTTTTACTAACATGTTAATTTTGTGGGTTAATCAGTAGCTGTAGGCCGAATGAATGGATTGACTATGTAAAACTGTTTGATATTGAAACAACTTCTTTTGACCCTCTCAAATTGGCTTCATTCCCCTAAAGACGGTTAAAGTTAATTAAGCACTCAATAGGTTTATGGTGTTTAAATTAAAATATATCACTCCTCATTGTGTAGTCATCAGCCCAGGCCGAGGCGCTCCCCCCCGGGCTGCCCTCACCGCGCCGCGCCCCGCCCAAGGCGCCGCCAGGGGGCGCCGTGGCGATGCGCTCGCCTCGGCC
>Ga0065711_1028115_pt1 | contig 43540 bp, 40 predicted proteins | sample Hoacrofraction12_FD_59098 | JGI IMG/M metagenome (GOLD analysis project Ga0065711, IMG submission 59098) | Hoatzin crop microbial communities from Cojedes, Venezuela - Epithelial fraction 12 v2 (version 2) | ecosystem: Host-associated > Birds > Digestive system > Esophagus > Crop | place... | reverse complement strand
GTGACCCTGCTTCGGCAGGAGGGTTGGACTAGATGACCCACAGAGGTCCCTTCCAACCCCTACCATTCTGTGATTCTGTGATTCTGGATGGGGAAGGAGAGCCTGGCCCTTCTCCACTGCCATGAAGGCAGAGGTGAGGAAGCAGGAGTGTTAGCCATCGGCTGTGATGCCAGAGCTCCATGCGGATTGCATTGGCCAGCTTCAGCACTGGAAACAGACGGCTAACAGAGAGTTCCTCTTTGTAACAGATAATAGTCAAAACAGCTTGAAAACTATTCACAATGAGAGCTCTGAGACAGCCAATGCTACACACACACAGAGCGAGTACTGTCATTAAGCACTCTTTGGATGACAGTCCCAGCAGTTCATTATCCCCTATCACTGCTTGGGGAGGGCAGAGGAGGAGAGAGAGGGGTGAGGGTTTTTTTTAAATAATGCCTTTTTTCCCTAAATTAATCTCCACTGTAAAGCAGAGCAACAAAGGAGCAGTATAAAAATGGCGTCCCGCCTCGCCAGTGCCCTCCGAAGCTGGACTGTGGGGCTCTTGCAAGAACCAGTCAGGAAAATCAGGCACGGACCGGTGCGGAAAGCAGACGGCGTTGCAGCGAGCCGGGCTGCAGCCTGCCTCAGCGCTGCCGAGGGCCCTTTGCAGAGTGAGGTGTCGGGGGATTGTGCCAAGTCTCTGGCTCTTCCCTTCCCTCTTCTTGTATGTGTATTTTTCGTCCAGGCCACTGCCCATGCTGCTGCGGCTAATCACACTGATCCCTGCTGGCTGCGGTGCTGGCGGTGGAGGGAGAGCCTGTGCAGGGCTCCTGCCCTTGTGGCATGGCCCCAGCAAAGGCTTTGCCACTCAGTGCCACCAAAACACAGCTCCAGCCTTGATTTTATTTAATTATCTCTATGCTTTCCTCCTTTTTTTTAAATATGTGGTTTCTGGGTGTATTTTTCCCCTCTGGAAGTGCAAATGAAAGTTTACTTTTAAGACCCTGGCTGACATTTCTGACCCACATTGGGCAGCGTCTCCAGCAGATGTCAGCTCCAGCTTCACCACCCTTTTGGAGCGAATGATGCACCGAGTGCCAGGAGGCTCCTTCTCTGTGCTCGGATGCTCGGAGCAGGCTGCGCCTTCCTCCCGTGGCGAGGCACGTGTCCCGGGCTGCACTGCTGACGCCCCATACGCGCATAACTGCCAGGCAGGAGCGGGTCTCCCAGAACTTGTCCCGCAGTGGATTGAACCCCGCGGTTCCCTGTGCTCAGGGAGGAGGTGCAGGGTGACAAGCCTGGTGCTGGCAGCGCAGTTTGCATTTGCAGACCAAGCCGGAGTGAATTCTGACTTGGCTAGACAGGGGTGTCAGGGGATGGAGTTTTATCATTCACCTCCTCATTTGAAAAAACAGTGTTTGTTTTTGTCAGGGATGGTGTTATGGTAGAGCTTGGATCTGCTGACCAGAGGTTGTTAGACGTGGAAGTCCCCATACGCCCAGAGGAGACCTCTGCGCCCCACTCGCCTGGTCAGAGGAGCCTGGCGCCCTGCCACTGCCACCCAAATTCAGGGCATCCCTCAGGCGTCAGGAGAAACATGGACGGGGCTTGTTAAAACTTATGCAAATATTTTGCTAGCCTGCCAAGTTGCCTGGGCAGCTGTGATGAGACACTGTGTCTGCACAGTCCCTCCATCCCCGCACTTAATCAGCATTATCTCCCCTTCAGCTTCAGTATCTGGAGGAATCGGCATCCCTTATTCCCAAGCCAGGATGCTGAATCTCTTCAATTCCGGCAACATTACTGTGTTCACAAGCTTGTCATTATCCTGAGGCCGATAGCCTCAGGCAGAGGTGTTCATTTTTGAAGTCATTGAGCTATGTCCTGTTTGTCACACAGTGAGTATCCAGAAATACAAGATACGGCAGCCCTCTCCACCCTCCCAAATCGCCTGCTGAACCCTCCACCGTTTGACCCAGCCTCACCGTCCTGCTTAGCCATTGAAATAGATCCCAGTTTAGAGCAGACTGGCTGCTCCTCATGTGCCATGGCCTGGCATCGCTGTGCGGCAGGGCCTGCCAGGGGCTGCAGATCACTATTTTAATGTTGTTACCACGACACCTGAAGCATTACACCAGCTCGTTCCCAAGCATGGCACTGCTCTGTTTTAATGAGCTTTGGAGATTGCATTGGCAGCACGGACCCAGCTGTTTGGCGACAGTCAGCAGGGCTAATTAACCTGGTGAGCGCCCAGAGCCCTGCGCCTGCCGCGGCCCTGGCTGGGGCATCGCCCACAGCACGGCTGGGCTGCGGCTGCGACGTGCAACGGCCTTAGAAAGTGTGCTTAAAGGGGCCTGTTCTTACCCAGCTTTCTCCCTGAAATTAGCGTTAGATAAAACTGTTCCCAAAGTCGGTGGGGACCAACTTCTTCCTTTGTAGGTAAGAAAAAGGACCATTTCCGAAGCAAGGTCTGAGCGGGACCCTGACTCACTCCGTAACGCCGCCGGGCCCGGGTGAGGAAGCTCCGCGCTGGTGCCTGTGCCTGCCCTGGGTCTCTGCCGCGGCCGGTGCTCCCTCTCCCTGGGAGATGGGCCGGTGGGGCTCCCTCTCCCTGGGAGATGGGCCGGTGCACTGCTCCTCCCCACCGATGCCCCGAGGCACACAGCCTGGGTTGCCTTCCCTGCGGAAGGGTTGCAGCGCGGCCGCCTTCGCCTATGGTGGCTGCAGCCCGGGTCCCCGGCGTTTCCCCCGGCCCGCTGGCGGGTGCTGCTGTGCAGGCTGGGAAGGGGCTGCTTGGTCGGCACCGAGGCGTTTGTGCATTGGAAGTTCAGCAAGGCGAGAGTCGCCGAGATGGCTTTTTCTTTGCTGGAGGAAAGCCAGAACTGGGGCTGGGCTTTTCTGCCTCCTCCTACCCCTAAAACAAAACCAAACCAGGTTTTTAGCTGCTTCAGCAGTTACTCACTGCCTGCGTGTCAGAAAGAGCCGTGGGAAACCCCCTTCGCTCCGTAAAACCGAGCAGACACGTCCGCCCCCTTCTCGACACAGCTGTCCGGCCGCGTGTTGGCAGGGAAGTGGCACCTTCCAGGCACTGGGATTTTCTTGTAGTGACGGCAACAGGCAGCGGCACGGCTCCCCTGCCCGTCCCCATCCTCGTCCCTATGTGGGCTGTGAGGGGCGGCTGGCCCCAGTGTGGTGCTTGGCTTGGCCTTGGCGCAGGGCAGGAGGTGTTTGGGCAGGGCCCCCGCAGGCGGGGAAGCCCCCCGGGCGGAGGCCGGGGCTCCCATCGCACCCCGCGTGGGTGCGGGAGAGGGATGTGGTGGGGACGGGAGCGTGCTCCTGGTGACCCCGGCTGAAATGGCGCATGTCACCCATCGAAAGCACCAGGCCTGGTTTGCTGCATGTTTGCAGGATGTCTCCTCATCCAGGAAAAGAAATAAATCGATAAACAAGAATTGTGGGGCGAGACATGGTGGCAGGGTGCCAGTCCCAGCCCAGCTCATTCATTTGCAGTTCTCATTAATTTGGGCTGACCTTTGCTCACATTTCCACCATGAGCATGTTCAAAACAAGGCAGATATTTAATTTTGTTTTGGGCAATGTTACTCTAATGTGGCTTTTTTCTGCATAGCTCTCTTTTATGGTAATCAAATGTACTGCCAACTTTTCTCTTGCTGTGTAGACCAGCGAAGGGAACCAGATGCTTCGTGTTTTCCTCCGAAATGTATCTGAATATTGTTTTTTGTTTAGCATTTCAGAGGGAGGGCTGGCTTACAGACAGCATTTCGTGAATCCGGCCCGCATTGCACCCGGTGTCCCAACTTAATGGCGGGTCCTGGCTGTGTCTCCAGGCTGGATTTGCCTCTGTCCTTGGCACGGTGTGGCAGCAGCCCCCAAGGCAGCACAGGGCTGATCCCTCATCCCATGCCAGCTGTCCTGGTCTCAGCGGGGCATTGCCACTGCCCAGGGACACCCCATGGCAGGGGGATCCCCACCGATGTGGATGAAAGGTGTGGGGCTGAGCAGGTCTGTCCCACTGGCCTCTTGCACCACAGAGCATCTGCAGCCCCAACATCTTGTGCAACCGTCCACGGCTCTGGGAAGCTCTGGGGTCAGCCCAGAGCCATGTCTCATGGGAGCCAGCCCCCCGCTCAGGAGCAGTTTGTGCTGCTCGTGGGGAGCACACGTGGGTTTGCCTGGCGAGTGCTGGTCTGCCTCTGGAAACGGGGGGGTTTCGCTCTGGCATGCATGAGGTTGCTGGGGTTGTGTGGGGCTCCCTGTGCCCACCCCTCCTTGCAGCATGGTTTAAAGCTTGTGCTCTGCATGGTGGGGACCACTCCTCGTTACCTGTCTGTGGCGGGGTCTAAGTCATTGAAGCCCACCCTTTTCTTGCTGCACAAGAAAAACAAGCTATCTTGGGTAAGTGTGTCAAAAATACCTGTGCCACCGGGGCACTTTTTGCCATTTTTAATAATTTTTCTCTTCTACTTCCATCTGTACTTTTGCTGCTCTTTTTATAGTCGCTTCTCTGCTTTCAACTCATTATCTTCTTTAGCTTTCATTCTCCTTTTCACTCTTTATGCCCTAAAATCTTTTCATCGCTTTTTTTTTTCTTTTTGGGTCTGATTGGGCTTTATTTCTTCTCCTGTGCCAGATTTATGTGAGTTGTCAAGTCCCGCAGCCGTTTGTCTCTGCCTGATGACAGACTTGCCTTCCCCCCCTCCCCCCAAATCAGATTCATGGCTGTTCTTTAAGGCCCTTTAATATTTTAATGCTCCAACTATAAATTTCATTTTCTGTAAGCTTCAATCCTTCTGCGGGCCTTGCCGGGGCTGGGTTTGTGGCTGCCCCCTCCCTGCTCCCTGGTGTGATTTGCAGCGTGTCGCAGGCGGCGTTCGGGGTGGCTTTGCTCCGTGCATGGGAGCGGAGGGCAGGGGAGGGGAGCGTAGCAGGAATTCGCTTTTCCTTAAGCTCAGACGATCCTTCAAAACTTGACAGGAATTGACTTTTTTTTTTTTTTGCTTCCAAGCCATGATTTGTTGTGGGCTCGTTGTGCTTTTTATTAAAATACTCTCATGGAGTGCTTAAAAAGGTTGGCTTTACGGAGCCCCAGCTTCCTTCTTTAATAAATGCAGCCTCGGCTTACAGTTTTTCCCTCTGATGTGTCAGCTGGGGGACTCGCTCTCCATCTCAAATACACCCAGACTGCTTAAATCATCCTTATTTCTCTCAGAGGGAGAGAGACTTTTTGCTCTCCGAAACTTTTCACACCCTAAGTTAATAAAACTCCTCTGCTGAAAGGGATGGATGTGACACTGCTGAAGATTTCATGGCCAAGCGCTGGGATATTGCTGCGGTGTAAAGGGCTCCTCAGCTCTGGTAAATACATTGAATGTCTTCTTAAAATATGAGGTTGACATTCATTTGGCAACAGCTGTCCCTGAAGGCTGCTGGAGGAGCTCTCCCCCTTTGCCGCTGTGGCAGAGCAGGACGGCTCCGGGAAGCTCTTCCCAAGGGGCAGCACAGCCCAGGGCTGCCTCGGCATCGCCCAGCACAGCCCACCGGGCAGGCGGTGGGGCCAGGGGAGAGCTGCCCTGTGCCTCTGCTGAAGGCTACTCTGCTCTGCAGTCTGTGCTTCGAGGGGTGGGAAGCAGGCTGGGCGTGAAGCCAGGGCACAGTTGCTCTCTGTATAAACCCAAGAGACCAGGAGGGCAAAAACAGTGCTAGAAATTTTGATGGTATTTGTAAAGAAGTCAGTCAAGTCTGTTATTAAGCATGAGATTGGCAACTGATTGGAAGGGTGACAAAGCAGCCCTGCACTGTACCAGGAGGGACCTGATAGGAAATTATCAGCAACATCTGGGACAGCTATTTCCTCCGAGTTTGTAAACATTTAACGGAGGAAATGTTAGCAAAGTCTTTTGCAGCAAACAGCCCCGAGCGGCCAGCCCACGCTGGCTCATCCTGCAGCCCTCCACACACTGCAGCAGCACAAGGAACCAGGACTGTATTTCTTCTGTTGTTTTTTGGCACCCAGGCCAAGGTGGGGGTAGAGCTGCTGAGTGTTTAATTCAGTGCTTTCCATTTTGGATATTAGTGGTGCAACTGAGTTATAACACAGGAGCCGAGAGAGGAGTCATTCCCTCTCAACACATTAAGGATTAGTTATCTTCCTATTAAACTGCTTTAGTCATGGTGAGTTTGTTGCCTTGAAATGGGTCGCTGTGTGTAATAGGCGTTGATAGGAAAGCCTAATCCTACCTGATCGGTGTGAGTGACAATACAGACCTATTGAATTCAATGCAAATTTTGCTACAAACATGTACGGACCAAAACTTGGGGTCCCCTCTGTATTTACAGCCACGGGGCTCTGCTGAGCACCCGCCGGAGCAGCCAAAGTCAGACTGAGAGGAAGCGGCGTGGCCACAGCAGCGATGGCACTGGCTGCACCGGCATTCAGCTCACTCGGGGTCACTGCTCAGGGGTTCACCATCGCCTCTCCAGTTCGGGCGGGTTTGGCCCATCTGGGGTGCAAAGCTGGGAGGTGTGAACTGTGTCAGAACAGCTGCAGTAAAGAGTGCAATCAAGCTTGCCCAGTCAGGAGATGCTGGGTGCTGCCTGGCAGAGAGAAGGTGCCTTTATGGGTGCCAGTCACCATGGTCTGAGCGTGGGGAGCCTGGCAGACAGGGAGACGAAAAGGCAATGTGCTGCAATGGGCAGGTTCCCCATGGTCCCCACAGAGGGGCTGTGAGCACCAGCCTCTATCCTGCCTGCCAAAGTCACTGTCCATGGCAAAGCTGGCACTGAGTTTTACTCAGTCCCCTTGGACGCTTGGTGATAGCTCCAGGCTCCAGGAGACAGAGGAGCTCTTCAGAGAGAGACAGAGGAGAGAGAGGCAAAGGGAGGCTCCACTTGCACCTGCCTGCAATTAATTAATTACGAATCCACTCATTAGCTCAGCCCCATGGCTCCCCCTCACTGCCAAGCCCCCAGCTGTCCAGAGAGCAAGTCATTATTTGAAAAGATTTCCCATTAAACCCAAAAGCAAAGGAATATTTCAAAGAAGAAGGAGTGAGAGTGACAGTGAGGGTGCGTGCACAGTTGCAATCAGCTCTCGAGGACATACTGGAGCGGCTGGATCCTCATCCCGGAGCAGGCTGAGAACGGTGAAATCGATTTTGTTAGCCCGCTCAGCCGCTGATTGCTCTCGTGCTGCATGAAGTGTCCCCGTGTCCCCCCACTCCAGCCCCTGCTGGCAGCGGGTACCTGCCTGTGCGTGGGAAATGCAGATGGGCCCCCCCACAGACCCCCCACCCTGCCAGCAGCCCACCCAAATGCGATCCCAGCTCGTGCTGAAAGCCCCTGAATATTTCAGTTTTCTGAAGTGGGTGCCTGCCTCCCCTTTGTGCCCCGGTGGCAGCTGCCGCCCAGCTATCAGGCTTTTAACCCAGCCGGTGCACACATCTGCTTCGCCCCCCGTTTTTCTATTACCTGCTTTCTGCTCCTCGCTTTAGCGGCGGCGCCTCTTTAACCGCAGTGATTTACAGGCGGTGTTACGGCAGGACAGGTCTGACACTGATTGAGTCGCTTATCTGCCGTCTCTGTCCCGCTCGCTGACAGCCTCTCCCCCAGGTATCAATCTGCACATCAGTTCTTTATTCCTGGGTGAAGGAAGAACTGTCAAGGTTGCAGCTACACTGTCATCTTCATCTAAGCTGCCTGCTGCCCTTCATCGCTTAAAGACCCTCTTTAACACACGCGTGCTTTGGGAGGGGGCCACCACGATGGAGGTAAGGAGGCGGCAGCAAAATTTCATTTACTCTGGAGGTGCCCAGGGCTTGATGGATTGGGTCAGGGCGCCCGTAAATAAACAGGAGTTTCAACTTTCCGCGCTGCAGCTTCAGCCCCGCTGCTGCTCCAGCCGGCTCCCTGCAGCTCCGTGCTGGCTCGCGGCCAGCTGGTGCAGGGAGAGCAGCAGGGTGCCGGGACCCCTGCGAGACGTGAGGCTCACCCCGGGCCGGGGACACCATCAGGGTGGTGAGACAGGGTGAGGAGGGGTGGAGGAGACAAGTGTGCGGGGGCAGGCTTGCCTGTGAGGTCTGCTGGATGCCTCTGGTGACACCCAAGGATGGGCCTGCAGCCGGCTGCTCGCTGCGTGGTGCCCGTGCCACCGCGCTCTGAGTCACCCCCAGCCCCGTGTGCAGCCGGGGTGTCCCCGGTGTCCGTCCCCCCGCATCCCTCTGCCTGGCCATTACCATGCTCTGCGGTCGCACTGCAAAGCCTTGATGCACCCTTCTGCTCAGCGCCGAGCCGTCCTGCTCCTAAATGGGGTTTTTCTTAGCCTGAAGCTGCACTCGTCTCCGGGATCGCCGGCAGCGCTGGGCAGCGGCGCAGGGTGGCTGGAAGGGACCTGTGTCTGCTTTCGGCTTTGTGCTCAGGCGCTGTGCCTGGGCCAGAGCAGCTTCCAGCCACCCCCGGCTCCGGGAGGAGAGGCCGTGTCCCAGTGGGAGGACGCGTGCCTGCACAGGGTCTGCGTTAGAGCCCCGTGTCACCTCGGGGTGACGGGCAGCCCAGGCAGCGCACAGCAGAGGAGGGCGGTAGGCATGGCCCCACTTGCCTCCAGCCGTGCCTCAGTTTCCCTGGCCGGTTCTGGCTGCCCATAGCCCTCTCAGTTCGGTTTTCTTGTTGCTCCTTCATAAATAAAAAAGCCACTGAAACAGAACCTCTACCATAATGTTTATTAAATAGTACTTTTAAAAGGTTTTTATACAAATCATATAAACACAGTTTGATTTTTTTTGTTGTTTTTTTTTGTTTGGATTTTTTTTTTTACACCGAAGAATCACAGTAAAAGCTCTTTAAGTCCGTAAGTCCTGGCTCAGCCAGTGAACGGTCAAATACCTTGAACTGCAAACCCTGGAGAAGTTCCATTTCTGCATATAATTTCTTAACGGTTTAATTCCCATGCTCACCCCCAGCACCTTCCCACAAAATGAAATCACCCGGCACTACAGACTGCCCGACAGCAACATGTCCTCGCCATGGGAAGGGTGTGGAGGCAGCAGCCCATTTCAGCAACGGCAATACACCAATTTCTTTTTTTAATTTCTTTTCTGAATTTCACAGAGGGAATTGCGATCAGCAAACCTAATCTATTTGCAGAGGAGGATGCAAAGAATTGAATGCACGGACGACTTTTTTTTTTTTTTCCCCTGTTGAAGTTACAATCAAACACAGTTTTCTGTTGAACAGTAAAGCACCCAGCAGAGGTAAGTGAGGTATCGGCTTTGCAGCATTATTGGCCTGCTCCCGCCCGGCAAGTGCAGGCGCGTGGGCCCTGCCCCGTCTGGAAGGGGCCAGAGGGACCCGCAGGGCAGACGCGTCGCTGGGCCCATGCCGAGTTAGTGCCAAGATGAGCAGCACTTTCCTGCCCCAGATCAAGAGATATATTAACACGAGTCAGTCCCACGGAATAAGTCACATACACGATACATACAGAGAATTCACGGGCGTGTGCAAACACACTATTTCTGAATATATGTATACACGAACTCCTCTCTGTACGCCTACTAGACACCATAACATCACCTTTTTAATTATATATTTTCACCTATTGTTTGCCTAAGTCGACTCTCCTACTGTACGGTCCTTTTCCATTCATCCTTCCCCTCACCTGTGATTTGAAGGGGATAAAATCATCGAGCAGCAGCAATCCAGCTTTGAAATGGTCTGGTACATTTCCTCTTGCTGCCTCTGTTTCTTTTGTACAGTAAAATAACACCCCTGTGGAATTTGTCCATGAAGAATGCCAGAAGAAATAAGGTGATTTGAAAGGAGAATCCGAGATACATTTACTGCCGTTTCTGTTGGGCGCACAGTGTGAATTAAAAAACTGAAGGCCTTTGTGTGTGTGCGTCTCTGCGTGTGCGTGTATGAACCATGGATGTTTTGATGACACAGCTGCTGGTATCTGCTTCCCCAGTAACACATGCGTCTTTCTTACAGTGGAGAAGTCTTTTTTTCTTTTTTATTCTTCCCTAAAAACTTACTGTGTGACGGAGCTTTTCATGAAACACTAGACAAATGTTCCTATTCCCACCGCACCGAGGAGCAGCTGTGGCACTGTCCGTGCTCATCTCCTCTCCAGATGCTTCTCGTCTCCCCGAACACCTGGCCTCCGGCAGGATGTGTTTGCAGGGGCTGTGCAAACTGAGCTTCACAGCACGTCACACCTTCGGTGCTCTGCGGTTGTGAGGGGAAAAAAATCCATCCCCAACCCAAACTATTTGATAGGCAAAATGTAAAATCAGGACATGTCATATATTTCCAAAGAGCCCCTGGAAAAGCAAACCCAACGTGCTGAAAAGGTTTCTCACTTACGTATGTGCAAGCTGATAGGGGCGATCTGCCTGTACTGAACTGGAAATGAAAGCATTCGTTTGGGGCCCAGCATTTGAATTCTTTTTCTCCACTAAATTGTTTTCATAACACTCCTCTCCCACGGCACAGTGGTAAGTGGAGAGGTATCAGCTGCCAGACAATGTAGCCAGACCACTTGAAAGTAGAAGGACCAGACTTCTTCAGCCAGGCTCTACTCAGTAGAGAGCAGTGCAGAAAAGCATTTTGCTGGGGAAGGATGAAGGCCTCACTTCTTGTTTGATACAGCACTGATAATCAGATGGAGCAAAAATACTTCTTCTAAGGCACTTATTCAAAGTAAACCAAAACACAGTTCATAAATAAAACTTCGGGTTTTTGCTGCTGGTCAGGAGCAGCACAGCTTTGCTCCGCAGGGGGAACGACGGCAGCCTTTTGGTCCATCGGTGCTGGCACCCACTGCTCCAGGGAAAAGGGGAACGCCGTGAGGGCGAGGGGGCCGGTGGGTGCCACGGCTGAGGTCCCAGGGCTGGGGGCATGGCTCCAGCCTCTCTCCCTGTTCACGTCCCCTCCCTGCCACTTTAGAGAGGCCTTGGTGCCGTGCCTCAAGTCAAACCCCGAGTGAAGCCCCCTTCCCAAAGCTGTCGCCTGAGCGTCGGGAGCCTGACAGTCTCTATCTTTTGTTTGCTGCAATTTTCTCTTTATAGGAAAAGAAAAAAAAAAGAAAAATGGCAGGATCAAGAGGGGTGGGAGATTCAAAGAAAGGCCTTCCTGATGAAGGTCTCAGCTGCTGCAATCCAAGATCTGGATTTAATAAATGGCTCTTAGTCACAAATCACTTTAAGGCTCTTCAGCTTCTCTCAAAGAGGTGCTTCTACACATAGGGTTTCCTTTCTATTTTATTTCTTAATGACTTCAGAAAGCCCTGCTGTTACCATCGACACCAAACCCGGTATTCCACCTTTCCCCCCCACCAGCAGGAGGAAAGTTGCAGGTAACAACACGCTTCCATTTTCAGGACTGGAAACTGCACCTTCCAGCACTTAGCGTGAGGTGCACAAATCCCTACACCAAAATGATATCTGGACAGAGTCTAAAATGGACAGGGTATGTGTTTGTGTCATTTCTAAAGACAGGGTGGCTGAAGAAATCCCTCAGCCTTCTCAGCAACTCACTAGAGAAAGGAGATGGGAAATAACGATCGATATTTAGCTTCTCACATCCAAAGGTAAACCAGTCTCCCTTGCCACATCCCAGCCACTCGCATCAGCAGAAAACGAAGATGAACCAACAAGCAAGGGTCTTGGTCCCCCCTTGCCCGGCACAGTCCGGTTGGCAGGAACACCCGCCCGGTCCTGGCAGAGCATGACCCACCAGTGGGACACGGCGGCAGGAGTAGCGCCTCCCCTTGCTGCTCCCGCGCCCCTCATTCCTCGTTATGGCATTCAGTTCCCATAGAAAACAGCAAAAAAGTAACCCCCCGCCAGCCCACCTCACTGGGCGCAATGCTGAGGGTGATCCCCAGGGCACCCATCAGGCCTCTGAGCAGCACTTCTGGTGGTTCATCTTGACCTTGTGCTTGATGCCATCATACAGCTCGAAGTTGTAGTTCTCCAGCGTGGTAGAGCTCCGTGAGGACAGCCCGGCGTATGAGCATGTGCAGTAGAGGAGCAGACCGGCACAGATGGCCCCAAGGAGGACGCCGAGAGAGCTCATCGCTATGATGGTCACCAGGATGGGATCCAGGGTGTAGAGCCAACTTTTTTCTTTGTCCAGCTTCGGGGTTCCTGGAGAGTTAGTAGAGAACAGTGTGTCGTTCCTATCCGATCCAAAGTAATCTGCAGTGGAATGGGCACTTATTATCCAGGGATCACTTTTTTCCCTCCCTACATTTATGCATTTCTTACTTGGAGCTGTGATGGCCTTACAAGTGTATAAGCTCCACCACAGGTATATCTCAGCAGTAATCTCTAACCCAAGTCTAGAAATAATGCAAAGCACCAAACTACCAAGAGAGTTAGGTGCCCTAATTCACTTTTACACCTCAGACTATGTAAATAGCACACTGGCATTTTACACCCATTGAAACTCTGGCCCTTCAAGTGCCACTGGGTTCAAAACTAAGGAACCAATCTCCCACAGCTCACAGACTTAATTTTCTCCCTTTACAAGTCAAAATGCCACACAAGCAGCAATTAATGCTTGAAAGATCAGTTCCACTTGTCCTAACACAAATACAATATATTGACTTTGCAAGGTTGCTCGCTGTTGAAAAAGGAAAACAAGAAAACTAATGTCTTTGTCCAGGCACCGCGCCACCACCTGAGTGTACATTCTCAAGTGTGTTCTAGATCCTAACCCCCATAAAAGTTGAGGTTTGTGAGTAATTGTAGCATCTGATACTGAAACACAAGCACCCCCAGATAAATCACCTATGTGACATTTGGCTACCAACCTGGATCATTGTCTTCAAAGTCTTGCTCAGAGATTGGAAAGTCATCCTCCATTCTTGGGAAGTTCACTAGAACAACAAAATGGGAAGCACTATTTGTTTAAAGAGGTCTTTTGGGGGCATTATTGCCACTGGTCACTGGATTACGAGACTGGCCAGAGGAAAGCAACAGTTGAACTACTGCAAGGCTCTTCCTCGTAGAAGAAGGAAGAATTCTTCCTCTTCTTCCTTTGGCCAAAGTCAATGAAGACTCTTGCACGCTTGAGAGAACAGGATCTGCCCACTACATCACCACCAAATGACCAGCTTTTAAGAAGAGAGCAAGCAAAAAGCAAAGCAACCACATAACCGGAATAGTACTAAAATATTGTCACTGGTGCCTGCATAATGGCCGTAATTCACTATTAACATGTTCATGGGTATTACCCTTACAGCTTTGAATAGGATCTTAGTGCCTATCATTATTTGCCACTAATGCTAGATCCATTTAGCACACTCTGATTTTCATCTTTTCCCATACATCTTACTGGACACAGCTTCAATGACCCAGTTTCTCTTTGGGTTTCAGATAAATTCATAGTAATCTGAGGAAGTCACATATCTTCATTATATGTTTTAATGCAAAAGCTGGTTGAAATGGGGAGAGCAGCAAATGGGTGTCCATATCTGGGCATTTCTCTGATCCAAATTCCTTCTAGGGGTGACATTTCTTTTTACTGTTCAGCACACATCAAGCAATAGTAACCAAATGCACATGCTGTAATCTGAGCAGAAGAAAGTTATTTTCCTGTGCAGTCTTCCTAGCATTATCTCTACATATAGTTACCATGTTTTCAGCTTTTCCAAAAGAAAACGCCCTTTCATTTTGATCTGCTTAGATTTTTCAAAGCTGACTGTAACTTGGGGTGCTCACCTGAGAAGGCACCTCGAAATGATCAGGAATGCAGAAAACTAGGGACTACTAGAAAGCGGTAGAAGTCACATCATTGAAATAGTTGTGGTTGAAAACCAAGGCTACTTCATGTCTTGCGCAAAAACAGCAAGGAGAGTTTTAAGAGATTACTTCAACCAACCAGACCCAAAGAATGTAACTTGCGCCTAAAAAGCCACATGCAAAGAAACTATTCAAAACCTTATAAAAGAAGATTTGTGAATATGTGCACAGAGATTTAGGACTGGAAAAGGCCTCCTGAATTGTCAAATCTATTTTTTTGCTATCCCAGGCAATGGTATCGGGCAATCCTGCCAGCGATGTTTCAAGGTTCACTTCCAGAGCAGGGGGCTCTGCTGAATGTCACACCTGACCGCAGTGATCCTCCATGCCGGGACTGATGATACCTTCCTGAATACCCATTCTTTGGGCAGCATTGTCTTTTGCCCTCTGCACTCAGAGGATTAAGACATTTCTTTGAATTTTCAAGCGAAGCTGGCAACAGGAACACACAAAACCCAACACTTGCCCCTCCTGATTATGAGCTCTGCATGTAGTGAGCCAGGCAATTAAGCTGACTCGAGGCTGCTGGTAGCTTGTTGAAGAAACATAGGTGCACACCATCTTCTGTAAACCCTTGCTTTAGCAGCGAGTTCACATGATTTCTCAACACTTCCAGAACTGACAGGCCCAGATGGCAACATCTTAGGGCTGGGAGAACTGCCTGAGGGCCTCTTGCAAACATTTAGAGCTGAACATGTGGAAAAAGAACTCGCAAAGCAGTTCAGACGCAGAGACGTCTGCTTTGCTAGCCCTCCATCAGAAGACAAGCAGTGACATTTGCCATCCATCTCACCCACACAGCCCTATGGAAACTGCAGGTTACTCGTACACGAGTAAAGGCAGAAATTGGACCACGGTCTGCCCAAGGAGTCCATGTGTGGAGAAAGGCCGTTGGAAATATTTTGCCTTTCCATACTGTAGCCGCTCTAAATTTTGTGTGAGAACAAGCCAGCAATTTGGTGCTTTTTATTTCCCAGGGTAGCCTTGAGGGAAAAGCCAGAAAAAACAAAGTATCAGTTAATCAACACTTTCAAAAGAACACCAGTTCTTCCAGACTGAAAAGAAGGAGCGCTGGGAAAACTTGAAAAGAGAGAACATTTATACAAAAAACCCAGCCCAAAATCTATTTACTCTTCTAGCAATTTTCTCAATTCCCCATGCTAATATGACTCCAAGTCCTGCTTAAATGATATCTTCCTCCTTGCCCGTTCTCCTTCCTGCTCAGGCCCGTGGTAGGCCCTCATTCTTCTGTTCCCCACATGCCACTTCATTGCTATCAGATTGTACATTGTCACGCAGGGCTGTGAAAAAATACAACTCAACATTTCTTTTTCCATACTGGGGTTTCTCGAGTCATTAAGACAATCAGCTCTGGCTGTGTGGCTGTCTGTGGGAATTGAAACTGGTGGTCTCAGTTCAGTTCCTAGTGGAGATGATTTCCCGTCACAGAAACCAGCCTGCTATTTGTCATCAGTTAGGCTCCTTTGTGACAAATCTGAGCAATATCGTCACAAGTGGAGCAGGCCATGGAAAGTGACCCACTTGGAAAGCAGTCCCCCTTCAAGCTGCTGGGCAGAATGGGAGAAACATGCATCGCCCTGTGCTGTGGAGAGCTCCTTCCCCAAAGGGCAGCTTTCAGGCACCATTTACTTTGCATTTTAAAAGGAAAAAAATACAGTGAAGAAATGTAAACAAGCAAGTTAGGGGGAACTGCATTTAAACAGGAGGAGCACCTTCTCCAGAGTGCAAGGCCCTTTTTAAAGCGTGTGTGCTGAATGATGGCTGCGAGCACCTAGCTGGTCATGCCCAAAAGATGATGTTAACGATGCTGTTGGAAACGGCCGGATGCGGAGAAAAGGCTGTTATCTGTTGGATCTGAGAGCACTGCCAGCTAAAAGGCTAATTTATGGGACCTGAAAAAGGGAAGATGAGATTCTAATCAAAGACAAGGAGCAACTTAAGTACCATGTTCGTATGAACTCACATGGAGGGAGAGCAGGAGAAAATTAGTATTTGCAGAAATTAAGGAGCTTTAATGTATGTCTGTTTAAAAATAGTAGCAGGGGCAGAAAGGACTGGGGCAGGGAGGGGGTTACTGGTAGTGGGGGATGACGCGCTCGATATGCCTCACCAGGGTGGGCAGGGGAGGCACAAGAGCAGCAGATGAGGTTCTCCAGTGGCCCACCACAGACATGGACATGCTTCTTGCAGGAAAGCTCTCCAAACCTGCCCAAGTCAGCTCATCTCTGTGTCGCACAGACTGGCGTGGCCTTCCTGGTACCATGCGTGCTCAACGCCGGCCTGCCTGCACCGGCTTACCAGCAGTGCCCACTGCCTCCAGCAGAGACCTTTGCACCAAGCCAAGAGCTGTTGCTTTGGAGAGGACACCAGTTGCTGGAAGCTGGACACAGTCCTCCACGGCAAATGACCACCATCAAGAAAAAAAATTGCTGTTTGTTTCTAGACTGACTTTATCTGGTTTAAGTCCAGGCACTGAGCGCTGCCTCCTGCCAGGTCCCTCCGACCCAGGGCAGAGCTCTGTCTGTCACCACACATCTCCCTACACACAGGCATTTGCAGACGGTGACCGCAGCTCCTCTTGGGCTCTCTCTAGGTGAACAAAACGAGCCTCTCAGCATGAGAGGAGGTGCGGTTCCCAAAGAACATATCAAACTTGCAGCAATTTCCAGTCCTTCTTGTTGCCTGCCTGCAGCCCCTCTGATGCAGGGCAGCCTGGCCTTGAGGGCGCCCAGTATGCACTCCGGCCGTCCCCGTGGTCCTGCTCCCCGCTTCCCACAGGGGTCCGCAGGCTCTGGGGCTGAAGGGGATGCACCAGGTGATGGTGACTTGTGGGCTCTGCTACCTACGGCCTTTCGCTTCCCCAGTGACAGCTGCTGCTGTGCCTCCTGGTGCATAAGAGGAGTAGCTGGGGAAAAAAACCATGCAGCTCGCTTCCCTGAACACAGCAAGTGCCCTCCTACGTGCTCACCCCTCGCTCCTGCTGCCACAGCAGCCATCTCGGCCAGTGCTACCCCGCCTGGCAAGGGGAGCATTGGAGGTGCACAGCTGCCATGCTGCCTGGCAGCACCCACGAGGGCCTGAAATGGTAAATCCAGCCAAGCCCAGGAAAATGGGGTCAGAAATTACCACTCCCAGCCTTGGCAGAGAGAGGCAGAGCTGCAGCTCAGCTCTGATCCTCGCTTTTTGCTCATTCCCAGTCCTCTCCTCTCTGCAGCAATAGCGTGACTCCAACAGACATCGTTTTGTTTTGACACAGCAGAGCAGCCGCCGCGGCCTCGCCTTGCCACGGCTCGGTGTGGCGGCGGCGCTGCTCCCGGGCTGGGGGCCCTGGGGGCTGGGGGCCCACACCTCCCACTCTCGGGGAACCGCGAAGGGCTTCTCAGAGCAGCAGCACAGGCACCAGGCAGAAACACTCCCTCTGAATCCCCCGCCGCTCTATTTCCAGCCGAAAATCCGCTTCACTTCTCTTGTCCCCACTCCTCCAGAAACACAGAACGGTTTTAGTTTACAAAAGGGCTAAATCCCTGCCAAACTTCAAATTAAAACAGTGCTTTGGCTACAGCTGAGCATTAGAGAAAGCAAACAAGCAACCTCGCCCCCGGCCCAGCTGCCCTCCGCAGCACGGGAACCCCCGGACCTTGTCCTCAGACTGCCTTGGGGCAGCCCCGATGGCCATGCACGCTGCACACCGCGGTACCATCGTCAAACCAGGGGCACCGAGGAGCCTCCCAGGCTTCCCATCCTCAGGGCAAGTGTGAATGGGCCCGTGAAGACCCCCACCAAAAGCGCTCAGTGACATGAAGCCAGGCTGGGTGCTCGGTGCGGAGGTGAACGCCAGCAGGCAGCTATTTCCAGCCCCGGCACTGCCCTCCAACGCATCTGCCCTCGCTGCAGGCATGGCACCTCCCCGGCGCATCTTGATTTTGCACCTCTCGTCGTCACCGGTACAAGGCCAGGGAAACAGTGATGGTGGTGTGCATGTGTACGGCATTACAGTGGCATGACAGAGCACGGTTTTCCTCTCCCACCCCCTTAGTGCTGGACTACCCGGGTAAGAAGCCACTGTTTGGGTTCAGCACTCCATGCCGGAGCTCAACAGTCCCAAACAGAGCAGCTCCTCAGTGCAAGGGCAGCGCTGCCAGTCCACCACCACCACACAACGGCTCAGAGCTGGGGGGGAAGCCGACAGCTCTACGGCATCCTGATATGTTCATCGCTCTCCCCATTGTCGCTGTTTGTTTTTACAGCGGCAACGGCTAACGACACTATTCCTCAAACTGGCAGTCACGCCTGCAGTCGCTGCGAAGAGCCGCCAAAGCCACTGATGGAGGAGCTGTGGCAGAAAGCCAAGAGGCTGTCCGAGCTTGCCTCGGGGCCCTCGCCCGGTGTCTGCGTGCCAAACTCTGCTGCCCTGACATGGGGTAAGCTGGGGCACCCCTGATAAAGTCAGCAGGATTTCACAGGGTTTCCAGAGGGGCAAAAATCCCAACCCAGCCCCATGCACAATCCGGTTTCTACCTCATTCCCTTGCAGTCACCATCAGAGGGATTCCAACTCTGCCCAGGAAAAGCCAACCTCACCCTTCCAGCCCGGGGCAAGCAGCTCGCGGTTCCCGGTGCCAAATGTCATCTTGCAGGCGCTTGTCCTGGCAGGAGGCTGGCCCGGCTCTGCGTCCAGTCTCCAGGCTGGGTGAACGAGCACCGTGCTTTGCAGCCTGCTCCTGAGCCATCATCCAGCTCGGGCACGCTGACATTGCCCAGGCGAGGCGCAGCACAGCCCTTCCCACAGCACCCTTTGCTGTGCCAGGCCATCGCTCCCGCCTGCACAGACCCGTTTGCCACTGGCTTTGCCCCGGTGCTTACAGAGAGTGCCCATGGGCCCTCTCCCACCAGCCGCACAGAGCTGCTTTCCCTGCAACACAGCAGCGACTGTGGAGATAAACCGACCGACACCGTCATCCCACGCACAGCCGGGGAGCCATGTCCGGACCCTCCCTGCGGCGTACAGCAGACGCCAGGCTTCCACCCCTAATGCCACTCGCTGAAATACAGAGGCCCCACTGCTGCCCCAAAAAGTTTACCCTGTTTTTTTAAAGTAGACTCTGTAATGCTTGAAGATACCTGCAAGAAGCAGTTGCATTAAAATCACACGAAGTTGTACTTGTTTTTTTAAACAAAGCATGCTAATTTTAGCTGCTTTCCTCCCTATGATGCACTGCAGCCTGAGCAGCACCCAACTTGCCGGTCAATCTGGCTGCGGCACACATACAGAATATTAAACCCTGAACGATTCCTCCCTTTTCGTCTGTTTACTTAACAGAATTTTTTTCTTCCTCATTGGGAAGCCATCAGTCAGCCTCTCCCTCCCTGCTTTTCGCATGTGCATATTTGTTTTGAATTTTGCTTGGACAGTCACTGAAGTGTACAAAATGCAAATTACAAGTGTATGGGCTTTGCTGTACAATTAGAGAAAAAAAAAAAAAGCGGCATGTGTCCTCAGCTTTGCTTGTGTTTGAACAGCCAAAGCGAGGGACCACATGTGAATTATTTTTTTGTTGATGGCCTGAATTCCTAGTAAAGCCAGGAAGTTTCATTGCAAAGCTGAGCTGTATGCCAGGGTAAAGAGAATGATGGAAGGAAAATAAATGCAGGAGGGAAAGAAAAACCTCTCAAACTGGCAGCAAAATATATTTCACATGAAATGCGCTGCTGCTGCCTCCTCTAAGGGGGTGAAAGGTGCACCTGAAGAAGATGGGAAGGACAAATGCTGCAGCAAAGGCGCCTGTAAGAAGCCGGGAAGGATGCGGTGGAGGGACGGCAGGGCACACACACCTCTCCAAACCATCGGTGCTGCAGCACCCAGGCTGCTCCCACGCAGCTCTCCTCTGCAGTCCGACACGCAGAGGCCTGGCAAGCACTTTACAGAAGAGGAACACGTTCCCATTTTCATTATTAATTTTGGTAATGGCTTACCCAGTTTTCACGGTGCTCGGGGACAGAGCGCACGGCTCAGCTGAGCTGGCAGCCGAGCTGGCCCCTGGGGCCCCAGGCAGTCGGTTGTCCTGTCTCCAGGGACCCCGGCCAGAGAAACTCTGCATAATCATATTGAGCAATTTAGCACTTAAGCAACGTTAGCGAAATCCCCAAACAATCCTAAGTGTCAGTCCAGCCGCGCAAAACTCCCACTAAGGACTGGTACAAATGTAATGGATCTAAAAGCCGCTATTAATGGCTCGATCCTGAGTGCGGCGAGGCAGGGTGCGCACACCAGCTGTGCTGCGGGAGCTGGGGGTTAGCTGCAGGCAGCAGGAACCGGAGCTTCACTGTCCTAAAGGACATAGCCTTGATGCTCCGAAAGGAAACAAGGAGTTTTGGGACACCACTTTGCTTCATTTCACAGCATTCTTGTTAGCAAAGACAGAAGGAAGAAAAACCCCAGATATTTGTATAAAAATATCATCATTTTATTACATTCCACACAATACATCTTCAAAGAATTTCAAATTTCCACAAGATATTTTTCACACACAGGCAACTGGGCAACGCTGGGGATGTCAGGGCTTGAGGAGTGGGGGAGAACTGGGAATAAAAATCTCGAAGTGACCTTCTGTTTTGTCTTTGGTGATTTTGGTTTGAAAGACAGGGTGCCACATTCTCCTCTCTGACACACCGATGCGCACTTGCTAAAGTCTATGGGGTGAACCTGGTTGAAGCGAGGGAATTGTCTGACCTAGGGAGATGGAACTGAGTCTGGAAACGTGACGGTATCATCTGCTGACATGGCTTGGGCTGACCTGAAAACGCAGCAAGCGCATGCCAATATTTCACATCTGTTTTAATTTGCAGCTGGCTGAGGCGGGGGTGGGATTTGACATCCCGAACCATACACACGGCAACACCAGTGCTGCGTAAGGAGGAGGCTCACGGAGCAAGCACCCTGGCCCTGGAAGCCCCTCTCCGGGGACCTATGGGCAGCACTGCCTGCAAGGTGACAGGAGCTCCCCTGGGTCCCTCCCAGCTCTGCCGCCCTCAGAAAGCTCCTGGGAGCCAGGCCCCAGAGGAATGCTGCCCCGAGCACCCACCACTCCCAGTGTGCTCACCATGCCAAATCACCCTGGGTTTTTCTGTGCTCCCTGCATGTTTTTGACACTTGCTGCCGCAGCTGAGGGAGGCCTGCTGAAATCTATTGGGTAAACAGCATGAGCTGAAACAGGCTGCATGAATAAAGGCAGGGAGGGAGGGGAGAGTGACACCCCGGTCGACAGAGAACCCCTGGGGAGAGGGCTCCACTGCAACAGGGGCCAATACCACCTCAGCACAACACCGTTTGTGTTTCCTCTTTTTTCCCAGACCAAAAGGAAGCTCAAGACTGCAGTTAACTGAAGTTAACAGAGCTGCTCGCTTCATTTTATGCAATATTCATGGGCAAAGGAGAAGTGAGGAGCACTAGCAAGTTTAGGAGCAGGAAGGGAATCTGATCACTCATCACAAATGAACACAAACAAGATGGAGAACCTTGCTCACTGGAGGTACTTTTTTTGCCTGCAAACAGATTAGAGTTAACGATTCAAACCACTTTTGCATGTCATCATTCAGTAACTGATATAAGGCATTTCCACTACAATACGCTGGGCCATTCAACGGTTTTCAACGGTTGGAGGCGTGTTGGAGGCTCCATCTTGCCTCCCCGGTTAAAGCAGCAGCAATAGCCGGGCCCCCCAGGCGTGCCTGCTAGGCTTTGCTTGCCAAATGTTACTGATGCTTTAAGAAGCAGAACATTAGCAAATGCAAAACTAATTGACATTCTAGAAAGTCAACTGGCAATTTTTATGATTCAGCAGCTATGAATTGGGCAGAGGAAAAAAACCAAACCCAAAACCCAGAAAGGGGAATTATACTTGTCCCTTGAATGTTTCTAGCAGAAAGACAAGGAGGAACCCTCTCCCCCTTCCCCGTGTAAAAGCAAAACCATCAGCACCCAGAGTGATGATACTTACAAAATAAATAAACCTTAAATTCTCAAGAAACTACAGTATTTAGCATCCACCTTAGACCTGCTGAAGTCTATGTGTTGCCCTAAGGCTGGCTTTAACAAACAAAACATTCATTATGGGCTTCTCTGATATAAGGCAACTTTAAATATAGATTCACTTGCGGGTGGGGGAAGTGGAGGGTTCCCCCCCCCCTTCCAAACAATGGCTGTGTTATCATGTTGGCTGCAGAAAGAATAAGATGGGAGAGATCTTACTTTTTGGACGTCTATGAACCTCTCTGCATTCTTCTATCCATCTGAGGTGGACATTCCTACTGTCCAGCCTGGCCTCTTCTTCTCATTTTGCACCCGAGACATTAACACTATCAAACAAGAAACGCAGCCAAAGCTAGATAAGGCAACAAAAAAGCATTGCTCTCTTCCCCAAGTAAACAAATCAGGATATTTACCATAAAGTGTCCCAGACCTTCCAGAGGGGAGGCGGGAAGGGGGAAAATTTAAAAGGGGAAAAAAAAGCGCATTCCCTGTGCAAGTAGAAGCAATAATACGCAAATTAAAAAGGGGCTGTTTCTAAATATACATTCAGTCAGTCAGACGCACGCGCTCCCATGCACACTCGCACACACAGACTTGGCACACACGTGCACGAGCCGCACACACAAGCTTCCAGGCTCACCATCAAGTTTCCTTGCAGGTTGCCTACCGGTAGGAGAAAAAACCAAACCAAACAAGCCTACCAACAAAAAAATACTCCCCAAACAAACCAACAAAACAAAACAAAGAACCCCACCCGGCACCCCAAGAGTCCTCGAACAGTAATCGAAAGGGAGCGTTCACTTCTGAAGTGAAGGGGCGGTGTGTCTCTTCTGGCGATCCAAGATGCAGCATTAGTTTAGAGTTTGAAAAAGATTCGGGCAGGGCTGGGGGGACGGAGAAGGGACGGAGATGTCTAAGAGTTCACACGTATGCTAGGTAAGGAAAAAAGTGCAAAACTGAGGCAACGTATTTGAAGTCTTAGTTTCTGTCTGTCTGTCTGTTTTGTGTTTTGTTTGCTCTCTTGTTCCTGTTCGGCTCTCAGCAGCGCGAGCTGGGGTCTTGCTCTAGCTTTATGGTTAGGGTGGGCTCCACGGCCACGGGGGCCCCGTTGGCATAGTGGGAGGTTTTGTAGGTGATGGAGTGATCGCTCTTCTTGGCCGCATAGCGGAACCGGTGGTAGTGGAGCACAAGGGCCAGCGCGACGGAGACCAGCACCACAACAGCACCTCCGGCGGCAATAACGTAATACCAGTAGGCTGGGATGGGCTGCACTGACACCGTGTCCACTGTGGGCTCGGTCCCTGGCGGGAGGGTTGCCCCTGGGGAGGAGACACAGAACAGGGTTGCTAGGTGGGAGGCATGCAGACGCACAAAAAGAAACACACATGCTTTCAAAGTACAGCACGGAGTAACACCAGGTCCCGGGGCTGCCTCCGGGCGTGGGGCGTGCTCCTCGGGGGGAGCACAGCCTGGTGTTTGCTGAGCCTGCATATTCAAGCGCCGCCTTCTTCCCTTTTAATTAACCAGGCTGCCTGGATCGCAATACAAATTCCATATGCACGCTATTATTACTGTTATTTCTGGCATCAACAAATGTTTTTTTCCCCTCTCTTTTTTGGCCTTCCCCAGATCAGCCGCCTGGTTTTGTCTCCACATGGCAGATGTTGTCAAGCAGTGACAAAACACATCACGTTCCTAACTGGAGGAAGAGCGTAATCTCAGATGGCCGAGGAAGTTACCGAAGGAGACTGGGAAAGAAATTACAGGGAGAAACATTTGTCTTTCTTATGGAAAAGACAGAGAAGAAGATCTGCACACAGATCTGGTCTCACTAGGTGCCCCATCCACAGACTTACAGATTTCCTTATTATTTTTTAAAGTGAGAAAAGATGGTTCCGATTATTCACATGACACAGCCTGCGAAATTTAACCCAACGCTCACATAGGAAACTCATGCTCTGCAGCTTAAGCAAGCCAAGACTATGAATTCATGCCGATAAAGCAAACACACTGAGGGAGGGCTGGAAAAGCACCTGCCTCCCTCGGATTCAAGGGCAGGCAGCGCCCAGGCTCAGCCCAGCGATGATTAACCCTGCCTGGTCTCGCAGCCGCAGCATGGTGGGAGGCAGGGCATGGCTACAAGGCACTGCCCCGACTTCCCAGGTCATCCCGGGACAGCTCGGCACACGCCCGGTGATCAGATGCCCATGGGACCTCGCTGCCAGCCCGCAGAAGCATGGCCGCCCAGGCGGCTCCCACCGCCCCAGCTCCACTTGTGGGGGCGAGCGACGGATAACGCGGGAGAGATGCACTTTTGCACCGTATTTATTTACTGGCTACTTCAAGGGAGGACAAAGTCCCCGGGGAAACTCTTCGAAGGGTTCACTCTGTCACTGAACACGTTGACCCCCCCTACTCTGCTCGCCCTCTCCTCTTGCCCCGGGCCTGCTGGCAGGGGCAGCCCCCCATCTGGGTGCCGGCAAGCAGAGTTTTGGGGGCTCCTGCGGCTTGGTCTCAGCATATCATTTGGCTCTGTGCTAACCAAACTCCAGCTCGGTTTCTCGAGCAGCCTCGGAGGATGCCAAGGGGAACAAACAAAACAGTGCAGGACGCACCTGGCTTTGCCAGCAGCAAAGGCACCTCGTGGCACGGCCTCTGCCCTCCCCTCCAAACGCTGCCCTGCCAGCAGAGCCATCAGCTGCATCTGGGACGGCGACAGCTTTCCTGCTGCGGGTGGCACAGGAGATGTGGCAAAAGGACAGTTCCTCCATCAATCACTAGGCTTTCCGCCCCTCCCCATCCCCCGAAACCCGGGCACCGAGAGTAAAAATAAGAATGAACACTGCACCCAGATGCATAGCTACAACAAAAAACCCCCCCTAAAAACCAAGGAAAAAACCCCACACAGGAAAGACAAATCCTGCTTTTACAGAGCAGGAGGCTGGGAACCACCCACATATTTGTCATTACAGGCAAGAAGTTGGGGTGTCTCGGGAGAAGCCTACCTGCCAGATAGGCTGCCCTCGCCTCGTCTCACCCCAGCCACCCCTGGCTGTCAGGAATGGGGGTGGCCCTGTCCCTCCTGCCCCCAAGGATGCCTGGGGAGGGGGGTCTAGGCTGGGCTTGTGTGCTGGGGGTGGCGAAGGCAAGGAGCAGGCAGCCAGCCCTCCAACCTCCTTCTCTACCCCCACTGTCCACCCTGGCATGGGGGAACGAGCATCGCACCTCCCTGTGCCCCCCCAAGCAGCTGCTGCCCCTGACCCGGCTGCGTGGGACGGCAGCGTGGGACACCCCATGGGGGCCGTCCCAGCCCCCCGTCATGGCAAGCACATTCAGCACTGCTCTGAGCTTCACTGATAACCTGCCGCTGTCTCCCACCACAGACACGGCTGGCCGAGCCGCCCCGGGCCCGTACGCATCTCACCGCCATCCCCAATGGATCAGCAACACCTCGCCTGTGCCTGACAGCACCATGGTGCGGGGCCAACCCCCGGGAAGATGGCAGGGCTGCTCGCTGTGCTGAGGCCACTCATGCTTACACTCGGTGACACAGCGCCTTGCTCCAGCGAGAGATTGAGAGGCGAATAGCCTCTCACACCACTGATATGCACCAGGCCCCGTCAGTGGAAACTGGGGTGGGGAGAGGGGGGCAGGTTTCAGGGATGCCAATGGCTCCTAAGCCTGCAGGGGAGTGGTGCTCCCCTCTGAAAAACAGAGGTGAGGAAAGTTTCTGTGGCCTCCTGATGGCTGTACATTGCCAGGTGCAGGGCTGGGAGTACGCAAGGTGGGTCTGGCCGTAGAGGAGCATGTGCCATGGTGCCCAGCCTGCAACCCCTGCCCCTTCCCCAGGAGCAAGGCAGTGTGATGTGTCCCAGATGATCCCGCTTGTGTGAAGGATCCCTGGGGGATCTCAAGGCAGCTGTGGGTTCAGGACAACCTCTGCTTTGCTCTGACCTGCTCCAGATGTCCCCCGTGCAGCAGCTGGGGCTGCAAGCGGAGGGGTGGTGCAGAGCTCCTCCTCAGCCCCTGTTTCCGCACCTCACAACCCTGCTGAGAAGACAGCAGAAGTCTAGAGAGTTCATTTAGCAAATGAAGTCATTAAGGAATCACACTCAGTTGTCTCTGAGCCCTAACGAAGCCAATTCCCAACATTAATGATCGTGCTTCCTTACACCGTCAGCCACTAAATATAGCTGCCCATCCACTCAGCACACAGCGCGGATGTTATCTGCTCTGTTTTTACTGGCTCTGCTGCTCTCTGAAAGTTTTCTCTTATACCAGTGGAAAAGTTCTCTGCTCAGGGAGATGGAAAAAAAAAATCCATCTTCTTAACTTCATAATTTTTCCACTCCCCTTTGCCTTCCATCACACACACACACGCTTGCCCTTCCTCATTTGTTCACTAGGGCTCTTGTCTTAATAAAGAAATGCCTCCTGCTATTGCTGTCATGTTTGTGGGTGCTGTGTTTATGCACAGCTTGGGACACTGGTCAGTGGAAACCCCGTTTTATCCCTACAGGGTGGACGACTTCATGGGGGTGTGCTGCTGCGCTCACACCCAACCTGGCCAGATACAGCCCCATCCTCTTCTCGACAGGGAGGACTCTACAGGGACCAGTTTCAGAGCTGTCTAGCAGAAATCAAAATTCAAAAGGGGAAAAAAATGGAGAAAACCCTATTCAGAGACCCTATTCAGGCTGCCTGCCTTGCTCTGCCACTGCCGTGTCACAGCTCATACTCCTCTCCAAAATCACTGACATTAACAGCTGTGGACAAGCAACACAGCTGGAATTTTCATAGATGGCACAGATGAAAGCGAGTATTACACTCATGTAATCTGAATGCCACAATACTGGTGTCAGCCTCAACCCCTTAATTGCTACCTGTCATTTCTCCAGGAAGATATCCCTGTCTTGATTTCAGGATACCCAGTGTGGGAGAATCCAACAGTCTCAAAGGCAAATTCTCCCCGTGGTTTGTCTCCATGCTCTTTGGAATATGTCTCTTATTTTTAGCCTGCTATTTATCTAACTCCTTGCTTCCAGCCACTTGTTATACCTTTTCGTTATGGGTGAGCTGCATCAGCTCTCAAACGCAGCACAGTTTAAACACACTTGAATGGTCTTGTAAGATCCCGACCCACCAGCTGAAAGATATTCCACCCACACAATTCTCTTCGTGTTATTTGCCTTGTGATCCTGGAGCCTGTAAGGTGCATATTTTCAGCTTTTCTCCTAAGCCAGGAGAGGAAGGATTTGCTATTATTTTTAATGGCATCCGACTTTTTCAGCTCATCATGTAACTGCACGAGTGGGGGCTACAGAACATCTCAATACTTCCTGCACAATCTTTCCTCTTGAGCCTCCTTTCTTTCTCCAGCCAAGGACTTCTTCCCCCGTCTTTTGCCCTCTCCTTCTGTTGGGCTTCTCTGTCTTTTGCTCATTTTAATTGCTAGCTTGCTTTCTCCATTCTTCATCTTCACTTCTTCATGTTTTCCTTCTGCATTTTGCTCCTTCCCTGGTCACTCCATCCCTCTGCCTCATCTATTCCTGCCTGTCAGCCAGGGAAACCTTTCCAGCCTTTTCCTGCAATTGCTCCTCTGTTGTGAGCAGTACCAGGATGTCTTCCAGGGAGCCAGCGATGGGCAGGAGCCCACTGGCACAAACTGGCAAGCTCCTGTGTGAAGGGGACTTGTGCCTGCAACGGCATCTGCCTGTGGTGCTCAGGGACCTCACTGTGCTGGGCACAGCATGCCCTGGGGAATGCGATGGGGAAATGGAGGCACACAGGCAGCAGGGTATGGGGTGAAGGGCAAAAGAAACAACATGACTTTGGGACAGACTCAATATAAGAACCCAGAATGAGGTTCAAACTGAATATGACATGCACATCACAAGCCCCAAAAGAGAAGGATGCTGTTTGCAAAATAGTTACCAGACCAGGCCCAGGAGAACACAGAGAGATGGTGTAAGTGAGGAAGGCTTTAACTGTCAGCTGGGAATATTGCAGCAGCTTTTCAGTAACACCGCAAGCCTGAGTGGCAGATAAATAAGCAACGTACAAACAAGCAAACCCAAATTCCTAGTTGTTACACTATGGATATGACTGTAACGTACGGTGTTAAGCCCTACGCATGTCCCTCCTGTTGGTAACGCTCCACAGCCTGCCTCACACCCCAGGGATGGAGTTGTGCATGTGACTTCAATCTCGGTGTCTAATTTTCCTTTACCACCACAGCTCCCACCACATATACCTACCAGAGACAGCTTTGCCCTGCACAGAAAGGCAGCTGCTTCCAGGGTAGAGCCCAGCCATATCTCACAGCCCACCAGCAGAGCAGGGGGTGTGAAGAGTACAGACATCATGTCCAAGTGAAAGCAAAGGGCACATTGACTGAACTGGCAAAACAACTTTCAAAGTTAAGGGGAGCCCCAAGTTTGCTCTTCATCACAACACAACCCCCAGATACATTCCTGAAGAGGCAGGCAGGAAAACAAAATCCAAAATCAAAACGGGGAAAAAAAAAACCTCTCAAACAGACTAAACTGGTCTTCCCCACAAAAGCAGACAGCTTTTCGCACCCCAGAGCGAGACAAACAGCATCCCTACTGACTGCTCAAAGAGCAAGGCAGTTTTTCTGAGTTCTTCACCTTTTGTCTTACTCTGTGGGTTTGATCAGAGAAATGTCGGTTTCTATCCTTCAGGCTAGTATTAAGCTATTAAATGCACCATTTCACCTTGTTTTCCTTTTATTGACTGTCACCTTCAGTGCTCCTCATGGCAGTTTGCTCTCCCACTTCTACCTCCCACCTCCCGTCCCCTTCCAAGCAGACTGGCCCCACCCTCCTTCGCTGGCAGCTCCAACACCAGCGCTGCCAGAGCATCTAGGAACTAAAGAACAACCTTCCCCCACACTAACTGGAAGTCATTGCCACCTCATTTCACCTTTAATTGGCTACTGGGTTCTCATTTAAGTCAGCTGGTAACTCTACACCTCAGCCCTCCCATTTTGGGCTCAGCTGCTCTTCAGGAGGCCGGGTGCCTCGTGGTGGCAGGTTTTCTAATGCTATTCAGCCCCGAGACAGTGGGAATTCTCTGTTTGCCTGCTCCCTGTCACCTAGCAGGAGTCAGGGGGTGCCACCTCCTCCTGCTGCTGTGGCGGGGGAGGCTTAGCGCACACTTGCCACTTCACTGCTCAGAACGTTTGCTGTTTGTACAAGCACGCACATCGCTTTCCTTCAATGTAAAAGCCCATGCCAGCAGAAAGAAACCACCGAGAGAAGTGCGGTTTTACCTGGAAAGTAGTTCTCACCTGGGAAAGCTGTGATGGGTTCTGCAAAGAAAAAAACAAACCCTAGTATTAGAGAGGCGAATATTACACACAAGGCCACAGTTCATGTCCCTGCCGATTTGCAGTGGCCAAGCAGAGCAGGCGCGTGGCTGTGCCCCACAGAAGCCACTCACTGGAAACAGTGCGGGGTGCTAGCCAGCCTCACCCGGACGGGGAGAAACCCTGTCTTGGCTGAGGAGTGACCAGACCCAAGAAGCTTCAACTCAGACACAGACTTCAGAGAAAAATGTGTTCAAATTTGAGAGTCATTTGGATTCAGCTCGCTGGCCTGAGTCATCCAAAGACAAAGCCCCACCTGGCCCAGTGATGAAACCCTGAAATCCCCTAAAATTTCCAAGAGCAGTGTGGTTTCTGGCTCAACTCTGGCATCGTTCTTCACATGGGAACTGTGTCACCTCTGGGCATCAATGCCCTCCTCCTCTCCATCTCACAGTGCCAAGAAACAAAGGCAAGTGATTTTTTTCTTCTTTCAAGATACTCTGAAGTAATCTATTACAAATTACTGGATCTGAAAAGCAATAATCAGTACTTATTACTGACTACTTTCTCGCAGAAGCAATAGACTTCTGATTATTTTTAGATTACTTCTGCATTATGCCTGTGAGTCACAGAAGCAGACTCTGGCTCTACTGAGTGCTATGAAATCATCACTCAAGTTCAGAATGCGAAAGACACATCTGTCAGAGGAAAAAATTATTGTGAGTTATTAACGTTCTTTCATGCTAAAAAGGAATCGGATTACTTCCCAAGATTATATTTGAAAAAACAGTAGCCTGTGCTGGAGTCAGCTATTCTCGTGGCCCTGACAGAGAGAGAGCAGCCCTGTATCTCTGCTGTTTCATTATTATTTTGGTGACACTGGAAATGACCTATGAGTTATGTTAAAGTTTGCAGTGGGAGCCCTTTGTTAGAAATGCTCTGAAACAAACTATTCTTATCAATTTTAAGATTCCTATCCAACTTCCTAGAATGGGACAAATAATTTTGCGTAGCTTGGTGTTAGTTTTAGGGCTGGCAATGCTTGAAACTTTGTAATTTAGTAATGCTTTTGTTTTGAAATATGAAGCTTTAGGTTCATGGGGCCCAAGATGCAGTAACACTGGAGCTAGGTGAATTGCTCAGCTCTAAAGAAGTTAGATAGGAAATGCTATTAGTGTTAATCATCAGTCTTGCTTCTCTTTAATGCCATAGAAGGCAAGGGATTAAAACACCACTGTCAAGCCTTAAATACAGGGAATTTGACATATGGGGTATTAGCTCCTTTGGCAGACAAGAGACCAGCAGAGTTCAAAGCATCAGAGAAAGAGGGACCGACGGCGCTCAAGAGCATCTCTGGGTCAGTCCCAGTACTCTGTTGTATTATTTATGCTGGTTCCTGCACTATCTTCACCATCGCCTGCCTGCACAGGGCAGCAAGCGACATGACCAGCCCTTCCCAGGCACAATGCGTCCTGTGCTTCCTCCCCTGAGATCTACCCCTTGAAAGAGAGTGTCCGTCCCGCTTGGGTTAGGAGGCACTGGGATCCTTTCCTTCCCTTGGTGGGGGAGAGGAGAGCAGCTTCACTGAACGGGGCCTTTCAAAGCCCAAAGGGAAGAGAGGCCCTGCTCTACCTGACTTTTTCCACGGACTTCAGGATGGACCAGCCTCTTTGCAGGTGTCTAACTGAAACATGCCTCCCCCAGGTCATGCAGAAGAGCAGGGCCTCACTATTGCGGGCAGCTCTCAGCACAGATCCTACTAATTGAACACTGCTGGTCCTACCCTCAGCTGGGATGGCTCTAAATCCACATCCAAGCGAGATGGCAACCAGAGCCATCAGAGTTGTGTGCATGGATATGCCAGCTACAGGAACAGGGCAGGGCAACAGCTCCACCAGCAAACTGCTAAAATACACTTCTTTCTCTTTTTATAAAATCCTCTCTGTCTTTCACTTTGAATGAATCCACCTGGCTTATGGCCTGGTTTGGGGAATGGTGAATTCTAGGACAAAAATTTCTTTTGTTATTCTGTTAGCATTGTTGTAAAACCCCTCTGCTATTTTATTTCTTATTAGAGAAGACTCCTTTTGAACTCATCGGCCCCTCTAAGCGTGTAACACTGACTGACAGCTGGTTTCTTTTGTCCAGCACTTTCCTTTTAAATATGGTGTATGTCCTTATCACACAGAATAGTCCTCGGTAACCCTCAGCTGCTCTTTCAGCTTTCCATGGCAGAGACATGTGCTTCCTGCCTCTCACACCAAAACGGTCAGAGCCCTCATCCCTCAGAGACTGAGTCCCCCTCGTTTCTTTCGTGAGCAAGGAAAGTCTCAGCTGAGATCCAGAAACTCCCAGGAACTCAAGCAGGGGAGGAGAAGCAGCCCACTAGCAGCCTGCAAGCGAAGGCTCTCCAGCCCTGGCTGTCCCCACCGCCATCCCCGACCCTGTGGCTGGACATAGCACGTACCCATGCAGTTCTCCAGTGGGATGTCGGTGCCTAGCCGGATGTCATCAAGGGCGAGCTCTCCCGAGTGGCCGTTGCGTATAAATCCCTCAAACACAATCTGTGAGAAATTGGGACAGAAACGTCAATGCTAAGCTGGGAAGCAGAGAGCGGCTGCTGCTCCTGAGGGAAAGGGCAGGAGATCTGCTCCTGGCATTCCCTGCAGACCTGCGGATGACCTGAGACTAGTTGTGCTTCCTTGCCCTACCTCTGCCACCCCTTCTCCAGGGAAAGCTGCTCTGCAGGGACTGGTTCGGCAGAAAGATTGTTACCTGGCCTGGCAGCACTCATTGTAATTTGTTCAATTAAATGTCTCTCGCATGGAATAAAGACTCAGTGAATCAATGTTCAGCATTGCAGGCCACCCTCCGGCCCTTGCACAAATGATGCAAGTGGCATAACACTGACTTACAGCGCCAGCAGGTTTTGCCCGTGGTATTAACTAGGCTATGGTCAGAAAAAAGGAGGAAAGGACACAAAATGCACAGCTACATTAACTGTAAAGTGCTGTTATGATCAACGTTACGTAAGAAGTATTGAAATGTTAGAGGAGAAGGGTCAATTTATTCCTGCTTAATCACAGGCAAAATCTATTTACAAAAATAAATAGAGTCGTTAGCGCTAAGAACTGCTGAGTGGAGAGACTGGCATTCTCTACATAATGATGCTGTTACTTAGCTAATGCCAGTATATTCATGTTTAACGCACAACGCAGTCAGCCAGTGCCCATCATTCTTATATGTAGGCATATTGCATTTATTGGTATTTTATTAAAAAATCAAAGACACACATGAAACCTAGTCACGCAGCTCCGGTGCAAAGCTTCTCCCTGACTACTCTTGAGGGTCCAAATAATTTCCTAGGGCTACGTATTTCAAAAACATACTCTCCTCATTTTGGGTGCCGCCTTTCTCTGGGGTGGCTGGGCAGCCCGATCCCATGCCTGCGTGCAAAGACACCTCCCTGAAGGGCCATGTGTCTGTCTGTGCACAGGACAGAGTGTCAGAGCTGCTGGTCCCAAGCGTGAGCCATCGACCCATGCGGGAGGCAGCAGTTTGGAGGGGTCAGTGGCCTGAGAGCAGCAGCTCCTCGGGTCAGGGTCACGGCTGGGAGCCAGCGTGAGCAAGGCTCCCTGCCAGGGTGGTCGAGTGCTGGACGTTGGTGTTCCCTTCTGCTTTGGAGGGTGCTGGACGCCATCCTGATGCTCATTAACAAGTGACAACAGCAGCCCTGGCTCCCTGGCAAAGGGCGTGCTGCCCGGGAGAGCTAACCACGCCAAAGGCACTCATGGAAGCAGCAGCCTCTCCGCAGGGCGCTGGCACGGCTGTGCCAGAGAAGCTCAGGCAGCTGCGGCGAGCAGCACTGCTCCCTCCAGCTCACCCCTTCTCTTCCACTGATCTCCTGACAGCAGGACTGGGCCTTGGTCCCACAACGCTGCACCCAGCCCTTTGATTCGGTCTGAGGTACCTGAGAAGCAGATTCACCTGCATTCCCTCTTCCTTCTCCCACAGCAGCACTTGCAGCTGAGGCTGCAGAAGAGCCGTTTGCTGCCTACCCTTAATAGCTGGCCATGCTCCCTCCCAGCTTCCCACTTCTCCTGGCTGCAGGGTTTGGGTTTGTTCCCTGGAGCTGCGCATCTGCCTCTGGTCAGACTATCTGATGACCATCAGCTGGGGGGGGTGGGGAAATGACAGAAAAAAAAGAAGGGAAAATATTTGCAAAGTGGGAGACTTGAAGAATATAAAAGACAACAGGCTGAACAAAGGCTGAAGTCTGTGCAGAAGACAGGCACTCTCTGAATAACAAACAGTGTCGTTTAGTTACCATAGTAACTCGAGAAACACAATGAAAACAGCCACATTCCCTAATGATGAATGGGCCCTGGCTCTGAAACACTGAAATAAAGATGCTGGAGATGCCTGCGTGGCCCAGTACACCTTCCCTGAGCATCTTACCCGGTACTCCATGTCGTAGCTCGGCAAGATGATGCGGCCTTCCCTCCACTCTTCTCCTTGGTCCTCCGTGATGACCCACAGCGCCTTGTGCTCCTGGCTGGCTTCCCGCCAGACCCGCAGCATCACCCCATTGCTGCCCCACGCCTGGTACTGGAAGACCATGCAGACAGCGCTCCGGGGCAGATAGATGGTGGGGCTGATGAGCCGGGCTCGCTGGCTTTCCCTCCGTCTGCTGCTCTGCATCTGCAGGTAATTCTTGCCGTCTGCTCGAAGAGGAAAACACCAATTTATTATTTTCTGCGGCCACTTGCAACAAGTGTCTCACCTCCTGCCAGGTGGCTTTGGCAGTGCTGGGCAGGCTCTCGCAGCCATGCCTGCAGGAGTGGGGTCTCATACCGGCACCCTCCGTGTGCACGGCAAGCCGCGCAGCCTGGGCAGGGCATCGAGGAGCGCGCTTCCCTCACCAGTCACTGCTGTCTGGCAGGAGACCAACAGCAGAACCAGAAAGCGGTAAGCCAAAGACTGATGTAATTACAAGAAGTTAAAGAGCAGTTATTGTCAGAAGAAGCGACGCCACAATAAAGACATTGGGGTGGGGTGGGTGGTGGTTATTCTGCTGGGAGCTTGCTCAGCGAAGAAGCCTCAGGTGGGTTTTTCTAACTACCGGTGCTGAAAACTCATCTTGGGATGGGGTTCTCAAGCTGTGTTCATCCTGCCTCTGTTCATCCCCAGTGGTACATACTCCACAATCATGGTCTAGCTGACAATTTTGTTTCGAGGCTACACACGACAAAATGAAAGCCTGGCTCTTGTTTCTTCTGCAATGCAGCAAAATAGGCCCTAAAGCACAGCACAGAGGAAGGGTGTAGTCCCAGTGAGTGAAGTAAGCACAGGTGACAACCAGCTAGCTGCAAACTTGAAGGCAGCTGAAATACATACAGCAGGGGATTCACTTCCTTTAATATTACATTTTAAATTGTGCCATGCTTTTTGTCAATTCTCAGGGAGGAGGTTTGGTATATTTGATATCCCAGGAGAAGTTCAAGGCTGAGACTGGAACTGGAGGTACTTGATCTGAATACCAATAGCAGCAAAAGCCCATGGATACAAATCCCTGGGCATGGCTGATTTGGTCTGGAATCAGTGGTTTCCAGTCCTCTCTGATGAGAAGCCTCCTCAAGGAGTTCCCCATTTTCAGCTCGGATGCTTGAAGTCCCTTAGCACAGACTGAAAGCCAAGAATGTAGCTGATCTGATCCTCACCTTCCCCCTCCCATCACGACCGATGTCAAGACAGAGTCCCCTGGGTTGCTCTGACTGCAGTGCCTGCAGTACAAGGTGACACAGACAGGCCAACGACAAACATTGCGGTATTTCGTGTTTCTCTCAACAGAGGGATGAACACGCTTGCTCTGGCTACACAGTGGGCAAGTGTCAGTTATGCTTTGTGGCAGCACATAGGAGCCCTCCTGCAACCCAGGGGTTCACTTCTGCCCCATGACCATACCTAAGGGTCTGTCCCTCCCTTTCCCCACGTCTTGGCCCGCTGTGCTTGACAGGCAAAGCTCTGAGCAGCAGACTGCCTCCTGCTGGCCCTGCTCCCTCTGTGACTTCAGTGTCCACTGCAAGGGCAGAAGAGTGGCGTCTGCACTGAGAATGTTTTCAAAGTGCTCTCAAAACTCCTCCAACACTTAAACCAGAGAGACTTGAACTTAGAGCCCAGTCTCTGAGCATTGAAAGACAGGTCCTGCCCAGAAAACAGCAGCTGACCTCGCTGCTGCTCAGCAATCTGGTGACATCCCAGCCCAAGGGAGAAGTATCAGTGGTTGCACAGCCCCTGGGCCTGCTGCATGTTTGTCACTGCCAGAGAGTTGGGCTGAAACCAACCACCGTGAGCTACACAGCTTTCTAAAACAAATTTAAGACGAGACAGCAGAAAGATTTGCCATCATTTCTGGGATGGATGATCGAAATATTGCAAAAGCGTATCCACTCCATATGAACTTTCACTGATTTTGCTGCGTGAAGGACAAATCTGTCCCTGACTGGCCACATAAAGAAAGAGCAACATTTTCCAGCAATATTTTCCAACACCTATGAAATGTACTTGGCCACTCAGCACTTTATGCCAACAAACAGTAGCAGAAAAAAAGATGAAAGCATGTTTGCCCACTCCTGTTTGAGTGAATCACTTGAAAAAGTATCATGCCGTTCTCTAATGGAGGAGTATTCTTGTGATTTACCTTGGAGTGGTAGTGGTGGTGGAGGAGATGTGGGAGATAAACAAGTGGAGGACGAAAAAAGAACAAGCTGTACTCCATGCCTAAGGAGCAATAAGGCATAATAAGTCATCAAGGTCTCCTGAATTAAAATCCTCTTTCTGTAATTCACTACAAGACTCTTCACAGAAAAAAGCAACAACAGTAAGAAAAAAGCAGCAACAACAAACAAGGTGGAAGAGCAAATCACGCTACAATCATACAATTATCTCACAGCTGAAATGGTTTCACAGATGAATCCTTAATAAAAGCACCAGCCAGGCTCAAGAAGGATCAAATCCAGATCCTCAAAGTTCAGGGCTGACCTTTGGTGCCAGTATCTAGGCAGCCTGATTGAGTGCAGGGATGCGAGCTACCCTTGGATCCACCCAAAGCCCACTGCTGACTGCAGGGGACTATGTTAATTGTGCAGCTGGACACCCCCCACAATCCACAATCCTCACTGTGAGCCGGTGGTACCCAGCATCGCTGCTTCCATCGCTTCAGCAAAAAAGCCTGTATGCCTCTGAGTCACATCCCTCCCACCAGGGACGACATCGACCTCCAATTTGTTCCCATTTCTATCAGGCTGTGAAATCAAAAAAACTCCTGAACTGCAGCCAAAACCAATGCCCCCGCAACCACAAAGGCTCTTTCAAAGCCGCAAGGGGCCCTCCCAATCCCTGCACCTTCTGTGCTCCCTGCCCAGTGCTTGCTGTGGCCCACAGAGCTCTCCAGGACATCCTGGCCATCCCAAGGGCTGTGGGGAGGCTCAGTCTTCAGGTGATGAAACCAGCTGCTGCCCTGCAAGTGGCAGTGGGTTTGGGTATCACGCATTCCTGCTCCTGGTAACAAGAGCTGCTGGAACGGAGAGCAGAGTGCAAGCAGACACAACTTTCCATGTCATTTGAAGATGAAATGGCTGGATCACTGTAATGGCTAGTTGGACCTTCTGAAAAGCCTGGCAAATTCGCTGAGATTGACTGAACAAGGGCACTGTGGAGCTAATTGTTGGAACAGCATGTGGGAGCCCGGTGGTTCCAGTAGTCGCTCTGTTTGATACAGTAAATGGAAGTCTTTGGCACAGAAAGCACCTGAAAGGCTGATTCCTCCTGCTAAAACACTTGAAGGGAGCCTTGCAATGATGAGCTGATCAATTCTTTCAGGATCAGAAATGCATTTTAATCTCTTTCCCAGAACTTTGCAGCCTCTAGTCCAGCTAACACAGCAGGTACATCTCTGACCGAACTGGCACTGGTAGTTCAAAGCACTGGCTCAAAAAAGGCAGGACAAACCTGCTCAGGCATTTTAACCTACCGCTGTTTTTGCAACCGATGCTACGGCATAAATCTCACGGAAGATTTATGGGATCATCTGGATGTAGGGGAGCCAGAGGAGCGTGAACACACAACCATCCCCAGCCAGACAATGGCAGAGTCACTCATATGTGCATGGCAGTGAGTCCCGGATAAATCACTAGCCGGGCCCTGCAAACAAACCATCTGGCCAACACGGTTTCCTCTTGGCGCGCCCATCCCCTCCTGCTAACAAGCCATCTGAGAGGACATTAGGGGCAACAGGGGATGAAGCCTCGTGGTTTGGGTCAGGCTGCAAGCACGAGCCATGGCAGCAGCCCCCTCTGCAAGGTCAGCCTGCCTGTGCTGGGGTCCTGCACATCTCCCAAGAAAAGCACCTTCCCTCATCGGTCTCAGCAGCATATCTGGAGGTTTTCCAGCAAAACATGTTGGGCAGGACGTACACAAGCAATTACTGAGATTTCAGACTCCCTCTGCATTTCCCCCTCGCTGGATATCGTTGAGTTACAGCTGCTGCTCCTGTGCAGGACCCACGCTGAACTGTCTTCACTTACGTTCCTCCAAAGGTCACCGCACTCTTCTTCATTGCAGAGCTTGTTTCACGGTGTGTTTCAGTGGGAGTGCCGCAGCCCACCAGCAGCCACCTCTTGTCTGCCAAATCCCATAGGCGACACCTTTGATCTGGGCCCTGCCTGCTGCCTGCACAGCCCCAAATGCCACCCCTGACCATGCTGTGTCAAGGGCTGGGGAGACATCCCAGCGGGGCCAGATCCTGCTGCCCTTCTGGGCATGCGAGCTGGAGGATGCATCAGCCCTTGCCTTTCCCAGGGAGCAGATCAGCTCAGATTCCCTCACGACTGCAGGGTACTCTGGGACCAGGGGGATGGCAGCTGCATGAATATGCAGATTGAAATTGGATTATTATTGGTTATTACATTTTTAATTTTTTTGGCAAATCATGAAAATTCACCTCAAAAGGCTGCCGCTGTAATTTCAGTGAGTCCTCTCCTCAATGACAGACTTTCATTTACAAAGGGAAATCAATCCTCCGTAAAACTAATATTTATATTAACGAGATCACTGCGTCTGTTGGAAAATCCCCTCAATTTTGATTATGTGTTAATTAGCCTGTCAAGTCCTTGCCATTTCAGTCTCTAAATCAGTCTGTGAAAAGGCATAAAACCCCATACCTGCCCGGAACCTACCCCTCTGCCTGCTCTCCTGAGCCTTTCTGATGGACGGGCCATTACATCCCCTCTCTTAATTAAGCCTCACATCCTCAGCGGGCACAACTGTGAGTCCCACTGCCCCCTCCCTGGGTGCGCAGGGGGGCCACGGTGTCCCTGACAAACCAAATGCCAATTACAGCCTGACATATATGCGAAGTGAGCTGCTTGCCACCACGCTGCGTCCACTGCCAGCCCGGCAGGCACCCTGCATGCCCCTACATGAAAGGGTGTGCGCAGACCCACCCACGCCCGGCGTTTGTGCACGCACGATTAATGGCATTAACCTGCCGTGCTGGCGCTTCTGCCGCAGGCGCTGCGCACGGCAGCTTGCTCGTGTGCACGCACGCTTTCCCAAATGGGGCTCTGTGACTCACAGGCTGCTAAGTCACTGCTGCAAAGCGATGGAGTGATGCACGTGCTACAATTTGAGAGACAGTCTCTTGCTTTCCAGAGAGCGTTCCAGCCTGGCTTTATAAGCAGTGTGTGTCACTGGTGTTTGGGTCCAAAAAGTGACTAAGGACTCAGACAGGTGAGCAGCAAAGAAATGAACGGTTTCTCCTCCTGTGCCTCCAGCTCAGCCCAAGCGAGCAGAAGCTCTGCTGGCAATGCACGAACAGACCATGGCCGTGCCCTTTCTCTCATGAAAGACAGTATGGGCACGAGGACAGCCACAGCCTGGCCTTAGCCTATGGCCAGGGCACTCACACAGCCCAGCTGACACCTAGCAAATCTCCTGTGATCTGGGTGCTGGGGCATCCCAGCTCCATCATGCTGAAGGCGGCCAAGGCACGAATGACTTTTTAGGGTCTTTTGCCCTGCCTGTGCAAACAAGGGTCAGAAGAACCATGTACAGATTTGCTGAGAGGCAATCTGCACCACACATGGGGCGAGCACGGAAAGACAGAGCAGGGTATGCGATCTCCTTCCCACAACGTGCAGCTGCTTACTCACTGCACAGAAGTGCTTGACTCTCACACCACCCCACATGCAAAACTCGTTCCTACTTCAAAGGGGACAGGATTGACCGTAGAAGTCAAAATGTGTCCCCAGGGCACAAGCCCTGAGAGTAAGTCTCATGAGAGTAAATGCAGACCCAGTTCAGTTCAGCTGTGCTCCATTAACACCATGAAAACCTTTCTGATGGTTTGGACAGAGTAGGACCAAGGCCTTCAGGCAGAATTTCTCATGGTTTGCAGGGAAAAAATGAAACTTTCCCTTTTAAAGATCCCATGGGAAAAACACAGGATTGGTAAAGGGTCACCATAAGCTTAAAAACAGCTCAACATTTGTTTTCCTTAAAAAATAAGCTCTTACGAAACTTCAGAGCACTACAAACATTCCTCTGCTGGAAATGCTTTGAAACAAATAAACTTTTCCCTGCAGCGCCCACAATCCGAATGAGCAGCATTCCTGACCCTCAAAGCCAGAGAGGCCATGGCCCACAACAGAAGCCCTCGGTGGGTTTTAGCCGCCCAGCCCAAGAGCTATGTGGTCAGGAGAGCTGCAAGGTTAAAATCGCTTTCTTTCCTGCATGCATGTACAGCTGCCAACATCCGAACAACACGGGGTTCACAATGCTGCCGCGGCTCTGACCCTGCCATCGTGCTCACTCAAATGAGAAGCAGCGCATGGTAAAGGTGCAGACCTCACAGTGCTCTTCTAGAACCACAAGGTATTCACTTAATGGCTGCAAGAAAAGGAGAGGGAGCAACAAAACAGGCAAAACACACTGATTCCAGCTTTTCAGTGCTGGCTTATTAGTGTAGCATCACTGAGAGCAATGCTACCACACCTACTAGCTAAGGATACGACTCAGGATCTTTACACCCTCAGGATCTTGACCCCGATGGAATTCAAAGACAGTGCAAAGTTGAGGTGCCCAACTTACCAACCCAGATCTATTTTCAGGTCTTAAGATGTCTATCTTGACACCAATGGCACATTGCCATTGCATGCAGCAGGAGGGGGGATGAAACCTTATTGAAATCTGAACTTGTTGCTCCTTGAAGCTTGCTAGGTGCAGCTAAGGGGAATCCTTCTAGAGATGGGAAGCATCTGAAAATCCCCAGAGGGAAAAAACCTTGAAATCTCTCATGGGAGCATGGAAAAGGGAGCAACAGTATTTTTCAGGCTTGCAAAGGGCAAGCTAACAGCTGGAACCATGCTGGGTTTCTGCTGAGTTGGGCACTTTGGGTCCACTTTCACCAACAGAGTCCCCAGACGTGTAATGGGAGCCTTCAGGAGAGGACGTGGAGCTAATCCATGGTGTGAAGAGCCCAAGGAACACAGGGCTAAAAAAAGAAATGTAGAGCTGCCTGAAAGAGTATCTTGGAAATAAAAATAGTGGAATGAGAGCAGTGGGTGTCTTGTCAGTCTCGAGAAGATGTTCTCCGTGCCAAAGATGAGGAGGAATTGCATGCAGCACATAAAACGAAATCAGGAGATATCTGAGGAATTCAGGCCTGTCTCTCCACAGACTTTTCTAATCAAGTGCCTCACAGAGGATATTTCACCATGGTCATTTCCTTCCCTCTCTCTCTCGTGCAGGCTGAGCCAGGGCTCCTCCTTTCATTATTTTTCTTTTTCCTTTTAATTTTCATTTTTGTTTTGCCATTTTCAGATGAAATAGAAACACATCCCACATGGCTCTTAAAGGCACCGCACACTTCCTTGCTACCATGGAGCAGCCACGGCCTCTAGCCAGGGCCAACACCTTTAAATCAGAGTAAATTGGGCTCCAGCAGCTTTGAGTTCCCCTTAGCTTTTGTCCTCACCCTAAACCAAGCACAGCTGCTCTCCTTCACCCAACTGCTCACCCTGGGGTGGGGAATTCACAAGAAAAGACCACCCTGAACAAGGGCTTTTCATTCCTTGCTCCCTGGAGCCTGAGGATGAATTTTCTAAGTAGAAACAAAGTGCTGGAGGGAGCGCGAGGGAAAGGCAAAGGAAGAATGGGGGAGTGTGAACCAAACAATGCTTCAATTCTGTCCCTGCTGAGGGGCTGGCATCGCCTCTTTTCCATGTTTCTTGAGTTGCTTTTAAAAGCTGTGCAGGGAGGAAAAAAGCAAATACTTGTTTCCTTTTGTGTCACATCTTCTTAATTCCTAAGAATAAAACCAAAGCGAGACGCGGCAGCGATGCTTTTGCGTGCAGGCCTCTCCACAGCCCTGCGTGGGCAAGGCTGCATGGGCTGCGCTGCATGAGCAAGGCTGATCCCACGGCAGCTCCAACAGCCATTCCGCAGCCCCTGCCCGGTGTCTCTACCGCCGCGGGCAAGTTGCTTCAGCCCCCTGGAGCTGCTGCCTCCTGCCCTTCCTCTGCCTGCCTGCACAGCCTGGAACGTGCCGGGCGCCTGCTGGCACCCTGATGCTGCTTCAGAGGCTGGCTCGGCACAGCGCCGTGAGGAAGAGCTCTCCGCACTGGCACAAAACCAGATCACTGAACTCAGCAGGAAAACATCCCCCCAGCCACACTGATGAGGTTTTGCAACTTATAACTAAGAAAGAGAAGAAAGGGTAGAAGCAGGGTGAAAACCAGAACTGTGTGCTGAGCTGTCTGAGGCAGCACCAGGCTCTCCCGGGCTGTGCACACGTGCACACACGCCTGCGCACGTACAACAGAGTCTTCTGAGAAACTATGGCCAACTAATTGTAGGGAGACTCGGGGGAGAGGAAATGAAATGAAAAATTGAGTCTGAGTTATAAAAATAAGTAATTTTTATCCTACTTGCAGGAGGCTTATATTAATTAAACATTATTATAGCGAATGAGATGGGGTGGGTTATTAAGTCTGGGGCTGGCTGTAAGTGTTCTCTCCTGTTGCCTGAGGCTCCACTGAGCTCCAGATATTAATCTTCTAAAGCACTCAAATGCTGAAGAGATAAACACTTGAAATATGAAAATGTTTTTCTCCATAGCAGACACTGTGACCTTATGTCACACCAAAGAATTTGTCAGATGTCCATATAGGCTGCACTTACAGCATTACTGTGTCTCTTAGAAAAATGCTGGGCACCTCAGGAGCTGAAGAGAGAAATGATATGTGTGCATTTGCGTGGGGGTGATTTGTGTGTGGAGATGTAGCAGATTCTCTGCTTCCCATATGTTTCTGGAATACATATTTTCCTCTTTAGCACTGCCTACCAGGTGTTGGCTGCACGGCTTTCCAACTGGCTGGCGGCACTGCCAATCTGGCCAGCGCCTCTGCCAGCTGGCTAACAGGTTCGCCTGAATGTTTGCATCTCGAGACTCAACCTTACCAGGGGGAGGGCACGGAGGAGCCCACAGCATGCACGGCTCCCTGGGTGCATGGCACACAGACACTGGAGTCACCGGGCACCAGGGCAGAGCCAAAGCAGGGCAAGATTGGCTGATCTCTCCCTGGGGGAGCCTTGAGTTTCGTAAGCAATGAATGATAGTGAAGAGAAGTGATGTTACAATGATGCAATCTACTGTCGTAAGGAAACTGGCAAATGCTCTTTGTGCCACCCATGCCACAAAGTCAACAAGGGGGAGAACAGGGCACTAGTGCTGGGGTGAGTTCCAAGATGTGAAGCTGAGGAACTTGATCCATCAACCACACTGCCAGAGGCAGGCTCCCTTCCAACCCATGCCAGCACATCTCAGTGAGGTCCTCCATAAATTATGCTCTGCCACACTCACGCAAGTCTTCTGCTTCCAAAGCACAGAAGAGAAAAAGACCAAAAGTCAAACAGCAAGAAGCTGGCATAATTCTTCTTTTTCAGGGCTTAGCTCATCCTTCACTTGGAGGAGGCTGAAATCCAGCCTATGCAAACCCAGAGTGCAGAACAGCTGAAGACTATAGGCAATCTGAGCAACATATGGGAGGAAGAAATGCATCTCTACCAAAAGAGGAAATGCATTCTGGGGGAAAAGCATTAGGTCTTACAGAGGACATTTGGATCAGCATGTGAACAAAGCCCAGACCAACCCACATGGTCACAGGGGATTCAAAGCCCAGTGTCCCATTCAAGGCTATCTCAAGAGCACAGTTAGTATAATTCAGTGCCAACGGTCACAGTCCTGTAAATGTCATGAATGAAAAAAAAAAAAAAAAAGCAAATCATGTGAAAGCTTCCA
>Ga0065711_1001413_pt1 | contig 43542 bp, 26 predicted proteins | sample Hoacrofraction12_FD_59098 | JGI IMG/M metagenome (GOLD analysis project Ga0065711, IMG submission 59098) | Hoatzin crop microbial communities from Cojedes, Venezuela - Epithelial fraction 12 v2 (version 2) | ecosystem: Host-associated > Birds > Digestive system > Esophagus > Crop | place... | reverse complement strand
TTCCTTCCTTCCTTCCTTCCTTCCTTCCTTCCTTCCTTCCTTCCTTCCTTCCTTCCTTCCTTCCTTCCTCACTTTTTATTTAAAATTACTTCATTTAAAAGAGAAATTCTGGTGTGTTTGGTATAATTGTGCTGTTAGCAAGGAATATTCCTCTTTCCAACTTAATTTGATGAGACCCAGGCAGCAGAGCATCATATATGTGATATATCTTCATGCTAAATAGAGATAATTTTTAGTGCTGCAAGGCTATATGCAACCATGTCAGCTTCTGTGTCCCCAAGGTGCTGCTGTGGCAGTCAGAAACAGCTGCTATAGAAATTTTGTGTAGGAAGTTGTTTCTCATGTCTTATGGATTATTTACCTGCCAAGAGAATTCCATCCTCACTGTGAATGTTTTTTAAAATTCCTTTGAAAATCTGATTTCTAGGAAAAGAAAATGCAATAGGTCTAACTTCTTGATACTTTGGTGACAAATTTTATACAGACCTCTACAGAAAATTTCTGTCTCAACTTGGTGAGGAACTTCAAGGCATTGAGGAATTTTTCTATATTGGAAATGGCAAAAATAACAATAGGTCTTACTGAATAAAGAAATTATTGAATAGGGCAGAGCTTATTGCCTGGCATTCTTCAAGGACTCATCTTGCTACATATCACACAAACTCAGAGCACTGTTTATGTAGTGAAGAACTGAATCATCATAAGTATTGTGGTTGTAGGAATGGAAGGAAAAATAGTATAGTGATACTATATATAAAGATACATAATAAATTAAAACAATATCAATATTTTGTAAATAAAATATAGTATATACTATATGCTATATAAAAATTATATTTTATATAATGTATAATACATGTATAACATATAATATACAATGTTAATATAATATATAATATATATAATACATATAGTATATAGTGATCATGATAGAGCTTAATAAGGATTTGTGTTAAAATTAGGGCGCTCATCAGTCTGAATCAATTAAAAGTTCAGTAATGTTATTCTATCCAGGATGTCTGTGAGTGGCTAAGAAGGCGTAATTGTAGAAAAGCCAAGGTGATCCTAAACCAAATAATTTCTGGGCAATATGAGCATCACTTTACTCAATCTTGTAAGATTGCATGTAGAGTACTATAAACAAAACAAACTCTGGATAAAGAAAATGGCTACTAAGATAGCAAGGAACAAAGACCTTGTCTAGCATGAGGAGATTAAATGAGTTTATTGTGTTTCCCTTCACAAAAAACTGTCCAAAAGTGGGTATGATTGCTCTTTGTAAATACTGTGTAGCATAACCACCAAGAAAAGAAAAGATTTATTTAAGCTCAAAGGCAGTATTACCACTAAAACACCAGCTGTAAACTATCTAATCATAATTTTAGACTATAGTTTATATCAACATTTCAAATTATGTGAACAATGTGGCTTGAGAAATACTTTCCAAAATTTAAAAAGGTAGAAGCAAAATAACCAGTTTCATAATAGTGCTGGATGAGAATCTGGAAATGATTATATGTATATTTTTACATATATGTGTATATTTTTTATATATAGGTGTATATTTTTATATATATGATTATGTAGTATATACTGTATATATGATGCATGCTATAATAAGGGATCAGACTTAAACAGTCTACCATACATATGTTTCTAACCTTTAATATTCTAGTTACTACAATCTAAGCACACAGTACGATCTTAATGTGCTTTGAATACATGAACTTGCTTAATGATGTAAGCAAATATCAGAAACTGGTGTAATATTTTATTTGTATACTTGACACATGTTATATTGAAATATTAAATGTTATGGTTTCTCTCTTGAAATCCTTTTTTTTTCTCAGTGCTCAGTGTAGCTACTAGGGTGTACTGAAAGATCTGCAAGATCATTGAAAGGACTAATTTTTTGTGTCAAGGCAGGTGAAACCTGAAGAATGCCACTGATACAGCAATTCCTACAGTACTTTATGTGGCCCTTTAGTTTTTCAAGAATCTAATCAGGTTTCTGAGTAGATCTCTGTTTGTTTGTTTGTTTGTTTGCCTGTTTTTAAACCTTATAGCCAGTGAACTATGCAGCTTCTAAAAACCAACAGAAGGACTGCTAAACTGGTGGATCATCGTGACTGTTCTCATGTGAGGCACTGAAATACGTGATTGTTAGCACAGAACGGCTGCATCTGCATTCACAAACTGAGCTGTGGCAAGACCTGTCCTCCAGCACTGAGTCCAGCTGCTACAGAATAACCGCTATCTAAGTTAGCTATCATCATCAGCTTCTCAGAAATGACAGACATACCCCAAATCCACATTAAGATGGTCCCCATCCTGTGCTAACCTTTCAACTATGCATAGGAATTGTTTGTGATAGAAAATAATTTGGTTTGGCCCCAAAATGGCCAGAGACTGTTCTTGCAATTGAAAGGTGGAAGGGATCGCATTGCAGTGCCCAGGACTTGGTCTCAGCTGTGGTTAAAGTGTTGGAACAGCCAGACCCTCACAGTCCTGTTTGAATCAGACTTTTCTTGTCCTTCATAAGTTATCAAGTGGTGGCTCACTGAAGTGATTCTTATGTTCCTGATTGCACTACAGCTAAATTAAACCATTTGCTTAAGAAGTCTTTAAGAACTGCTTACCTTAGCCCTAATGCAGCCTCAAGGCTCACCCTTAACTAAGACCATTCCCCTTCACATTAATGACTTCAAATTTTTTATAGTAACTGGTTCACTGAAGCCTCACGTCTTCAGTCGCCAGTTGCTACACCGTGTTTACTGGAGTAGTTGATTGGAAAATATGACTTGATTGCTGCTGCTGACTTACAGAGTTCTGCAGTGCTGCAGTGCTTGAAATGTAGTCGATGGCTTTGTCTTCTGATTGAATAGTGGTACATTTTTCTTAGTCTGAATTTAACTCTGTTGTGTACCAGCTAAAGTCAGTAGATGTGCTAATTTCACTTGGTATTTCCTACATCAGTAATACTGAAACAAAGAATGCTTACAGCATATGTACTGCATAAGATTGCACCACTACTAACAACGCATAGCATGCAGTTATGTAAATTAACAAAGTGGCAAATGCTGTAAAGTGACACCATCAACGCAGTTCCTCTCTTGGTTTGCGTCAGAAATCCCCTACAGGGTTGAACTTGAGTTACGCTCCTGTCACTGAAATCTTTGTGCATACAACTAGCTCTTTTCCCCTTCACTCTCTAGCCTTCTCTTAACTTACAGATGGATTACTTCCTCTTCCTCCGCACAGGTATGTAATCCTGTCCATCGGCTTCCCATCCACTATGACTGTGATCTCTTCTTTGACAGAATAAGCTCTAGCAAGCGGTTGTTAAGAGCCTTAGTTTCTGAGCAACTAACTGATAGCAACAGTTTTTTACTGTCAGCAGCCCTTACTGTAATTGTGTGTTTGTGCTCACATTCTGTTCTTGTTATGCTAGAAAGAAGAGTGCTTTTAAGGCAAAACAAAAAGAGACCTTATAAAAGTTTAAAAATAAATACTAGTGTCCTGCGTTGCTTCTCTGCTACAGAGAAGAACAACAGTGGTGAATGTAACTCTGCTGATGCATGACTGCATGCAGCCAAGGTGTGGGGCAGTATGAGAGCAGTACTTCCAGCAGTGAAATTTTGCTGCAGCGAGGAATATTTCTTCTTTGATCTTCTTTCTTCAGCGTGGGGGTTACACTGTCACAGCTGGCTGTCTTCTCACCCCTGGGGATGCAGAGGGGAAAAGAAGGGGACTAAATTCGAGAAAGAGCTTACGTGCTTGAATTCAAGCCTTAAGGTCTGGTACAAAATGCATATTACTGCCTAACCCCGAAGTCAGCTTGGCCTCCTTGCTGTTTACTTTTTAACTGTTAAGTTTCTCGACTACTTAGAGCTTGTATATGATAATAAATGACTGTCTTTCCTGGGCTGAGCATTTTCACACATACCTCAGAACAAAATCCAAATGCAATTGCACCTCCAGTCACTCCTTTCCTCATTCTCTCCCAATGACTTAAGAAAGTAGCCCCAGAGCAGTCAAGATACCTGCAAATAGGCTTTTAAAAAGTAGGAGGGGTATCGATGGTGTTGACCTTCGCTTATCTTATTAGAGTAAGTACTTACTTTTCTGGGAAGTGCGAAATCCTGATTCAATCCTCTCTTCAGCTTGAGGGAGTACAAAATCAGCTCCTTGGAAGAAGGTCTCTTTTCTATAAACAGCTCTCCTGGGTCAGTAGTTAAGACTGAACATCACTGTACAACATCATGAAGTGATGGGGTTGCCACCACCTCCCTCTTATTAAATAGTTTTGTGGCATCAGCAGTTGCCTAGTTTTGGACCTTCATTTCTGCTTCCATTGTATTTTATCCCATCATTGTTGAACATAAAATGAATCCCAGTAAAGCCAAGAAGCTAAGATCCCCTTGTGCTCCAGAGTGCCCTGCTTGCTTGATGGGAGATGACTACACCTGTCTTGCCCTCCCACATTGACCCTCTGCACTCAGAACTCCTTTTGGCACGGTTACACAGCTTCATTAGGTAGAGATGGATCAAAATAACAGCAAAACCAGTGAAAACAGAAAATTTAACCTGAATTTATATATATATATGTAATAACAAATAAATGTTAAAAGGGAGAGTGAAAATGTTGCCTTGAATGTTTTTCTGAAGAGATAATTAAACCTAATATTGTAAATCTAATTGCTTCTACTTCGTGCAGAATTTATTTGAGTTAGTTTTTTGCCTAATATTTGGGCTTCTTAGGTTAATTAAAGACCAATATAATTTTCTTTTCTTTGACTTTTTATGGTGTTCAAATCAAATCCAAGGAAAGCTGAATATTCTCAACCTAGATAATAATTTTGGTATTGATGCAATGTACTTCTATTAGGCCTCTGAGGCAGATGACTACAATTCAATATCTATTTAATCATTATTTCACAGCAATAGGAGAACAGTAGTAATTATTTCACTTCAATACAATCAGATTTGTATAATCCTCTTTGATATTCTGGGTGTCATAGAGATTTTATCTCTCTAAATAAACCATCCTCAGTTATTAGTGTTTTTTTTAGATTATCTCCTATGGTTAAATCCTATTTTTATTATGAAATTATAAAGTAAATGGGACAAGAATACACCTGAAAATACTTTGAAAACCTCCTGCATATAATTTGAGATTTTTTGCAAGAAATGCAAATGTTCACCTCATGAAATCTCCAATTTGAGAGTATTTATAGCAAAGTTCACCTTCTGAAAATCACATGCTGGATAGGCATTTGATTAATAATGCAATAAGACAAATCAGAATGCAAATTAAATTCAGGAAGTAAGATAGCAGATTGTAAACATTTTCTTTCCTCAGCAGACCGGCATTCTGTGGTTACAGGACATCATAGTTCAAATCTCCATTATCAATGTATTTAACTACAGTTACAATGACTTTTGGTATTGTAAATATAGTTGCCCAATTTTAACAACCAACAGATGCATGAATAGTCTATGATTGTATTGTCTTACTGATATATGATGTATATGTGGATATTCAGAAGATTAAAAGTAATTTTCCCTAAGAGTTGCTTATGCAGCACTAGCATCGTTTATTGCAGTGATTAGAGGTGTTAGATACATCGTTATGAACTGACTCAGAATGTATCTAGAACTGCCAACCCCTCATTTTTATGTAATTCACCAATTAAATAACATTAAAATGACTTTAATTCTTCCTTCTCTTCCCAGCCCTATAAAACCTTGCTGTGTTCCAGTTCTGTGAACATGCACAGAGATGAAATGAATCTTCTCCAGAAATTTCAAATACGGTAATTAACAAGAGTGTACAGTGACCACGCCTCAAGGCTTAACAGGTCTTCAGAATATTGCCTATGATAGGGATTTGCAATATTTTGTTCAACTAGATTACTGCAGTCACCATGTGAGGATAGCTGTTGTCAGAAGTGGAAGCAACATTAGTAGCCTTAAGTTGGGGTGCAGAGGAAAGCATGGTTTTCTTTGCTTCAGATTGCTTTAAACATTATCTGTGGGATGGCCATTTTTCCAAATGATAAATGTAACACTAGTAACAGATATAGAGAAGCATATCACGTTACCTGCATATTGCAGATACCCTCGGATAAGCTAAGAGAGTCTTTTTGCATTAGACGTTTTTCATGTCTTCAGAGAAGAGATACCTTTACAACAAGCTGTTCTTTCACATGTCGGGGCTTTTAACAGGCTCCTGTTGCAAACAAACAAGACATACTTTTTTTATTGTATCGCATGCTGATGGTTAAGAATTTGACTCAATCTGCAGAGGGTCCATGTGACCAGTGACTAGATAACTGAACACTCTAGTAATCTGGGTAGCTTTCACACTATCTAGAGCCACCCAGATTACTAGACATTTTCCTTAACTGAAAGCTATGATAATTGCTAAAAATTCTGTGTAACAATAAACTACTCTAACTGCTAGAAATCATAGATAACAATAAGCTATGCTGACAATTTAAATTTTTATGTAATAACAAAGCCCTAATTGTAACTACAACCCAGTGATCAGCCTTCATTCTACCAAGGGTCCCTAAAAGAACCTGCCTTTCCCTATAGTGTGTTGGGTGACAGTACTAAAGGAAGATCTACTACTGCTATATATTTCTGCTGGTTTAGGCCAGTAGTTATTGCTGTTTTTTCTTCACTACCAATGTCCAAAGCTTCAGCTTCTGCTATAGATCTGTGAGCTTTCTAACTCCAGCCTAAAATCTTTCCCACAGCTATCTTATTGCAGTCTTTTTTCCTTCCCAAGAATTTGTTGATTTATTCTGATAGTGAATATGTATCCAAGTGATGGGAATAATCTACTTCCCAGCTTGCTCTGCTCTCTGTTCTGCCTCCTTTGGTACATGGGAACTGTCACAGAGGATCAGGGTCTAGCTAAACTCCAGCTGCATCTGAAAGAGGAATAAACTTTTCAGTAGGTGTTGAATTTTATGTATTTCAAGAGAATTAGCTGGAAATCTCAGTGAGATTATTCATACACCGTACAAACTTTATTGTGTATCTACCAAAAACCTGGATATTGTTATCCAGGCTTTTTTTAAGGTTTGATCTCATTAAGATTTTGACCTCAGATTTATATGCGGTAATGAATTCCACAGGTTAGCATTGCGCTACAGGACATTTCCAATTATTTTTGTTTGCTACCATATGCTTGGTATTGTTTCGTACTATCATGTGGTGAGATTTCTCCTATTCCTCACATGTTCCCTCTCTCAATTTATCTCCTTCCAGTTCAGCTTTATTCCTTTTCAGTCTTTCATACTTTACTAGCAGCTTTGGGCTGGTTCCCTCCTTTCACTAAGTCTGCCCACACATGTGAGATAGGATGTAAACCTTCTGCTCAGGTACAGTGAATTTTCTGACATTAATCTAGACTTCTTTCTCAGGTTGTAATTGCTGCATCAAAACCAATGTCAATGCGGTGTAAAACATCTCTTCCTCTTTGTTCCAGCAAAAAAATCAAATGTACAAATCCTTTAAATGAATGGATTGATTTTGAGCTGGAATAGCAGAAGATAGAAAGGTCCTGGTCTCAGGGGCCCAGGAGGCTGTTGACCTTTGCTGCAAGGGCAGATTGCTGGCTCATGTAGAGCTTGTCCAATCACAATACCAAGGTCTTTTTCTGCCCAGATGCTTTGTAAGCAATTGGCCCCCAGCCTGTACTGATGCATGGAGTTGGAACATCTCAGGTACAGGACTTTGCATTTGCCTTTCTTGAGCTTCATAAAGTTCCCATCAGCCCACAGCCCATCGAGTTCCCCCTGAACAGCAGCCCTGACCTCCAGCTTATTGACAATTCCACCAGACTTGGTATTGACTGCAAACTTACTGCAAGTACAGACATGTTAACTACTGTTGTGTTAACAGGGATGAGATAAGGACAGACCCAACATCAGGCTTAGGCTAAGCTTACAGTGTAGACATAACCACTTCCAAATGTATCTTTTTCATACCACTGTGGAAAATTTCCTCAGCCCTCATCTGTGCCCTTTTCTTGCTCACTCAGCTGAAGGCTAAAGTTTAGTTTCCTGCTGTCAAATTAATCTGCACCAACTTTTTTTGTTCTGTTTGTCTTTCACACAATTCATTTAATTGAAGTGGTCTTTTTCAAAATTTGACACTGACCTTGTAGCTAAGCTTGCTGTTTCTCCTTTATTGTAACTGTCCTCAGTCTTTCAGCCACCTTTGATTCAACATTCTCTGAGTTTAGGACTCAATACTCTTTCCAAAAGTTTTTTTGGAAGCGTGGCTATGGGAAGATAGAAGAGATATTACCACTAATTGTAGTTGAGAAAAAATGAGTAGAAAAACCCAAAACATCCAGCACTTTGGGGTATCCTTGTTTGTGCCAGAATAGGTAACTCAGACTGATATTTGTATGATGGAGACTAATTATGGAAACTCAAGCCATTCAGAAATCTGGTGGGTATTTTGTCTTGCAACACAGTACAGCAGGCAACAAGTGTTATCTGACCTAGAAACTCAACAAGTTTTTCTCATCTCTTCTGAGCCCTCAGAATGAAGGTCTCAGGAATGAAAATCTCATTTGCGTTTTAACAGGCTTCCTTTTAAATTGCTTATGAAGGATACTCATTGCTATTGAATCATTAAAGTGGACTTTTTATTAACAGTTGTGTCAGGTCACTGGTTTTGCATCAGCAGCTCTTCTCCTGCAACGTCAATGCTACATCTTTCATAACAATAAAGTATTCAGAACAGAGTGAGGTTATGTCCAGTATGAAAGGTAGGCCCATGCAGAGATGGATGGCAGCTTCCTATTTTTCTTCATTGTACTGCCAAAAAACCTGCAGCATCCTTTGTATATTCAGAATTTTCAAAGTATTTTGATACAAATTTACAGATCTATACTGTGCAGTTCAGCAGAAAAAGAGAAAAAAAAAAGCTTTATTAATACTTTATTATCTGGCATCAGTAGAAAACTGAGGCAAAACTCTCTGATTCCTGAGAGTTAAAATACTGTATGTCAGAAGTGTACAAAAACTTCCCTTTGACCCACAGTGCAAGAGCTCTGCTCTGAGCATGGTAAGGCAAAAAGATCATGTGCTGTATATGAGAAATTCGGTAAAGCAGTCAACTACTCCTTTGTTCATATAATCCCCAAATGCTTCTAGATGGATAATCTGTCATTCCCTGCTGTCGGTGGAGAATTCTTTTCCATAGCAGCCCATGATGGCATTCATCTCACCCACTACTGTAGACGTGTTCATCTGAGCTAGTTGCTAGAAGGTCTGTTTATAGTCAGCAGAGAGAAATGTGCTTTAAAACTCATTTCATCTGATGTATTTTAGGTGAGATAAAATCAGTCATTCTTTGGAAGAACTTACTTGTAAAGGAAACATCAGGCAACTAGTGCAGATGCACCTGTGGTAGATATTTCATTAGATGTATCCCACCTCTAATTGCTGTTATGCAATACTTCATTGTTCTTTCGTACGTATAGAAGTCTAAGTAGACCTGAGTGGAGCAGATTTTGGCTATGAAAACCTCAATTTCATGGAATTTCAGCTGTCTTTACATGTGAAAGCTGTCTTTATATTTAAATGTGAAATGTCTTACATAGCTGCTGTATGAAAATTTCCTTCCTTGCAATAATCACGTGTATAGATCCAAATAACCCAGGACAAGTCATTACTTAAAATTATATGAGATGAGTAATTGATACTCAGTTCCCTACTTCTATTTCATCAAACTTTTCATTTTGAGAGGTGTCTCTTTTATTTCATCTTTCAGCTTTTTTTTTTGTAATAGAGCTGTTAGATTTCCCCAAATCTACAGATTTATCATAAATTGCAGCACCTCAAAAGGGAAGCTGCCTGTCTGTTACCATTAATATTTCTTTCCTGCCTTGTGGCTGTGCCAAATAGACATTTATTACCATGGCTCCGAGAATCCTGTTGCAAGAATGAAAACTTTCAGGCATGGTACAGAGAGGAATTTTCCCATCTTGCTGAAATTCTAAACAAAAATAAGCAGCAATACTGTGATGGATATCTGCTCAGTCTGGTGAAATCCCAATAATAAATGCTGCAAGAGCTGTGCATACCTTACTTTAAGGATCCACACAAGTGAAGAAAAGTTTTATTCTGGCCGTAACAGATTTTGGTGAAAAATCAAAATACTGATTCCATTCTAGGGTATTTGTAAGGTGATCTCCACCATGGACCACTGATCAGTGGACAAGGTTTCAGTTCAGAGGGTACAATATATTGTTGTGTTCTTGTCAAGCTCTTCGGCATTTCACTTTCTTTACAAAACAATTACGAGCATTTTGGACTTCACACTTCCTTTTTTCCTTGTTCTTACAATAATTTTCTGCTTCAAAAAATCCACATAACTGTGGTAATTAAGAAAATATATTGCTTTTCATTAAGTAGTATTAAGTATTCATTACCTATTGAAAGTCCTTTTATTTACTATCCATTAATATTAACACATAGAATATTTATATGTTATGCTCTGAATCTTTTGAAACTGTTTGTCTCTGGTTTTGTTGCTGAAGGAGAGAACAATTTAGAACAATTTGTGCCTGGGAAAGTAGAAGCGAAAGAACTCAGATACTGAGTCTCCCTTTTCAGACTCTGAGGCTATGTGGGAAGCAGTCCAAACCAAGTCAAAACCTGAAAAGCAGCAGAAGAGGTGGAGTGGAAGAATCCATGGGTCAGGGAAATATCTGCCTTGTACATCCTGGCTTTTACACAGGTTAGGGATGTTATTTCTGTTACGCAACTTGCTTGGAAGTGTTCTAGAAGGAAAACAAAAGAAAAATGTTTACACCATCATTAGCAGGTAGGGTTATCCAATTCTTCATCCGTGAATAATTAAACTGAGGTCCTAGCATGATGAGTTGGAGCAGGCAACAATGGACTGAACTAAGCTGTCAGGGTTTGTGAAGCCTGATAGCTCAGTTTGGCCATTTCCAGAAGAGCCTGCTCCTTAACCAAACCAGTTAAAAATGTGTTTAACTTTCAGTATTCAAAGGCTATTTCTGGAGTATACGACAGATTGTAAGTCAGATAAGGCACCTAAAAGATATCAGAGAAATTGTGCTTCCAAACAGACTGCAGAATTGACACTGAGGACCGGATTCATGCTATGTCTTTGACACAGTCACTCCAGGTTTGTAACTAAGCCAATGAAAAGAGGTCCATCTTCAGATTCTTATTTAGGTTTTGTTGGGCCCTTCTTATGCTCAGATATTTTCCGTTACAGTGTTTTCTGTTCTTTTAGTACAAAGAGATACCAGAGTGACTTGACTTCTGCTTGAAATTAGTTGGGATGAATCCTGGTCCAAATAATTTATTTGGCTTACTATATAAATGTGTATTTTATGTTTCATTGAATTTTGAGGGAAATTGCTATAAAAGGATTTTTTCTTAATAACATGAGATGCATTGTAATGAATGAAACATAATCCTGAATAATTGCTTAGAATATGGCTATTAGTCTTCTGGCAGCAGCCTGTGGGCCTTGATGATGGCTGCAGGATCTCCTTATTACTGTTCGGTGGGAAAATGCTGTCAGGCAAGAATGCTCGTACCAGTAAGACAGACAGTCATAATTTAAAAAAGCCTTTGGAAACACCTGACATGTCTGCATGTGTATGTGTCTTTAAGTCTATAAATAATCATGACACCAGTAGTATTTCTGCATTCATTCTTTAAAGATTGTAGTTCCTGACTGCAGATGCAGAATTCTTATTTCTATTCTGAATGAAATTAACGAGCATTTCTATATATCTATTTTATCTTCTCAAGATAATTATCATGTCATCCTGCTGCATATAAGCTTAACACAGCATGGTTCAGCTAAAGAGACATATGGAAAAACCAATATATCATTGGATAAACACAAAGATGTCTGTTTCTTTGGCATTAGTTTCCAAATTGATATAAGCAGTTTTTTTGGCACAATCTCCCCTGTATCCCTACACAGTTTTTTGTTTGGATTTTTCTGAGGTCCTGTCTTGCTTTAACTATTGTGTTCTGGAAGCTCCGTAACTCTTCTGGCATGAAATACAGCAGCAGAAATTTTTCACAGATGTATCACAATGTCAGAATAAATCTATCTATACAATTAATTGCACCACTTTTGTACTGTTTTTCACCTACATCAACTTCTCTGTTAATCTTTGCATTTTTTGTTGCCCTGGAATCATTTTGACAGATTGTTCTCTCTCTCTCAAAATGCCTATATGCAGTTAGGGGCAACTCCTCACAATTACAACTGATGGCAGGCTCAAATACTAGGAATCACCTGCATCTTACAGCTTTCTTTTCTTGCTGCTTCCTTGACCCTCTTGTCCCATGTGAAGAGGGACATGTTTGGCACTGCTGAACAGAATGCAACTGTTCTATTTGACATATTTCAGATTAAAAAGAGAGCCTGAAACAGACTTCCAAATTTCCAAATGTCAAAAAAAAAAAATGTAGAGTTGAAACAATTTTTTATTTAAAAAAAATTCTGATTTTTGACAATTTAAAGTGTTATGTTACAGTACTCCATACAGAATTAAAAAAAAGAAAAAATCATAAAGAAAATGACAAAGTATTTGACAGCATCTAAATATTTCTCCCTTTTCTCTCCAGAATGAAATTTCAGCAGAATCTACTGGATTTCATTACCTGATACAATTACATTTCTCAGTGGAAAAATAGTCCAAGTAATCTTTTTTCCAGCTAACTCTAGCCCAAACTGAAGAGAAAACTGAGAAAAGCCAAGTTCTATCCGTAAAAGACACGAAAATTAACTTATTATCTGACTTGCAAATAACCAAGAGGAGCTGCCAAAGACATCTGAAATTACTTCATATCCAAGCGTGCATCAGAAGTCCAGGAAGAAAAAGTTGCCTTGCCACTCAGGCAGAAACTCAACCTGAAGTTGCTACAGAAGACAACTCTTCACGTCTGTATTAAATGCTTCGGTGCTTAAATGCTATTGTACTGACTAAGGACTGTCACGATGAGGTGAGAGTCTGAGTAGACTTTCACATCTGATGTTTTCAGCAGGCAACCTGTCTGATTTCCTGACAACAGAAGACCTCCTTGGCAAATAGAGCCTGCAGCCATGGACAAGGAGAGACGCTAGCCCATTTCTGCTATGTCTATCAAATGATGCTCCCCTTCTGTATTATATTCTAGCCGGCACTGACAGCAAGGTGGATTGTGCCTTCAGAAACTGAATAGACATGCAAAACCACTGGTGTCATATGGCTGTACATGTGCTTTATGCCATATCATTCCCTGGATGTTTATGCAGGGATTGACCTAGTGCAGATCTTGGGGCACTTTAAACTTCATAGAACATTCTTGGACCAGGTGCAGTGGAAATAACATGAGAATTTTGCCTACACTGGGTGGCATTGGAAGTGAATTGGCCCAGCAGGTACTAATAGACTCAGATATGAATGTAGAAGGAGGAATCCAGTGAATTCCTGTGATACTGTATGGCAGCTGTCCTTGTATCTGGCATCCGCACTGTCATGTGAAGCTTTCAGCTCCAGGTTCCCGATCTTCTCTAGTTGTGCTGGAGAACAGGCAGAGACTATGCAGAGCTGGGAGATCAGGTAGCCAAAAGTGTGACCAAATTCCATTGCAAAGATGTTGCAGTGGAAAGGGACTGTACAAAGACAGGGAGGTCTTCTGGGAGTGCAGCCACACCTGTGTTTTCCCTTCTTCCAGAGCTAAATATGTGGGTTCTCAACCTGTACCTCTCTGAAGTCCATCACTGGTGAGTCAGACAGAGAAGATTGAGAGGCACAGTGGAGAAGTCTCAGGCAGGAGGTTTGCAAGCGCTATTTCTCAATTGTTGTACCATGAATAATAGTCACACCAATGCTGCCTCTAGTGAAATCCCACGTTCTGTTTGTAGTGGCTTTGAAACGGCTGCACAACTATTCTTTCATTTGCATCTTCTGGGAGTTTTTAACCTCCCAGAAGGGGAGGTGCTGTCCTAGGCTACAGAACCTGAAAAACCATGCCTTAAATGTGGCCTTTTTCATTGCCAGGAAGGTTCTAACTTCCTTTGGGGTTATTTACCATGGTGCTGGGGTGTAGCCTCAAGGTCTAGGAGTGGCCTGGGTCATTAGTTCTTTCCTCATGAGAATGCATCTTCAGCTTGTCTGTGTGGAGTTGCATCTGCTGCCTAACAAGAACTAACTATATTGACAGATTTCTCACTTAAAGACTGTAGAAGACCATGAAAAAATAATCAGTCATTTATAGAAAGTCATATTTTCAACTGCTCACACCTGATGTACTACCGGGAGCTAGTATCCTTCATGCAGTTTGGAGTTGTCTGTGCTCAATGTACACCCATACCAGCCTGTCATTTGGTCCTAGTCTGTCAGAGGCTGAGATTCATACAGCCATGCAACAAACATCCACTTTAGTGTGCTCTGAGCACTTTCCAAGCTCCAGTGACTGCACTGAGTAGCTCTCCAACACAAATACAAATCTAACTTCAGATGCCCTCTATGAAAACTGGATCTCACCCAGTTTTAAAACAGCACATCTTCACATCTTTTAGCTTCCTGCCTTGTCCTGTTAATGCTCTGATTCTTCATGTTTGTTACAGCAGATCAGTCATTACCAGGTTGGTGGTCTGTGATCCAAGCAGGGACAGAATGGCAACAGCTTTTGACACTTTTTAGTTTTGATCTGTCAGTAACTATTGTGTGTCTTGCTACTACTATAAACACCCTTATCTCATCTAACAAAAAAAAATGCTTTTGCACTAGCAGTCAGCTGAAAGTGATCAGACAGACAGAAGATCAGCTGACATTCACACAAAATGTTTTTTTTTCCATATCCTTTACATTTGTATAATTCTGGATGTCCTTGGGTCTGAAAGGAGATAATCAATAGACTCAAAAGGCCAGCAGCCTTTACAAGAATTTCAATGAATTTGAGAAAAACATCTTCTCCATTAAACTAATGTGAGATATTTATCTATGTTTACTTATGAAACTTTTGTTTTGAAGAATTATGTTTGGAAAGAGGATAAGGGACAGAGGCTGGTAGCTTGAGAGACCCTTCTTTGGCAACAATTAACATGGCAGTAAATTTTCTCATCTCTCAAAAAAATATGAATAATTCAAGGACATTTCATAAAGACAGCACTTTAGAAACAAACGAAATGAAGATGCATCTCACTAATTGTCCATTTATGGTCATATTACGTCTCTGCCTATGCTCCAACTCATTCTATTAACCCAAGGAATTTCTCACTTTAAGAATTTCATGTGAAGTAGCTATCTGGGGGAAAATTGTGTGACATGAGGCTGCAGTGTCGCAGAAGACACCTCTAGGTGACAAAGTATTATGCCCTTCATATATTTGGAGAAAATGTCAGTTGTTATGTGGAAGAACCCTGTGGAAAGAATTACAGGGCAAACTTGACAGAACTGTAATTATAGTACAGAAGTCACAGGCAACACAAAGATATATCTGTGTAGATAGTGCATGTACAAATATTTGAACTTCTTAAACAGGATATAACTGGAAGATCTTGACATTCATGGAATCACAGAATGAATGAGCTAGGAAGGCATCTCTGAAGATCATCTAGTCCAGCCCTCCTCTTCAAAACATAGAGAGCTAGAGCAGGTAATGCAAGGCTGTGTTCAGCTGAGGTTTGAATAACTCCTTGCCATGCAACCTGTTCCAGTGTTTGACCACATGCACAGTAAAAAAACAAACAAACAAACAAACACCCAAAACACTCGTTGTTTTTTCTTATGTTTAAATGAAATCTCCTGCAATTCAGACTGTGACCATTGTCTCTTGTCCTCCCCCTGGGCACCACTGAGAAGTGTCTGGCTCCACCTTCTTCACTGTTTCCCATCAGGTACTTACATGTATTGCTAAGACGCTCCTGAGCCTTCTCTTCTCCTGCCTGAACATTTCCAGCTGTCTCAGCCTCTCCTCATATGGCAGATGCTCCTGCACCTTTATCATCCCTACGGCCTCTGATGGACTCAGTCCTGTATGTCCATGTCTCTCCTGTACTGGAGAGCCCAGAAATGGACCCAGCATTCCAGATGCATCTCACCAGTGATGGATAGAAGGGAGAAATCACCTCCTTCACCTGCTGGCAATGCTTTACCTTGTGTAGCCCGGGATGCTGTAGGCCTTCTTTGCTAAAATGTGCATTGCTGGCTCATGGTCAACTTCTTGGCCACCGAGACTCTTAGGATCTTTTCTGTCAAGCTGCTTTCCAAACAGTTGACTCTACTACGTAATGCTGCATGGGTTTATTCCTTTCCAGGTGCAGGATTTTGCACTTTGCTTGTTGAACTTTATAAGGTTCATGTCGACTCAATTCTCCAGACTCTTGAAGTCCCTCTGAATGGCAGCACTACACTCTGATCTATCAGTCACTTTTCCCAGTTTTCTGTCTGCATAGTTGGTGGGGGTGCACTCTACCTCAACATCCAGGTCATTCATGAAGCTGTTGAACAGTATTGGCTCTAGTATTTACCCCTTAGGTGCCACTAGTGACTGACTTTTGGCTGGACTTTGTGCTGATGATCACAGCTTTTTAGTAAACCATGCAACTCAGATCATTTTCGATTTGTCTTACTGTCCATGTATCTAGTCTGTATTTCATAATTCTGTCAGTGGAGATGTTATGAAGACGGTATCAAAAGCCTCCCTAAAATCAATCTAAACAACATCCTTTGCTCTCACCTCATCCGTTGAGCTCATCATCTCATTGTACAAGACTATCAGGTTGGTCAGACATGATTTCCCCTTCATAAATCCGTGATGACTACTCCCTATCACTTTATTGTCTTTCAAATATTTGGAAATATTTGCAGGATTATTCACTTCATCACCTTTCAGTGATAGAGGTGAGATGTGCTAGCCTCTACTTCCCTGGATTCTCCTTCCTGCCCTTCTTGGAGAGATTGCTTTATTCCAGTCCTTAGGAACCTCTCCAAATTGCTATGACCTTTTGAAGCTAATTAAGAGTGGCATTGCAACCAGGCAGCTTCCTCAGCTTTTGCAGGTCTATGTTATCAGGTTCTGTGGACTTGTGTGCAGTTTGTTTAAATGATTCTTAATGTGATCCTCCTTTTCCTTCCTGGTGGACTTTCCCACTGTTCTCAAGGACCTGGCATCCCTGAAGGCTGGTATTACTTATTATTAGGTCCCTGAAGGCTGGTACTATCTACAAGGAAATCACTGAGTGATTCAGCCTTTCTTATGCCATTTGCCACCTGTTCCCCTGCCCCATTCAGCATCAGGTCCCCATTTCCCCTAGTTCTCCTTCTTCTGTTAATATACCTGCAGAAGACCCTTTCTTCAGATCTGACTCTAGGTGGACTTTGGCTTTCCTACTTGCACATGCAGAAAGTGTCTCTGTACTCTTCCAGAGTCACTTGTCCCTTCTTCCACCTCTACTGCAGGCCTTTTTCTCCCTTTGCTTCATTTCCTGCTCATTGGGATGGGCTGTTCTTGAATTTGGAGGAGGTGATCCTCAAAAGGATCTCCCGATCCTCTCTTGTCTCTGGGATCATAACTCATCGGATTCTTCCAAGAATGTCACTGAATAGGCCAGAAGCATTGCCATAAATACAAGATATGAGTTTGAGTCAGACCCAAAATGCCTGTGGCAGTATTCGGAAATTAGCATAAGATTCCTTTAAAAACTAATAACTTGAAAAGGAAGTTATTATGAATACACAGTTAATCACTCAAGAGACAATATGATAGTTAAGATTATCAGCAGAATCTCCATGCTGCCTCTTGCAAACATATTTTCTGACAATTATTTGCACAGTAAATACACCATCTTAAATTAGACAGTTCCCTCTCTTAAGTATCCTAAAATTACGCAGCTTAGTATGGCACTTTAACCTGTGTAAACTGTGTGGACCTCACCAGCATGAAATGTACAGAGTAAGTTTCCTATGAACTATCTCACAGATACTTTAAGAGGTTGTGGAAAAAAATGAATCAAATTATACTGGAGACTGCTGAAATATTGCAGGCGAACTAAGAACGGCACAGAGAGGGCAACAAAGCTGATCCATGGGTTTGGAACCATTTCCACAGAGGAAAAGACTCAGCACAGTTGGAGTACTTGTCTTGAAAGAGGATGAAAATATGACAGGAGTCTGTAAAATCATAAAACATATGTATATACTGCATCTGGAATGGAGATTGCTTTTCTTTGTAATCCAGGAGTTAGGGAGCACCCTGTGAGATTTCTCAGGAAAAGGAAGCAGTTTGCTAGCAATGCATAATTACATTATGAAATTGGTTGTTAAGGTTTTGGGCCACTGGATATTAAGGACTCTAAAAGTAAAAGTGAATATAAGAAAGAGCAGGCAAACTGAGAGAGAATATATCAGTTGATTAGTCTCCAGACGCACTGGTTTGCCTCAGGAACGGATGGACTTCCTCATTCCAGGGAAATAATCATTTCTCCCAATTCCTTCACCCCTCCCACAACCTCTGCTCTTTGCCACAGTAAGAGGTAGGAAACCAGGCCACTATGGCCTTTGTCTGATCCATTATCAAACACCTTAGTTTCTTACAACTCTTTGCCAGCTACGTGTACTTTAAATTCAGTCTAAGCCAAAACTTGCTGTTTAGGTTGTGCAAGAACAAGAATAGCTGTTATATTGTATTTGGTCTGGCTGGGGTGGAGTTGACTTTCCCGGCAGCAGCCATCATAGTGCTGTGCTTTGTATTTGTAGCAAGAATGGTGTTGATAACACACCAATGTTTTGGCCACTGCCGTGCAGTGCTCGTATGGCATCAAGGTTATCTCTCCAACCTTCCCTCCAAAGGCCCATGGGCTGGTGGTGGACAAGAGGTTTCAAGGGGCCATAGACAAGATAACTGACCCAAACTAACCAAAGGGATATCCCACACCACAGGATGTCGTGTTCAGCAACAAAAGGCAAGAGCAAGGAGGAGGAGCGGGCACATGTGTCAGTGAAGTGTTTGTCCTCTGAAGCAACCACTATGCATACTGGGGCCCAGTTTTCCAGGAAGTGGCTGGACATCTGACAGTGGGAAGTAGAGAATAAATCTTTTTGGTTTGCTTTGCTTCTGCATGTGGCCATTGTTTTTTGTCATTAACCTGCCTTTATCTCAACCCAGGATTTTTTAATCCTACTTTCTCCCCCTGTCCTGCTGAGGAGGGGAAGTGAGAGAGCAGCTTGGAAGTACCTGGCAGCCAGCCAACATCTACCCACCTCAGTCTTTTTTGGGCCCAATAGTGGGGCTCTAGAGGAATTTGAGATAAGAACAGTAAATGCGAGAGGTAATGGGCAAAACATAGGCTGGGCATTGCCAGAGAGCGGAATAATTGTGGGGAATTTTTGTTATGAACAGATGAGGGGTGGAGTGTGTGTAAATTGTCCACTTTTGTCAGTTTTGTGATGATGTTAGTTTGACTTTAATGTGGGGAATTCTTTCTGTTGCTGTAGGTGAAGTTTGTGAAGATTCTGTAGTGAATGTGTATTTTAATGAGAATTCCTAAATATATGATTCATAGAGAGAAGGGGTAGCATGTATTTGGTTTATGTGGCAATGTTTTGGTAGTGGGGGTAGGTTGCAGAGGTGGCTTCTGTAACAAGACACCAGGAGCTGCTTCCATGTCAGTCAGAGGCAGTTCCAGCCGGCTCCAAGACAGATCTGGTACTGGCCAAAGCTGAGCCCCTCAGTGTCAGTGGTGGTACTTCTGTGATAACATGTTTAAGATAGAGCTAAAAACACTGTGCAACAGCTGTGAGGAAAAAGAGTATGAAAACATAGGAGAAAGTGCCTTGTAGACACCAAGGTCAGTGAAGAAGGAGGGGGAGGAGGTGCTCCAGGCGCCAGAGCAGAGATTTTTCCCCTGCAGCCCATGAAGAAGATCATGGTGAGGCAGGCTGTGCCCCTGCATGCCATGGAAGTCCACAGTGGAGCAAATCTCCACCTGCAGCCCATGGAGGACTCCATGCCGGAGCAGGTGGATGTGCCCTCAAGGATGCTGCAGCCTGTGGACACCCATAAAAGAACAGGCTTCTTGCAGGAGGTGAGACCCATGGAGAAGAGCCCACACAGGAGTGGGTCTTCTGTGACCCCATAAGGGACCCATGCTGGAGCAGTCCATTGCTGAAGGACTGTACTCCATTGAAAGGGTCCATGCTGGAGCAGTTCTTGAAGAACTGCAGCCTAGGGGAAAGACCCATGTTGGAGAAATTAATGAAGGACTGTATCCCATGAGAGGCAGCTCATGCTGGAGTGGGGAAGAGCCTTAGGAGGTAGCAGTGGCAAAATGTTACGGACTGACCACAACCCCGATTCCCCATCCTCCTGCACCACCTGGGGGAAGGAGGTAGAAGAGTCAGGAGTGAAGCTGAGACTGGGAAGGGGAGATGCAAAGAAGGCATTTTTAATGTTGTTTATAATTCTCATTATCCTACTCTGATATTAATTGGCATTAAATTAAATTAATTTCCCCCAAAAGTTAAGTGTTTTGCCCATGATGTGATCACCCTGTCTTTATCTCAACCCACAAGCTTTTGGTCATTATTTTCTCCCACTGTCCTGCTGAGAAGGGGCATTGCTAAAGCAGCTTGGTGGGCACCCAGTAGCCAGCCAAAACCAACCCACTGCATAGATACAGGTGACAGAAACAGTAGCCTCTTTTTTATGTTCAAAGAGAGTAATAGCAAGGAAAATACCATTAGTAAGACATTCCAACTAAAGTTTTTCGCGTAAAGATTCAAAGGCCATGAAATCTCCAAACTAAATGTGAATAGCAAACTTAAATGCTGTTCTCTGTCTGCCTTCGAAAGATAGGTTGATTAAACTCTTTGATCATACAAGATACTGAAATAAAGAGGTATATTCAGGAGTGGGCTGTGGCTTTGGAGCCCTAGCTTTGCAATTAGTTTTCCTCTGGCAGGCTGAATATATTCCTCTTAAAGTCTTGTTTTGCTGTTTTGTGTTGCTTTGAAGAGAAAGTGGTTCTTGCTTAGAGCTGGAAGTGGTGAGTAATTGAGGATTTGTATAAAACATTGATTTTGAATTGTTATAATTCACTGCTGAATCACTGAAATTTATGGTAGTGAGGAGGATTAAATATGTGTGTGAATGAGAGTAAGCATGTGTGTATACACACACAAACATTTTTGGTGCAAAGAACACAAGATGGACATTCTTATCATAACTTTACAAAATTCAGGTAAACTATCAAACAGTTGTTATTCTGGAATGAGAATACTGGAATATTATTAGAAGGAGAGAAGTACTGTTGGTAATTGTGTCTTTACAAAGACTTTAACCTTCAAGGTACACACTGGAGAACAGATGCTTAAAAAAAGATAGGGCCTGCTTTTGCCTTGATGTGACATCTGACAGATCTATTGACAAAAAGACACCCTGATCCAAGGAGGTGATGCTCCTTTAGACTTGTTTTTGGTCAGAAGTTAAGACATTAGAGAAAATTTAATTATTTTCTAGGAAAAGCAAATGGGTTAAATCTAATTTGCTTCAGTCTTAGCAAAATGCTTGATCCAATTGCTACAAGGAAAATTATCGGCTTTTCTTAAGAAAGAGAAGCTGGAGGTCAGCAGAATAATTGCAGACTCAGATTTTCACACAGAATGCCACACCAGCTCATACCAGTTACTGATGCCACAAACGTAAGAAGCGTTGTCACTTCAAAAGAAAACTGGGATAGCATTCAGGAGGCAATGGCTGACCTTGAGAAATGAGGGAATCGAAGCAGTAAATTACTCAGTAATGCAAAACAGGATTCTATGCAGAAAAAAACCTAAGTCCCTAAAGATGAAACTTGATTTGTTTATGAAATTAGTAGTCTGGTATGTTGGCTGCAATAGCTTGTAACAAATCTGAGGCCTAGTTTTAGTCGCCTAAGCAGTCCTTTCCCTGTTTATGGGCTCTGTTTAAGCAGCACAATCCCAAGCACATCAAGCATGTGGTGGAGAGGCTTACATTGGTGTTTTAGAGAGAGACTCGCTGCTACAGGTACATGTGAAAGCTCTGTAAGTTTACATTCAAGGTAGTGGCAGCAGAGGAATAAGTAATATCAAAAACCTTTGGCTGGGAAAAAGACAAAAATTTAGTCTAGGCTGAACATTTAGGTTTTGGACTATTGGTTGTGGTGTGATTGTCCACAAGACAACCTCTACAGGGAAGTGAGATGGAAAAAAGTGTTTTAGTGTTGACTCCAATGGTATCCTTTCACACTTCGTATCTCTGTTGGACAGAATTACTGTTTTTTTGAGTTCTGGAACTGGACACTGCAAAATGGTTTCTGGGCTTACAGTTGTTTCTTCATGCCTGCTCTTTCCCCTGGAGGAGGAAGAAGACCAACCGTGAGGGCAACAGGAGACATGTTCATTCCAGTCCCAGATGCCTTGCTGGAGTTTCTACGGGAGGTTGCAGTGATGGCCTCCAGGTGCATGGCAGTTGCACAGGGAGCACCCCACAGAGGTTGGAAGCTTTTGCATCTTTCCAGATTTTGGCTTTGGTAACATATCACTTGACTTGAAGAAACATTTCTGGGCAATAGGCATAAGCACTTTTGGGTCCAGTTGGCAGGTTTCTGTGGCACAAACACAGCCAGGGCTGCTTGCAGTTTCAATACTGCAATTCCTCATTTTGGCTTTGGACTCAGTGGGCTTCTGTGGACCCAGGCAGACAATGCATCTCTCCATGCCCTTACATGCCCCTGTTACTGCGTTTCACATAGCACCGCATCTGCTTTCAGTTTGCCACTTCAAACATCTGGACTCATGATGAAAAAATACCATTTTCTCCTTGAAGCATTTTTCATGAGCCCAAGTAACAACCAGCATCATGGCCGTGCCATAGAGGATTGCAAGTTTCTTTTAATGTTCAGTTCTCAGACCAAAGATGAAACTTACTCTTTTTTTTCCTATAACGCAGAACATTCTTTACATAAAATAGTGGCAGGGAACACTTGTCCAGACATAACCTAATATCCTTCATCCTTGAGGAATATTTGGGCATGAACAGAAAATTGTCATTAGTTTCTATATTGCTATTAATTTCTTTTATCTTCAGACTACTTGAGGTTGCAAACTCCAAATGAAAACATAGCTGAATTAATATGCTCATCACTGCTGTGTTTTTCTGCAGTTAGTTTCTTACATGACATACAAAAAGGGGTGAACATTTATGTTTGGCTGAACAGAAGGATGCATGCAAAGATGGTAAATATCTTCATACATACACCTGGATACTCTTCCATGTAATTTTAAAAGCCGAAATCTTGCATTCACTTTTAGCCATAGTATCATGTTCTAATCGATGACCTTGCTGGACTTGTCAATGCAAGACGAAAGACATGTTTGGACTCAGGCGTCAAGAGCTGAGGAGTTAACTAAGGGAGCAATTAACTTGCATGTATGTTGTCAGACAGAAGTAAGGGGGGATAGCCCATCACTGTAAATCAAGTGATCTGTGGGGCACCAGAGATTGCTTTGGATAAAGAACAGATGGTCCCTGGAAGCACATACAAAGATACCCGCTCCATAGTTGTGTTAAACTGCTGAGTCCCGTTTGTGACGACACATCATTCCATGCCAAGAGCCAATGGACACACAATAATTGACTTAGTCCCACCTCACCAAAAGATTTCCAAACATATAAAAACTGGCACTTGAAAACTCTCTTTGGAAGGAGGAGCCAAGCGAGAACTTTACCTGACAGATGGGTCAAAGGGGCCTGAACCTCCTTTCCCTCCCCCCCTGAGAAGGGATGCCTTTTTGGTAAGAGTCGCGCCTCTGATTTTGTCAGACGTATCCCTGGGAACACATTGTTAACTAAAGCACTAAACTATTACCTGGAGCTCAACTTTTCCAATGCATTTATCAACAGCAATCCCAAATCTGTGATAGCTGTCACTTGAATAAATTGCCTCATGTTTCAACTTTGTGAAACTACTTCAGTGAAAGTCCTTGGAGGGGCTCTGACAGGCAAACTTTGAATCTGCCAAGTGGCTCCACACTTAACCCTTTAGACATAAACCATTAACCAATCTGGGACTAGGAGTAGATCCAGCCACACCTAGACTCTTCTCTGAGAGAGAGTTTAGAACGCAGAGGTCTGCTCTGAACCTCATGACTCAACAGTAGGGCTTTCCGTTTGCTACTTATCAGACTCCCTTACCCATTTTAACACGACACATGACTAGTCACTTCATCTAAGGATGCAGCAGTTTTTTCAGCCAGACACTGCAACACGGCATGCTGAAGATGCTCTCCTGCTCTGATACTTCTGGAGCATCGCTCCCACGTGCTCACTTGGGCTGCCTGTGGGAGAGAGCCCTTGGCAGCACCCCAGCATCACTAAACCCTGGGTTCTCTGCCTAGAACATCACACTGCCCATTGCACAGTGTTTGCATCTTTGCATGTAAGATGTTGCTTCAGTTTCTTTTGCTGGCTTCCTTCTGTACATGGGTAGGGACCACCCCCGCTCCTTTTATAACCAGGAGGGGATTTATTGCTTTACTTGCATTGCTCTACAGAAGGAGATATTTATTTCATTGCAGTGCAGAAGTCATTCATGAACAGGGATGAAATACGGTCTTAATCTTTACTTGGTCAGAGCTCCAAATCATGGCAATAGATTTGTTATTATCCCTTTCAGAAAGCAAGGGCTGAGGAGAAGTGGCAGGACTGAGTTATGGATCATGTTTCCTAGAATGGAGTGGTATTCCGGAAAGTGAGATGCTGTGAGTTAGCAAGGTTTTGGTGACGCTACAGTCACACTTTCCCAATTTATACTAAAGTTTCTGATCCTCATGTCTTTTAAGACATATTTCACAATGAAAGAGTGACCAGGTCCTAGGAATGGTGTAACACATCAGAGCAACAGAAAGAAATGAGAGCTCTGTCATTTAAAGCACTGTTAGACAGCATAAGAAGTCTGAAGTATACTATGGTGCTGACACCTTTGTTTTAACCTCTTTGTGTATTTTAATTCTGTGGAAAGAAGCACCTGGCTCTGTGAAGATATTAACCCTTCCAAGGACAGACTAGAGTCTGAGAACAAATTACTATGGTCATGACCAAGGAAATCCTTTGCCCCACTTCCCTCATTCTGGGACTCTGAAGTTGAATATAAAGAAAAAGACCTGAAGGATCAGGGGGCCAATGCTGTTGTGGGAGAGGGAGGATCTCTCTGCCATGCTTCCGGAATCAACAGAATTTGGATCATAAACTTCTGAACTGAATCTCAGTAGGGTTTTCTGAACTGGTATCCTACATTCTGCAAGCACAGCCCTTTCTGTTAAGTTGGCTACTTTAATGGGATATTATTGATAAGAAAATATTTCTTTTAGTGTTTTCTCTCGAAGTTTCTCAGTATGCTTCTCAAGGTGTAGCATGTTTGGCTCCCACTTGCCTACTGTGCTCAGATAAATGTCACATTAACCTTCAGAAGTACACCTGATGACTGTGAGGCCTGTGCACTAAGAACAGTTCTGATGCCACTGCACGCTCTGGTTTGTTTATCGAGTCTTTAACTCATGGAAGCTGGTACTGTGTCACATCATCTGCAGTCAGAAAAGACTACCTGACAAGAAGATAAGAAGAAAACAGCTCATTCTTTTCCTACTGATGTCTTCTGGATGTTTTATACATTTGCAGTACTCTACAGGGCAGCTCACAGGATACTCTACAGGGTAGTTCACAGGATAATTTCTTCTATGTGTAACGTTGAAGAAAAGGTACCTTGCTGTTCCTTTCTTTGCTTCATCTTAAAATTTAATGCTGCCCTCCTTTTCTTTTTGTAGTGTCAAAAATCACCCAGATCTTTTCAGTTCTTTCTGCCCTGAACTGAAAATCACAATGATCCAACTGATGAGGAAATCTTCGATAGCAGTGTGTTTTTTGACATAAACATTGTTCACAAGAAAGGGTTTAGGAGCTCCAGGGACAGCAATTAATGCTTTAGATTCACTTGACAATAGCTCCCTTAATTGACAGGGAAAAGTCCTTCTGCAGAGAACTGAAGAGAGAATTCCTCTTTAACTGGGGGTGACAGAGAAATAAGGTTTCATATATGTGTTTAAAAAAAAAAAAGCAGTGCAAAAAGTAGACTCAGTTCTGGCTATTGTTCAATGCATTTTCAGCCTGATGAGCATCATGTACCTACCCATCCTATCCTTTCAACCCTTGAAAAAAAGGAAACTGGATTTAAAATAGTCTAGCAAACTGTGGTATACCTCACTTGCATTTTTCAGATCTTCTAACAGCTTTCTTCATGTATAGAGACTCTAGGATAGACAGTCCAATGGATGGCCACCAATGTCAAAAGCAGTACACAGCTTTCCTTCGCTGTATATATTAAAAGTGCTGCTACAGAACAGCCAAATAAATAAATGTCATAAAGCATTCTGAGAAAGTTAGCTGGAAGCATAAATGCTCTTAAATCGAAGATTCCTGAACTCATGTTTTCTGAAGCATCAAATGATGAGAAAATTACAACAGAGAAGGACAGGTAATAAAACAACTGCTCCCTGAAAATCCAGGTCAGTGCCTTATGTTAATTCTGTACTCACCAATCTATTTTTGTAACAGCTTTCACAAAACTGTACACAGACGAGGGATTAAACAGCATATCTTGCCCTGAAATATTGTTTCTTGAAGTTATAACTTAAAAAAGGAGAACTGCAAATGGCAATTGTGGTATAGTTACTGTGTGATAAATTCTGCTCCTGTGTCAGCATCCGCTGGGCAAGGAGAGGGGAGGAGACTGAACTGAACCTGTATCTTATTCACATGGAGTGATTATACATTAGCTTTAAACCCAGCTCTCATTCCACTTTATATTTGCATCTCCATGCAGTTTCCAGTGAAGTGTTCCTGTGTTCTTTAGAAAAAAAAGGAGGATACGATTAGGTAGAGGAGTGAAGCGTGTGTTCAGTTACAGAAAGCATATATCTGATTAGTTATTGTTCCCTTAAGTAGCACTAACTATGCTCATGCACTTTGCAATCCAAGCCATAAGTCATAGACACTGATCAAATACCAGTGCAGTAGCCCATTGATGCCATGCATAGAAGACAGAGCCTGAAAAGGCTCCAGGGGATGTCGTCTGGAAAAGCTGAGGATTTGGCCCACATTTTCCAGGAATCCTCTTTCTGAGCTTTCTTGATGGTCCTACTCCCTGTTAGCTCGTGCTCGTCCCATTGGCGAAACTGCAATGTGGGAAAGGAGCCTAAACACTTACATCTCAAAATCTGTGGTGTCCTGAATAATTCGTTTGGTTAGCATGATTTCATACAGCAGATGATGTAAGGATAACTATGATTATGCTTATCTTGTGGTGATTTTACACAAGTTTCTGCATGCTCAATTATTTTTTTCTGAACAGGCTGTGTATGCCATAGCAGACACATTTGGGATTTTAATTCAACTCTGCTCTATGCGGATGTTTCACATTTTACATGTTTCACCATGTTAGTCATCTCCAGTAACATAAAACTGAGAGAACAAAGACAGAAATGACAAAGGACACTCTCTAAGAACAATCTCCTCCTGTATGTCAATTTGGAGAGAGCCTTTAGATAAAGGCAGTCCACTCCACAAAGTTTTTCCTCTGCCAAGAACAAAACAGGAATCTGAAGCTTTGGTGCTCCTCAGTTACCTTACGAGAGCTTCATTGAGCTAAGAGATGAAAAGTAGAATAGCAACAAGTCAGGGAGAGAGGGAGTACACCAGACTGCAGGAGTTATGGGCCAGACGGAATCAACTAAGTTTTCCCTCACTCCTCATGGAACCACTGGGAGTCCTACCAAAAAACCTTCTCCCTCCCCAGGTAGACCTGAAAGCAACATTGAGCATGACAGGGGCATACATTTACTGCTTTTTGAGTCTCACCATACATTTTGGCCTCAACAGGCCAGGAGGGAGCTATGAACAGACAGACGGGAGACTCTTCTAGTGGGTACTAGCATATAAAAAGAAAGGAATCATGGGACCATAAAGGATGTTGCAGAGCTGCCAAATGCTAGGCATTATCATGGCTTTGAGGTATGTTATCGAAGACATCACAGATTTTGTTGACATCATTTCTTTCTAAAGTTAAATTTCTTCCTTTGTCTGCCATTGCGTTGCTGTCTGCTTGTATCATTAAATCACTGGAGTGGTGTACCGTTTTCTACCAGATATCTGATGAAAAATGAAGGCTGTCTAATATTCATTACTAGGAACTGCCTAAAGCAAATGGTGTTACATGCTTTGGTAGAACTTCTTTAAAATGCTTGAACACAGAAATGCAAAAAAATGTGATTTTTTTTTCTGTAAATATTTGTAGTGCTCAAAGAAGTTCTTTCTGGGCAATTCAAAAGCATGAGGTTGCCAGACAAACTAATCTATACCCAGAGGTTATTTTACTATGCAGCAATTCCTACAGAAAGTTAATCATGAACAGATAGACAGTATTTTGAAATTTTGGTCCAGGACCTTTAAACATGAATACATTAAGTCACAAATGTAGATAGTTTCTATTTGTATAAACTTCAAAACACATATTTTGTGTTACGTACACAAACATAAGGATCATGTATGCAAACTAAACTCCAGTATGGGCATCCTTAAAAATGAGCACGCAATATAGTGAGAAGAACAGTTAGACAGAGTCATCAAATCAGTCAACAATCTAAAAAATATGCTGTGAGCATCACTAAAGTCAGACAAGATATCGTTCTGCCCCAAATGGATATATATGCTCTGTGAGAAAGCTCATAAAAATCCATCTTCCACTTGTCGTAATTTAGTCATTGCTTATTTAGTAATGTGATATTACCAGCAGAGAATGAGCAAAATTAAGGAAAATGAGGGTTACATAGGCAAGACTATCTGGTTATTTAAGTGAGACAGAAGCATGTCGTGATAGTTCTCTTCTGAAATAAGATGACAATGAACAGTAACATGTCACAACATACCACAGATTTCTTTCAGTTCAGACAGCCTCAGATGTAATGATTAGTACAGATGATAGTTCGTGCTGCACTTTGCATACCGTGGATTAATGCTTAACCTGGGTGATTACCATAAGTAAGCCATGCATCTCTCTCCTACTTTCCTTCATCTGCAAATATTCATGCACAACTCTAAACTGGTCCCCAGTGTGCAATACTCACTACCCTGATCAGCAGTATGAAGTGAAATGTTAAATCCAAAAGCAAAGAATCAGCACTAGCTTTATGAATTTAGAATTCAAATCAAGTAGTTTAAGTTATCAAAATGTGAACTGAAAACACTCTGTAATTATTTATATCTCCATGTGAAACTTGCTCTAGTAAAATGGCTAGACATATTGACAACCAGCAAACATTAGTAATTTGAAAACCACTAACCAAGCACAGGTTTTACAGTAAGTAATCTTAGTTCTGACAGGAAAAGAAGCAATATACTTGAGTTTCTTTAAGACTTAAAAAAGTTCAGGTTTAATTCTTGTATTTTTCTTCTGACAGAAATGTGGATATGTATATTATAAGAAAACCAAAACCGATTTGTAGGTAGCATCAGTGGTATAGGAAATGTAGTGATGGCATACCATTCACAGATTTGATTGAAAAATACATTTTGAAGTTTTTACTTACTGGTTGCAGTGGTAAGGGATAACTGCTATGCACAAGAAACCTAACAGATTGTTGAACTTTGAAGATCTCAGCCTGGAGATATTTATTATTTTAAACAGTTGTCTTAATATTTCTTGTGAGGTTTGGGGAGATCCATTTAAGGGTTGTCTGATAAGATATGGAGTTCTGTAACTGTGATTTTGGGATACATAAATATTTTGTAGTTATGATCAGTCACCAGGGTATGTAATGTCTATCATCCTAGAATTTCTGTCTTTATTCTAAAATAACTGTAATAATTCACATACCACAAAAATTGGGGGTCCAGGTGTATGGCTACCACTATTGAGATCTTAAAGCCCTTTCAATGCTATTTACATGTTACAAGACCCTGCGTCTTTTAGATATGACTGTCCTCTTGTTGAAACTAATTATTTACACTTTAAATGTTACCTCCAAAACATAGTAAGTACTATATTTTCAGAGACATCATATATTCCAGGAAAGTATTCTTCAGATAACACCTTTTGTTTTTGCAACATTTTACTTTGGGGCAGGGAGTCTCACAAGGATAAGAAAGCAAGAAAATGTTGCTCTTTGGTGTTCATCTAACCTTGGATTGTGGTTTATAATCTATTTCAGGGATTACAGCCCTCACGTGAGCACTTCTAAAAGTTGAAGGAAGCATCTTCTCTTCTTGTGACTTAAATTGTGATGACAGCAGTGTTTAAAATGAGTTTATGTATGTGGAAGAAGTCTTGAAGCAGACCTGACACAACATTGTTGGTTTTATCCGATAAACCATGGACCATTCTTGCTCAGTGGTAAAGCTGGAGAGTAGCTCCTTGACACTCCTGTATCTTTTTACTTTAGAAAGACTGTGATTAATACATCTACCACGCATCTCTATTCTCACTGCCAATTTACAGCATGCAGCTTCATGTTTCTGCCTTCTCACTCACTGTATCTGTGAAAGTTCAGTGAGCTCTAGCAAAGCCAGCAGATAGGAAAAAAAGAGCTTGATCTCCATATCCAGTACAATACTATGAATAAGCAAAGAAGCAATGAAATATGCCTGTTTATAGACTCCCTGCTTGCAGAGAACCTTGCATGTTCTTTTGCATGCACTCTAAGAAAGTTCTTCATGCTAAAAGACGGGCAATTTAAAAGGAAAAACACTCGGCTCTCCATTGCTTGAAATGCTGATTTGCTTATGAAACACCATTGGTGTTTCCTTTCACATCCATAGCTCCCAACCCATCGTTAAAATGAAAGAAAATGAGGCTTAATTTAAAATGTGTCGGTTTTTTCCACCCGATGTGGGTGTTGCAGTAATTGTCCTTTTGCAATGACAGAAGGTTTTTTGTTTCCACTTTGAAGACATTGTTCCCCTTCCCCTGAAGGAAAACAAACTTCCCTCAGAGCAGCATCTGTTCCAGGTCCTTCAATGATTATACAAAGATGAGATGTTAATCTTTTATGCAGTGTAAACACTGCACTAAAGCCAATACTAAATAGACATGGATTTAAGTGAGATGTTGGGAAGACTTTGTTTGTTACCGTAGCATGGAGTAGTCAGCCTCTGTTTGGAAAACAACTTGCTATTGTCACAATGTCTGCAGCTGGAATAGAGTTGACGCAAATTGCCAAGAACAAAATTGATTTTGCAATAGACTACAGAGGCATGGCTTATTCTGTCAAAAAAGACTGCACACTGAGAAACCGCTGACTCTGTAACATTATATATGCTCCTCTCTTTCTTTCTTTCTTTGATAACAGAGTCTTAGCAGCTTTCCTAACTAGCATTTTCTTCTCAAAATGTCTTCTGCTGTAAGGAGGATTTTGTCCTGCACTCCAACTCACAGATTTATGATGCTTAGAAAAAGTAATGTGCTCAGAGAAGTTTGAGAGCTATTTATTTATTTGTTTACTTGTTTATTTTTGGTGCTTACATAATTAAACCTGCCATGATTAGTTTTAATATGATGAATTACAAAGATAAAACTTTAGCATGCTTTGTGCCTATTCATTTCACTTGCGAATGCAGCACAGATCTTCCTTATTTTCTGTGGTGCACTTCTGCTAATATAACAGTATGTTTAGAGAATGCAGAAATCCGTCATCTGAAGCCTGTAGAAATGTGATCAAGTCTAGTGTGAACTATGCAGGCTTTTCATTCATGGTTTACTTTAATTTTGAAACCAGACCTGTAACTATGACAGAAGTTGGTTCTTTTGCCCTAGAGTATCCGTGATTCAGCACTCCAATAACATAAGGAAATAAACAAGGCTGATTTTTCTTCCCCAAAAGATCTTCTGATATCCTTTTTTTTCTTTATAATATCAATCTATGCACATTTTCTTCTGTAGAACATTGTCTTGGTTGCATCTAAACAGGTTGTGTCCTGTCTTATAGTGACCCACACGTTATTGTTTAGAAAAAAAACAACCAATAGACCAAACATGCTCATTTCAAATCCTCAGTTAAACGGTTTTATGGAAATCAGTGTCTCCAGAACAACTTGGAGATCTGTTCCTAAACTGTTATCTTCGGTGAAGATCGCTCAGGGGTCTGGATATAAGCCTCTGTATCCAGTCGATTAAACACTGAACAGCCAGGTTGAATTAAGTAACTTAAATATAACTGATTTCATCTTTTACTCTATTCACGTGCATTCACCTAGGGCAGAGTTTTTAAACCTTATCTGTAGTGTGGAAGACAAGTCACTAAGGATCATTTTAAGGACACTCTCTCCCTTTGTAAGACTATATGGACTACTTTTACATTCCAATCATAATCACAATATACCCCCGGGCAATTGATTTACTTATATAAAATAAATGTGGTTTAGCACTGGGAGAGGAGAACACATGCTACACTGGCTGGCCAGTCCAAGTAACTTGATAATTTTTATATTGACTTGCTTGGTCAGTTTGAAACTCATATGCAAGCTCCTATTCAGAGAGACAACATATGTATACAAAGCATGGGGCTTAAAAGGATAGCTTACCTCTTCCTACTCTCAGGCCTATTAGCATACAGCAAAGAGGGTGCTTTATATTTTATATTACCCTGTCCTTATTCTTAATGTAATTAAATTCAGGGGAGCTACCCCAGCAATGAAAGAGCTCATCACATACTGGCCACAGTTGACACTAAGTGTCTGTCTGAGTCTGAGCATCTACACTTTTCTATCTCTGGATTAACAAATCCTGACATCATTCCTAACTTTTCCATTCTAGCCAAGGGAATTCATCTCCTCTGGAAAAGTGAATAATGAAAGTGGTATCTGCCTTCTTGCTGTCACTTACAGTCATGTATCCCACAGGAATGAAAGGAACTCTTCAATATTTAGATTTAAAAACCCAAACCTTAACTCTTTTTTTCAGCTTCATTGTATCCCAGGGATCCATTGTGAGTAGTAAAAACAACAAAATACTGGTCATGACAGACGTCTACTTTCCTTTGAACTCTGAAAGGCCATTCAGCCAAAATCTTCAATTACTGGTTCCCACACACTACCCTTGGTTGAGAGCTTGATTACAGCTAGAGGACTCACTTCTGGAAAAGTGTATATGAAGTACTGGGCAAAAGGGCTTTTGTATTCTTCAAAATCTCTTAGAGTCATTCAAGAAGAAAAATTCTGTTCACTCTTTAGGCTGCCTTAACCTAATCCTAATCTTCACTTTCTCTATAGCCAAGAAACCTATCCACACAGTAAAAGGTAAGTAATATATTGGCCATGACCAACTCTAACTTTGTCTTCAGTGGTGGAGATCGTGCAACATCCAGCCTTACAATGCGATCTTCTCTCTCTAGAGGCTAAAATCCCATCTGACATCTGCCTATACAGTAAAAGAAAACATAAAGAGCTAGCACAACTCTTTGTCAAGAGATGACCATTTCAATTTCATTCTGTGTGGGCTACGTAACATGAAATTAACTTTTTCAGGCTTTAGATTCCTAATTCCGAAAATTGAAGAGCAGGAGGAACCAGGCTGACTGTCTTTTCTTTTGTTGGCAACAGGCGTGTCACACATACTAATTTAAGATGTGCTTGGTTTCTCTTTTATTTTCAGACATACTAACCTCATAAAGTTAGTTTTAAAATATTTTAAAGCCACCCATAATTTGCAGGCACAAAGTACCTTATACTGCGTCATGGTGCCTACCCACTGGGCATTGCAGCGTGTGTGTTGTACCTGCCTACTATAGATAGGTACACTGGCAAAATGCTTAATGAAAGGGCCATCATTGAAAGCCACTGACATTCTGACATCTGAAATTGTAAATAGTTTTTTACAGGGACAACCTACAGTAGATAAGACTGCTCAGACTACGCTAGATTGATCTGGTGTTCAGTAATAGCTAAATTCATTACTTCCTAAGATCTTGATGCTTTACCCTCTTGTCTCTGCTCTCTCTTCTCATGCCACAGTCTGTGTAAGAGAGCTTGAAAAAAACAGATTGGAAGTCTGAATGTTAAAGAGAAAGTGCAGAGGTAGCAAAAAGGACTCTTAAAATAGAGCCCAGCAATCACCAGGAAGCAACTTCACTTCTGCTAATATATATTTTGCCTGCCACACAGTAGTGTTGAGGGTAAATTGATTGATGTTTTAATGTGCTTTCATTCCTTTGGTGGAAGTTGCTATGGAAATGGAAAGCATACTTATTAGATATTTGCCATCACTTTTTGTTAAATCTAACTCTTCCAGGTTCTCTTTATCTCAGAGTGTTGCTGCACTCTTCAGCATCCGATGTCGTTAGCAGACCCACAAGAGGAGCTCTTCTATGCTGTTCTGTGTACTCACTTTCTGCTCCATACATTTTGGCTGGATTGCTAAATGGCAGAGCGATAAACTCAGAGTCATTTTCAGCATTGGAGAAATCTCTGGCAGTCATCCTAGGGATTTTCAAGGTAATGTATTAGCGGTTCAAAGGTTGAAAGGGCACTTGATCAATTGCTATTTAAAATATGTATAATATCTATTCAATATGTATAATATGTAAATGTAGTTAAAGTATTAGCCTCTTGTAACAACTGCTGTCACATATGCCATGTCAAGACATTTGGGGGCCAAGAGGTATGGGCATATAAATATACATGTAACAACTTTTTTAGCCCTGCAGTACTTTATTTTGCTGCTGCCACTTCAGAACTGTCTTTCCTTTTCCTGAATTACAGCATCAGTAGTTGACAGAAGAGAGCAAGGAATCCATTTTTGTTCCTGTTTGACCCTACTTACATGTAGGCATGCTCCTTGTCACAGCTCTAATTTGCTTTTTTTCCAATTCTTTTCTGTACTTGAGAGAAGAAAACTGTCATTTAGTTATCCAGAATGGTGGAAGAGCTTGTTTGAGATTTTTCTCACATTATTTAATGTGTCTTCAAGAGACAGATTTTTCCATAATTCCACCAAGAACAACAAAAAAGTAGGATTTAAAAAAAAGGAAGTGTAGCTCTTTAATAGGGTCTAACTTACCTCTCCAAGGCACAAACATGAATAACTTCTCAACATTCCTATGCACATGCATGGAAAATAACCCTCCAGCAACACATGAAAGAGATGAACCTTCACTGGGAAAACACCTCCCCAGAAAATTAGTGTCTATGTTAAGCATGTACCTGTTCTTGCTCTGGAAGGGAAAAGTGTTGGCAGTACTACTGACTGGCTTTAGCCTTGCTAGAAAAATATGCAGGAGCAACTGATTTCCAGTCATATCTTGCTGGGGAGGTGTGGGAGGCACTGAGGCAAAGACAGGTATGAGGCTGCTTTTCCCAGGCAGTGAACTTTTCTCCTTACAGCCACTTTTGTCTCTCAGCTCTTCGTTGCTTCCCCTTGGTGTGTCCTTAAGGAGACATTATTTGATAAGTGAAGTGTCAGGTTGTGTTTTGCTATCGCTGCCTAAATCTATCCTAAGTATGAATCAAGAACCCTCATGACTTTCTTGCCCATCTGTTTAAAATCTTACAGTGTAGTGGGGGAAATACCAGTGTTTTACTATCTCTGCTGCTGAGACTGGCAGTTTCTTAGCAGCAAAAGCAGAAAGAAATAAACCCATTCACCATGAGGGGACAATGTATTAAAAAGTGACTTCATCTGTATTTCATTTTCTTTAAAGCTTCAAGAGAAAATGGAAAATCTTGCAGCTGGGATGTCACAAACAGCCTGTAGGACTATGTAAAGAAATCTGCTTTCAGGATGCATTTCTGCTTCCAGGTTTGTAAATGCTTTTATTTTTTAAAAGGTATTCTAGTCTTTCATGAAATTGCATGGAGACTGCTAGAGCTGGACCACACTTTTCCCTCCAGACAAAAATAATTTAAATCAGGTTGCTAAATGTTTCTAAGGACTGAACAGTAATGCTGAAATAATTTCCAAAACAGAAAAACAACAGTCCTGTAATTTTTTCTAAAATGTTTGTAGCATTATCAGAGTCATTTGGGAAGGAACAAAGACATTGGCAGAGGGTGAAAAAAAATGTTCCTAACAATTCAATGCCATTTCCATTAAACCGTGATATAGTAAGTGCATTGTGTATTCTGCAGGAACAATCATGAACTGTATGTAGTTAACAGTCATCAGGGCAGTTCAGGTGAAAGGCAGAGGTGGGGGAAGAAGGGCTGCGAAAATATTACACAAAGTTTACTTAGTGCTTGCTTTGCCGTGTGCTGAGCAGCTATGAGATAATCCTTCTCCGCATGTCTGAAAGGTCTCCCGTTTTTCACTTTACAACTGATGAGAGAATAAAGGGGATGAAGAAGCAGTTATACTCAGCAATTACACTTGGCAGTCTCACTGATTCAGTCTTCATCTTGGTTTGTGCTGCTCCTTTTATCTTATTTTTTTGGGTGAAAGAGGGTCTGGGTGGATGGAGAGATCACTCCCCTTTCGGCCCTTTTTGCACACAGGTATGTTTCCCCTTTTGTAATACCTCTGGTAAAGAAAAGAGTTTTGTTGTCCTGCTTTTCTCTGATGATCTTTGCTTGGGCCCCAGCAGCATCTATGAAGTTGAAATGCACCTTTCTTTCTTACCTTTCTTCTACCTGGATGAAAATTTGGAGATGAAGTCCTGCACCATCCCATCATTCTTAGTGGAGCAGAGTTTCTCTTGTGGCCTTGGTATGCTTGATGTCTGCTTCACTTCTGCTTTGGTTATTTCTGGCTTATTCGTAGTAGGTGCTTCTTGAATAAAAGTCAACAGCTGGGGTGCTGTGTAGAGAGAAGAAATCTTGAATGGTACTTGGTTTGCTTGAAGAGTGCAGAACCGTGGCCTTCTTGAGACGTGTATGGCAAGAGCCAAAATTTAGAAAAATATTTATTTCTAAATTTTAGTGATTTCAGAGTCATTGTTTGTAAGTGATCTACAAATCAACAAATTTGTAAATAAATTCTGTTTATGGTGATGGTAAAAAAGAAAAAAAGAGTGAAGGAATATTCCGCTCCTTTTCTCTGATGTCACCAGAAAAACAAGTGTTTCTTTACAGCAAATGCTGTTACAGGGAGGCAAGATACTTAAATGAGAAGTAACATACCCACTGTGCTGAAATATCCTTTTCAGTATCAATAGATCATTGAAAGTCACCCAGATTTATTTCACCAGTCTCTTTTCAACATCAGAAGATGGTGAATGACACAAGTTTGAAAATTTAAGTGTTGGCATCTTTTTCAGATATAACTAATTTGTGAAAGAGGATGAACAGAGTATGGCATTTATACACTGAGGGTCAGTACACCACTGTATTGTAATACTGATTTTCAGTTTCACTTGAGTTTCTCCAGCATTTTGCCATAACTCTTTTGAAGATTTGAGCTCTAGAAGCAAATACATCAAGCAAATGACCCTAGTTTTTGTCTCCTGTGAAGCCATTGAAGTATAATAAACAATTTTGTTGGAGTTAAATCTTCACACCAGTAAAAGATGTTGAGCTAACGTTACAAAAAGTACATGTGTGGAGAAAAGCTCTAAAAGATGACACAAAAAATGTAAGTATTGGTATTGTTTTTCTTTTCATGAAGCATGATAGTGAGATTTTTAAATAGAATGAGAACTTTCAGATGCAATAAATAGATTTTAAGAATGCAATGTTAGAAGAGGAGATACTGGAGTAAAGTACCGGATGGAGCTCTGCTGCTGACAATACTTACACATGTGTGTACCTTTATCTGCCTGACTTCCCCTACTGGTAGTAATAGGAAAGTATTCCAGTGAGTGAAGTGAAGCATATCAATTAGTAAATTGTGTAACTGGACAGTAACGAGCAGGAACTTAATGTTGCTGAAGCTTCAAAACAATAGCTGAACAACTGACAAAATGTTTTAGACTAGAAACATTATTGGTTGTTAGTTTTTGTTAAACAAATAAGCAAATCCACACTACAAGGTGCTCTAGTTGCATTTAACTTCAGAGGGAGAAATTTAAGCCAAGAATCTGTCCTCGTTACCCAGCAACAGATGTGAACAATTTTTCAAAGGTCAACACAGTAATGAGTACCGTCCCCACAGTAGTAATCCTTCCCTCATAACAGGTTTTATTTTTTGCTTCGTCTCATACACTGTCATCTAATGAATGGGAATATTGTTATGTTTGATTCTATTTTTACCAATATAGATGGGACTTTGAGCCAGAACAGCAATAAATGATTCCAATAGCTGTGATCACTGGGTAAAGTTAGGGATGTTGTTGGCATTTCACTTACGAGAGTACAATGAACGAAAGCCTCACAGGTGTCATTTTTACAAAGAGAACTGTGGATGTGCTACATCTCTCTATTTTTGTGGAGCTAAGTACACCCTTAAAAAAACAAGGAAAGAGGTCAGGAGGCTAGTCTCAGTCATTCAGGACTTTCTTAGTGCAAATGTACCTCTTTTCTATGTGCCTAAAAAGAGGACTTCTCAGCATCCTCACTGATGCAGAAAGGGACTCTTCGCTTCCTTCTTCCCCAGTACTTGTTTTGTCATGGTGCCTACAGAAGTTGCTCGAGGTATTTTACCTTCCAAGTAGTATGTGCAGGAAATAGGGACCTATGAAATCATGATCCTTTCCACCTCTGCTTTGGTAAGAAGTACCTTTGTGCCACCCCTAACTGAAGGCCGTGTTTATCAAGTTTACAAAAGCTCTAGATCAGACAAACGGCCAACACAGACAGCTCTTAGATCTGACATATATTTTCCCAAAGCTTGTCCCTTTCTCTAAGCCAAGATGTAACAGTGCTTGCACTGGGTATGCACTTTGGTGCGAGCAGCCTGTTTTGAATGTAATCTAGAAACTATCATCGGTAAAGCTTAGAGAGTAAAGAGACACTGATACAAAACGTTACATACTTGTGATAAGAGAACTCTTTCTATCATTAATGGTAAAGGACCTATCCAAGAACTTGTTTAGAGTATTTATTTACTTGTATCCTCCTCTACTTTTGTTGTCCTATTTGTGACACTCTTAGTCCTATTATTTAGGTTGCAAATCACCCCCTTGTCTCAGAAACAGCGTTCAATTAAAATTTATGTTTCACAGAAGTCACAGATCTCTTAGTATGGCAAAATATTTTAGTATGGTGACTTCCATACTGCTGTTGAGAGATACTAAAACTTGTATGCTTATATAGGCTAAATATTTATACTATATCTTTTCATGTACGGAATAAAATCAGTCACAAATTTAGAAGCTACTACAGAGGATCTCAGTAGAAACTCAGCATAACAACTATTTCATAACAACGTCTTGCTTATTCCTTGATAAAAACTTCTTTTAGGCACTAACAGCCACTTAAACTGCACTGTGCTGACCTACCTATTTCTGAATATTGGAAATCTGACACAGACAAGGGGAAGAGTTTTCCAGTCACCTTCTTTAATATTATTCACTTGTCCAAGGCAGCTGCACTGAGGCACCATACCATTTTACCATGCATTCAGGTGTGGTATGGCCTTCCAAGGACACACCAAGTCATATTCAGAGATCTAAGTAGGACTGCATCTCATCTCAGTAACTTCTCTTTTCCTTAAACATTTCCTTCAAAACATCACCCATAAGATATAGAGCTGTGCTTTCAAGGTATATCTCTTCCCTCTGCTCTGCACTTCACTCAGGTCTTAAAATAAACCCTTTGGAATTTCATAGAGAAAAATAAATAACAGAAAATCTTGTGCTGTTGTTGCTTAGAGGAAAAATATGTTCTCCAACTCCACTGTTGCATTCCTTATTTTTTGTTTGAAGGTATGTAAAGCTGGTAAAAAAAAAAGTGTTTAATCTATCAGTGCGGTATACAAGGAGTAACTAGACAAGTAAATGATGTCTGCTTAGAGTTTGGCCAGATTCCCTCTTAGCCCTTTTTGAACAAATATTCAGTATCTCTGTGCTTCTACAAGTGAGAGACAAAGCTTTTTTTAATTTGCTTCACATGTATGGAGAGAGTTAAAAATAGCATATTGCAAAGGGAACTTAGTGTAGAAATGTAAGTCCTGACTTCTGCAATAAGCTCTATTAGTAGTCTGTTACTCTCCCAGTAACAGACTACTAATAGTCTTAAAGCGTGGAATATTCTTAGTTATTGAAGAACAATGTCTATTATTAAGGAGAAAAAATCCATTTTAACTAATTCCTGAAAAGATGTTCTGGCTAATGTAGATGTTCAGAAAGGTATTTTATGACTACTGACTCAAATTCAGCTATTGAAAGACAGTATTTACCTTTATGTCTATTGCTAGAAATATACAGCTTTTGCACGTTCACTTGCAAGGAGCAGGAAATCCTCCCTGCCCCTGACAAGAGAGGATGTTTCAACTTGTGAGAGTCAAGTGAAAGACGTATTTACTGTTGAATGTCCTTCAACATATAACTCCAATAAAAAAAGGATTAAAACATGGCAGTTTTATTAAGCAACATTAAACCACTGTGTAGTAGGTAGGTTATACTCTGCTACACCTGCACATTACTGCAGCAGATGTCCCTGGCTTTATAGCATCTCAGACACTAGCCTGTAGTGACAGGTCCTTAAACTGCCTCAATCAAGCTGCATTTAATTTCCTACTGCAGATTTAAGAGACAATGCTAAGATGTCCTTGGAGAAGAAACTAATCAGACAGGTAAAAAACTTATGACAGTTCATATGGAAGCTTTGATTTACTCACTTAGCCCGAATCGGACTTTCTTCAGTTGTTGTTATGTTTAATAAATTAAAAGGAAAAACTCAACAGAAATAGCTAGTCATGCACCTGTCATTGTGTATCCCTGCTCACATTATTCTGTAGCTAGTTTTCCTGTTCTGTTTGTACTCTGAAGCACAGAGTAAAATATGGCTTGTTCTTCTCTTTTCCTCAGAATGAGAAGAACAAACTAAAAAATCAGTGAAGAAATGTTGCAGGCTTGACAGCTGCTGTTGGCTTTAGTTAGTTAATTCTTGTGTATTTATTAACACCTGCCTGTTTAAGAGAGCAAATGTAATTTTACTCTGCTAATTTCATTGCTGCGTTGTTAAATCTAATATATTCAGGTCATATTCATTCTCATGATGTTTAACAATTAGCCAATTTTATCTACGGATTTTGAATATAGTTAACACTAAAAAAAAAATCCTACCCCCCCTCCTCCTTTATTTAATTATTCATAAACAGGCCTATGGACTTTTATGTGAATAGAAATTTTGATTGAAATCAAGTATTAGCAAAGGAAAATATGTTTTGGCCAACAGTAATGACTTGTAACACTTGAAGTTTGTTTAAAGATATTTTTTATAGTAAATTAATTAGCAAAGTTTTGCAGAATAAAACTGCAAGATACCTGGCAAAAACAAATAACAGAGAACAAAAAACCCATCCTCCAGCAGGCTTTTAATATCAAGTAAAGATTTGTCTAGCAAAAAACCTTATCTATCAATGTGAATAATTTCTAATTTTTTTTTTTTCTAATTTTTTCTAATTTATAACATTTCTAATTTTTTCTACTTTCTTTTGGATTGGAATTATATCATTGTGAGCACGGCGATTCCAGAAAGTTTTTTTTTTTCTTTTAGACTAGAAAGGATTTCAGATGTGGGTATAAATTTTCTCTTTGGGCAGGTTCTACACTGTCAAACATTAGAGATAATGAGACAGACAGAAGCTGGAGGTGTCCCCATCACCCTTGCACATCAGTATTTACACAACACGCCTATGAAAAAGCCATTTCTTTTATCCCAGCTCTCCATTTCAATGGCTTATGCTTAAGAATACTTGAATAAACAAAAAGGCATCTAAAGGCACAATAGTCTATACTGTAATAGCAAAGCATACAGGTATGTTGGTTTTGTTTGGGTAAGAATAAAATTTCAATGTTTATTGTTAGATTTGGAAAGTTTACACCCCATATTTTTAAAGGAAAAGTGTATAAATAAAAGAAGAATATCCTTAACAAACTTTTTCCAGCCTAATTTTCCTTTACAGAACAAAGGAATGATTGACAATGTGCCCCCTCCTCCCCGCAGACTAGTATTTTGCACTTCACTATATTTTTCACAAATATTTTTGGTTTTCATAGTTAAATGAAAGAATCAAGCAGAACAGTATTTAAAATAAGGCATAAAATAATAAAGAATTTACAAGTAACCTTTAGATAAAGAAAAAAGTTCTTGATATTATAATTAATGCAGATTGCACACAGTGAGGTTTTCTCTTTGTTGGACTTTAATGTACATATGAAGCTGTGATGCAAAGGACTGTATTGGGCACTTTTCAAGAATTTCTTTCACATTTTCACTTCCTTTCACTTTTTTCAGGTAAAACTCTTGGTTATTGATTCAAAATTTAGCTGCTAATATAGGGTCTCTACTATTTTATTACCAAACAATAAACTTTGTATTTACTGAGCAATTTAATGTGTTTGGTAGTATATAGTCCTGCAGATCCTGGGTGTGTGGGGAAAGTTTTTGATACAGAAGTTAGAGGAAACTCTCAGTGACATGATTCAAACTAAAATAAAAAAGTGAATTGTGGATATTCAGGTAAAAGATTACTCAGGTGACAGAGATGGTGAAATTGTTGATATCATGATCCTCAACAGCACCAAAATAAAAATAGTCATTCTGCAGCAGAATTAAACATACAAAGCAAAAAATTTAGATTTCGGAAAAGTAGTAAATAAAACTTACTAGAAAACTGGTTTAAAGAAAAGGATTTGAGGGAACTAAAATTTTCTGAAGGGAACAATAATTCAGTCACACGAACACAAATTTGCCATTGCAGAGGAAAGACACATACTGTAGCCAGAGATCAGAACAGAGGCCAGCAGGCTTTAGAGAAGAATATATCTTGTAGGACTTCAGTAGGGCAGAGGGGTTACTACATAGCATTGATAAGAGTTCCTTTGTTCATAAGTTCAGTCAAAGAGATGGTATTTCAGGAAGGACAAGTGTCTCCTGACTTGAAACTCAAGAATTCACCTGTACTGAAACCTGGTAAGAGCAATGAGAATTTTCTGCTGTCTAGAAAACTAGGGAAAACTAAGTACTGGATAAATGGAATAGCTTAGTGTAAAGACAGGAAGTTGAAGTAGGAAGATAAATTTTCAGGTATGTTAAGAGCTGCTGCAAAGAAGGAATAGCATTCCTTTTCTGTGGTAGAAAAGGCAAAAAGGAATGTATCTGAGCTGTAGTAAAAAAGGTGAGCATGGAGATTTAGAAAAAGAAAAAACCCCACCTATTTCAAAAGGCAGCAAAGCGCAGGGAAAGATTATGTAGACACTTAGAATCATAGAATCATAGAACTATAGAATCATAGAAAGTTTTGGGTTGGAAGGGACCCCCAGAGGTCATCTAGTCCAACCCCCCCGCAGCGAGCAGGGACACCACTAACTAGATCAGGTTGCTCAGAGCCCTGTCCAACCTGGTCTTGAATGTTTCCAGGGATGGG
>Ga0065711_1028114_pt1 | contig 43548 bp, 23 predicted proteins | sample Hoacrofraction12_FD_59098 | JGI IMG/M metagenome (GOLD analysis project Ga0065711, IMG submission 59098) | Hoatzin crop microbial communities from Cojedes, Venezuela - Epithelial fraction 12 v2 (version 2) | ecosystem: Host-associated > Birds > Digestive system > Esophagus > Crop | place... | reverse complement strand
TGCAGATATTTAGAGGCATTTCGAAGGTCCCCTCTCAGCCTTCTCTTCTCCAGGCTGAACAAGCCCAGCTCCCTCAGCCTCTCCTCATAGGAGAGATGCTCCAGTCCCCTCCTCATCCTTGTAGCCCTCCCCTGGACTCTCTCCAGTAGCTCCTCATCTTTCTTGAAGTGGGGAGCCCAGAAATGGACACAGTACTCCAGATCGGGCCTCACTAGGGCGTTCAAATGTGAAAATTTCTGAGATCTACTTCTGTGTTGTGATTGCCATGCACACCCTGAATACTCTGGACTAATGTTTTCATTTAATCATGGCTTTCTTGGCATTGAATGCTCTTGATGTAAAAACATTTCGATATCCTTAGATTTATCCAAAGGGTTTGGCTTTGCCCTGACTTTGAGGCAGCACAACAGGTGACTTGACTCTAAGTGAAAGCAATTAAGCAGGCATTTAAAAAAATGTGTGAGTGAACTCTACACTGATCCTGTCCTCTGGGGTCCTCTCATGTAATATAAGCTGCTCAGGGATTTTTTGGCTGCTGTTTGCATGTGTTTCTACTGACTTCAAAGCCTCAGATGGAAACAAAGCACCTGGGCCTTTTCATTTGAGTTTCCAAATATCATTTCAGTATCTCTTACTTGCTACAGCCTGCAGACAATTGTGTCATCAGATTGCCCCAAACGCCTCCTGATTCTCCACTTGCTTGCTCCAGAGCAGGCTTCTGGAGGTAAACTCTGACACTTAAAGACGTGTGGTGGCAATTTTGCACTTCACAGGGCCTCCTAGACTTCACCATGTGGGAACGTGGTTATAAACAAAAATGAGTCAAAACTAAATTTTCTTGGTCTGGCCTTCAGTGTAGTCTTGGAAGGATGTTTTGATGTGAATTACAATAACAAGCCAGGCTTAACAAACCAGAGGAAACCTAGCAGCTGGTTTTTGGAAAGTCCCCAGGGACTAAGTTCCAGATAACATTCTTCCATATTCATGGAATTTATGCTTGCTTGTTTGCTACCATAAAAAAAGAAAAAATCAAGAATTACTCACATTGTCCATCAAGTTTCCTGATTTTTTCTTAAAATTTCCAGGAAACTAGGCAACTCAGATGGCTGGGTAACATCATACGACTTTCCAAGGCTCAGGGTATAAGGTCATTTGGTGTTTCATGGAAGCCATGTGACTTGTTTGAAACAACTCCTGGAAAGAGAAGGTCTCTGTCAACAAATAAACTTGTTGCCCTGGCCAGCACTGGGATTTCTGTGTTTTTAAGGCTCAATCAGAGGAAGGGTACATGAGTTACGAGGAGCGACTACTTACAAGTTCATTTATAGTAGCTCAGGGATTTTGAGTGAAAGATGTTAGTTTGGTGCATGCTTAGCACCAGTGGTCTGGGGCAAGCAGAGATGCTTAAATCCATACAGACATGCAGGAATGTATGTTGACTTGGTGATTAATGGTGATTCTCAAATCACCTGCCCACAAGTGCCCAAGCTCTATAGGCCTCCCTGACTACGATTAAAAAACCAAAGCGTCCTGAATTCTGCTTCTGAGGAATGCCTAGATGTCCTTGGAGGTACCTTTGTCTTGACATGGTTGTGTATCCTGAGGATTATCTCCTTCCTGTACCCTGCTAGCTAGGATACTATCTTGCCGCTCTCTAACTGCTTTATGAAAGGAAAGTGAGACCATGATCAGAAAATATGGGCACGTCATTCAAAGGAGGAATATTACTGAAGGTGTCCTGGTTGCATCTGTCTTCCTTCCTAGAAACTAATTTGACACCATAACAGAAGTCTTATACTTCTTTTTTTTTTTTCCCCCCCCCAGGTGGCAAGGCGGTACTAATTCTTATCCAGGACAGGCCTTAACGCCCAGGAATGTGTTGGTTTGCAGGAGCACTGTGGCATTCTGTGGATAAGTCCAGAAGAGAATCCACCTCTCTGGATCTGCACATGTGTGAAATTAGTGGGAAAGTAGTAGTGTTAGCAGAAAAACAGACTCTAAAGAACTTTTCAGAAGTTGATGGAAAGCAATTTAGAATAAGGGACTCAATAGCAAAAGCTGTTTGGTTCATGTGGTGAAATAACTTTAAAATCTGTGGCAGCTGAGCTTTAGCTTCTGTCACTGTAACTATCCAAGCCAGTAAATTATCATTCCTAATGAGATGACAACAACCTGTCAAGATGACATATTAAGACTCTCCCCTATGCAGACTTCTTGGGAGTCCCAGTAGCCTTGCAAGAAGAACAGAAGAAGACTTTTGGATAATCCTGTGTGTACCTGGGAAATGGGAATGGCAAGGACTGAGTCCCGTTTTTGCAAGAAGTGATAATTGACCTTGGCTTCCTGTGTCCTAACCAGACGGCTGTTTTGTCAACTGGGAGGGGAGGAAGGTGGTGTAAGTGACCCTGCTCTGTTATTGACATAACAAGTGTAGGCATTTAATTTCAGGAGAGAGAGAGCTTGACGATCACATGATAAGGGAGATTTCTTCTTTCTCTACAGCAGAGAGTGCTTCAGGATGTGTCCCTGTCCTCGGTGTGTTTTTAGGTTAGGGTTAGTGCCGCACCGATCCTTTGTCACAAAGTTGGTTTTTGGGATCCCATTTTGATACATCTAATCCTCCCTTTCGCTTCACTGAGAATTTCAGAGCCAAAACCCCAGTTCTGGAGTCCACTCTGGATACCAGGTGCCTGAGGTGAAATCATTTGGCACATAAACACGTTGGAGTCAGGTAGGTCATGCTCCTCAGTTGTGGGTGATATACAAATACAAAAGGACATGGCCATAAACATCAGATAATAGAGTTGGTTCATCGTATCTCTTTCCCTAAGCATCCATTGCTGGAGGAGATTGCTACAGATGGAGTTTCCATTTGTTTCATGGCAGCTCTTCCTAAGGAAGAGTTTGGCCAAGGTCGCACCTGGAGAGGTACTGAGGATGCAGTGGTAAAATTTGCATTCAGCAATGATTGCTTTGTATTGATATCACACATAAGAACTAGAGAAATCTTTATGGGGAAAGGCTGTGCCAGGCTTCTAACTGAACCAGACATCTTGGGAAGTTTATCAGTGCGTTGGCCTCTAAACTTCTCAGTCAACAAAATGATATTAATGGTTACATCCCATGCAAGGGTACTCCGGATGTTACTTAACATTTCATCATGTAGATCCCTTGCTCAAGGCTAAGTAGGGCTTTCATAAAAAATTATCACTTGGTATATTTGTGTATTTGTTTGCAATACAACCTAATAATTTTGGTTTTGCTTGCATTACTTGCTTTTTTTGAGGGGGGGCGGGAAGAAATAGCTCACATGTAAAGTGGATTGTTCTTTATCCATCCAGCCTTTGATGTGAGGTGTGTCCGATCTGCCTGCTATCTCCAAATCCACACGTGAAAACAGAACAGCTTTCGGTTACTAGGATTTACACTTTTTTCCTAGATTAGTGGGTTACATGAGGCTGATGCTGAGGGTCTTGAATTTGGTCCTTGCTGATGACATAAGATTAAACTGACAGAATGGATGGTAGCATCTGCTGCCAAGACCCCTTCCAAATCCATGAACCTGACCGCCGTCCCAAGACCTCCCGTCCCGTATATTGTTGACTTCTTTGTCTAGATCAACAAAACATGACTCATGAGGGGAAAATCACTGCTTCTCCCCAAGAGACTCCTTTGCAGGCTGACAGTTTGTCTCACCATTGAGAAACATTTCCTGACAATTCCACTGAAAGTTTCCTCTGCTTCGTTTCGGTGCACTCCTCCTAGATAACAATCTCACATTTATATATAGTGTTGGAGCATTAAAATCCCACCTGACCAGCAGGGTGAGTGCCTCTGAATAATACTGAGATCCTGTAGAAAGACCCCCTCCCTTCCTGCTGTATCTGAGGAAGGCTGAAGACTCTCAGGTCCTCAGCAACCCTTCTAAAAAGCAAGAAAATAAGTCCTTTGAAAAACTGATGTACATATGCCTTGTCCGCTGCTGGAGTAAAACAGCTGTGGTCTACTAACACTATGCAGAAATCTAGACCTAGAAGTAAAATAAAAGTATCTGTATCCCACAGGAATTACTAGTGGGAAGTGGGTCAAAATGTAATATTGATCCATGGAAAAAAACCGTGTTGATGAAGGCTATTTCCTATAACTGGCAAGGTATTTCACAGCATTGTCATTCCTTCAGTTTTGGATTATATATGGGCTTTTTATTCCAGTGTAGCCTTGCTACTCTACTAACATCAAGAGGACGAAGTTGGATGGAAGTTATCTGACCCCAGCAAAAGAGCTATGGCCACTTTACCAACCTTATGCAGAAGGCACATGCTGGAGTAAAGGAAAGGAGATGTAACGGGTGAGTGGCTGTAGATCTGTCTATGTTGTACAGTGCATGAGAGGCACACTGACTATACTGGAGTGCTCTAAAGTGTCTGGTGGGTCATTCCGAGCTCTGCAGGGGCCATGATCAAACCCGTTTTTATGTCCCTTGTTGTTTAGATGCTGCTTATCTGGAAGCACTTTTCTGGGATGCCCCATGAATATCTTCACCCCACTCAGCCTCAGTTAGTTTCAGAGTCAGGAACAGCACTATTCAGCCTTTCCATGCAGCGGAAGGAGTGATGCTTCGGGATACTCGCTAGTGATATAATGACAACTCTACTCCCATGCAGGACAGAGATTGTTCTGTGGGCATTTGGTACCTGTGCATAAGCAGGGACAGAGGCAGAACCCCAGCCTTGGTGTCCCACCCTGCAACTGAGGGCTGAAAATGTGCCTACCGTGGTGGTGAACATGCCATAATCCTGCAAATTAGATCATTTTGCTGTGGATGACTGCAGTCTCCACTTGCTCTGCTCTCCCCTCTTCTCCCAGTCATCATGTACCAGGAATATGCACGCTGTCTTCTAAATGTCATTCTTACAAGCCCATTCGTCTCGATCATCCATCTTCAATGGTTCCTCTCACTTGGTTTCACAACAGTTTTTGATCTTTCTTCTGGTATTGATGATGGATGCTTTTCTTTGATACCTGATGTTCCTTCAGTTGGAATGACCTTCATTTCTTGCACTCTCCATGGACAACGAAACAAGAATAAATATGCATTATAAACACTGCACCCTTCAAGCCCCCCCTACATTGCACAATCAGCTGAGAAAGCTCATGACCATAAAATTTGTTTTGTTGGAGGTAGAAAGAGGGAGAAGAAGGATTTGGTTTAGCATTTTTTTTTCACCCTGTCTGCCCCTTGGCTTCTACAGAAAAGTCATACAAAAGACTGTTGTACAGAACTTGAATACACCCTGGATTAAACTCAAGTGCAAACTTTCATTTTGGTTCAACGAAACAAGACAAAACTGCCTCATTCAGAACTGTCAAAACATTATGTTTTTCTCTGAAGTATTTCAGAGCCAACGTATTTCCTCTCTTTTCCATGAAAAAGTTAAATATTTGCATATGGAGCATATTTCTGTGTAATCTCACATACGGAGGGAGGAAAAGTTTAAATTTCATCATAACAGATTTTCTTACACGACAGGAGCTCTCGATTCTGTCCCTGGTTAAAACAAAACTGATGATTTCCTTAATAACTAATCACTTTTCTTTCACACAAGGAAACCTGGCCCTACAAAGGTGGAGTGACTTACCTGAGGTTCTCAAGCCTGGATCCATTTTTTGGCAGTGTCATCTGTCTTGAGGTTTTGGTAGACAAACAAAACCTTCAGCAACTAATATGATTCAAATTCATCAATAACAGCTAAAAGCAGTAGGAGAATCCCAGAACATGTAATTGCGCTCATCTTCTCAATCCTCTAGTCTACAGTGATGCAGAGCTTCATTACCCAGCTCTCACTGCCTGTCGCTGCTGATTGTGCATGGAAAAGCATTTGGATCCCCAGTCTAACAGTAAATGGCATGTCAGCAGGACTAAAGATTATCATTAATGGGCCAAGAGTGGGACACAGCTTTCAGTATTAGATTCTTATACACATTATCTTGAATATACATTCAGACAAGATTGACTAGTCTTTTTAATGCCATGGGTTGGGGCTACAAGTCTGAAGTTACTTGCTTGGGTTGTAGGAGTTCCCAGCAAATTAGGCTTCTGTCCTGCTTCATGAGAAGACCTATAAATAGTCTAGATATTGTCCTTTCAAATGGGAACAGCGGTGGCTCAAGGACCATAATACCTGGCCATGTGCTGGCAAAACAGGAAGCACTCAGCAGCTGTCAGATTTAGTATTTTAATTTCCTGCCAGCAGTGTTCATCTCTCCCTCCTCAGCTCAGTCCTGGAGAAAAGCCAGTGGAGAAGAGAGTGGCATGCTGGATGGAAGCATTGTCACTTGGTGCTTTCAGGACCAAGAAGGAAGAGTGGAAAATTCTGAGGAGGCTAGCAGAGACGTTAGCATTCAGGATAAAGTAGCGGAGACAATGCAGTTTACAACAACATAGCAGAAGCAGGAGTATAAAGCGACAGCAGCTAATTTGTTGTATGGTTTTCTAAATGAATTTTGACTGTGTTAGATCATTCTTCTTGTGAGTTACTACATGTCATGTTGTGTCTACGTGTTTTGGGCTCCTATTCTCTAAGCAGTGGCCGTTTTGGAATATTTTAGGCTCAGATCTGTCTCTGTGTCCTGGATAGACAGAAACCACGACACCAGAACACAGCTGAGCCCCAGTGGAGTTATTCTCCAAACAAGAGCAAACTATGACTTCATCTTGCATCTGTTGCCTTCTGTTTGAGAGCGACTCAGGCAGACGCCTCCTGCAAATGTAGGCCTTGCTCAAACCAGGAGACAGTAAATTTCCCCCCTGAGTTCCTACTGAGGCTTGGAGCAGTTTCATACCAAGGGTCATTGCTGTTTGACCAGAAAAGCGTCCTCTCCTCCAGGTCAAAGTCGTATCTCCTCTTCTGGAGTACACACATCAAGAATTTTCACAGCTACCTCATCATGTGTCATTTAGAAATCAAAGAAAAATTCTCGTTGGAAGGCACCTCTGGAGGTTGTCCAGTTCATTCTCCTGCTCAGAGCTGAACTAGCTTTAAAGTTAAAGCTGAAGATCTCAATCTATTTTGATCCACCATTTTAAAAAGGTCTACTTGGCAATGGTGAATTTAAAGGAGGCTTGTCTAAACTGTACTACGAGCTACTGCTGTGTTCCTAATGGCTGCTTTAGACTTCACAACATGAACTATAAGTATTTTATCTCATCTGCCAGAACAGTTCAGAAAATGCTATGTGTTTCACTTCCCCCTCCCCAATTTCATTCCATCACTCCCCTCAGCATTGTAGTTCAAAGACACATTTTTAATTAAACCGATGTAAATCAATAATTCCCCCCCCCCAAAAAAAAAATATTCAACCAAGCATTTTACTCTAGGTCAAATACTGGAGCAATTGGCTTCAGTTCTGAATTTCTTTCAGTAAAAAATCTGGGCAATTTAAAACAAAACAAACTATTAAAGAAACTTTTGAAAGTCCATAATCCATCACCAAAGCTTTCAAAGAAGTATTTTCAGCTAGGTTAAAAAAAAAAAGTACAAGAAGACTGAAATATGCTACATTTAATTAAATTTTCTTCTGATATATTATATTATATATACAGCTATATCAGTTGGGATCTCCTAACCCACATATCATCAGACTTAACTGTTAAAGGTTCTGGCTTCAAAAAGCTTATTTCCTTCTGCTGCTCCATCTCCCTTCCTTCTTTTGAGGCTACCTGTTGAAACAGAAGTGACATTCTCTTGCCATCATCACTAGAGTCCACAATGGCTCCTTTTTTAACAACCAGAAAAAAATCTAAGATTGGCTTCATTTCACCTCGATTCATCATCCCATCTAACTATACGCAGTTAGCGGAGGGTCTGGCACAAGGAGCCTCACTGACCTCATCTCTTCTGTCACTTGATCGAGGGAGATCTACAAAAGGCAACTGAAGCCTATGTAGAGACTGAATTGCCTTTTGTAGGCTTCCCTCTTTCTTTGTTAAGCTGAAATGGTGTCTGAATTAAGATCTACACTACTTATTTTGTTAAGTGTATCTGGACTTCAGACAGACGAATCTGGTTGAAATTCAGAAACTCTTCTTTAGGTTAAATTATCTAGGTCATATCCTTGCAAGTGTTATCTTGTCCTCCTCTTTTGCTGCCAAGCTGGTTGCGATTCAACTCATTTACAGATCACTTCAGCCACACAGTTGAATTTGTCTGTTTAAACTGCTTACACTGCATCCCAATGGTAGTTCGCAGGGTTCACTGGTGAATCACAGGAAATTCATCTCAAAGTGGATCACAACACCTTCTCCATATGAGAATGCTGTTTCATCCAAACATGGGAAATTGGGAGAGTGGAGTATGGTGAGACTTGTGTGTCTGCACATGATGCTGGAATTGTTTGTGCTGGCATTTGACCTATGTAGTGACATGGCTGTGATTCCTCGAGATCTGTCTTGAAAGATATGGTGACATTTCCTGACGATGAAACGAGGTCAGGAAATGGAAGAGATTAATATATTTTTGGCCATGTTCAGGACAGCAAGAAGAAAATGTAGTGATAATAAGATACACACTTCAGCACATATCCAGCGGGACTGAATTGCCTGCACTGTGTCCCAGGCCATACAGGCTTTGTGTATGTTGTCTTTATCAACTTGGAGACCACTGCCGTCATCTGGCACCTTGACAGTCTCTAACGTTGTCTCATGGGGTCAAGACACAGATGAAATGCTCAGGCTGTGCTTGACACCTTGTAAAAGGCTCTCTCTGTTACCAAATTTATACTGCATTTTGTACTTGCCAGTTAGGAGTCACGATGATAAAGCTGAAAATTCTAACCTGTGGTCTGAAGATGACCAATTGCTATTTGTTCATTCTGATATGAAAGGATACCCCCCAGTATCACAGTCATTATGCATGACTGAGCCACTGCAAATCTGATTTTGATGTAGTGGACCATGTCTTTGGAGTATCAAGCCAGTGCATTGTAATTCTTGCATAGCCTCCCTTGGCTTCAGCTGGCCAAGTTCAAGCATCTGTGAAAAGCACTTCCAACACCTCTTCCGGACACAGCTGGATATTGTAACGTTCTCAGATATTTGTTGCTCCAGTCAAGTGCTCAGGCTACTCAGTGCTACTGTCTCTGGCGTACCCTGAGTGTCTGCATGGCGCTGAGCTGATGGGTCTTTTGTTCTCCACTCTCCCTCCTCACCTGTTCCTCTGCACGCAGCTGGGACCCGTTACCAATGCACTTGGTTGGAGGCCAGGAGCCTGTTCAGAACAGAGCTACAGACCCTTGGGCACACTGGTTCCCAAGCGAGAGTTTTATTTGAAAAGCTCACGGCACTTCTGTGTTATTAGAAGCATTTTCCTGGCATCGTGCCCTTTATTCTTTATCCGCTAGTGCTACTGAGCAGACAAACTGTTAGTATAATATTAGCAACAAATAACACCTAGGTTTTTTTCACCAGTGAGTCTCAAAACTGTTTCCAGATGATATCATCGTTCCCAGCTTACAGTTTGGGAAACTGAGGCATGGAAAAGGGAAGGATTTATCAAAGGTCCAGCAGTCCTCCTTGTCCTTCAGTGCACTGTCCTCCTCTCCCAGATGCATCCATCTCCCTGCTTTGCGGCTGTAGCTCTCATCAGTATCTAGGTAGACCTCAGTACTGGGGAAGGGGATTGCAGAGAGGCCCAGAGGCTGATGATTGTGTCTTTGTTAAACTGTACAAGCTGCTTCTGCTCCCATAAATTTACTGGGGCATGGCTAAGACAAAGCCGTATTCACAAGGGCTTTCTTTCCCTGCTTTCTAGATAACTGTAGTATCCAAGAGATATATACAGGCTTCTTGTTAGGGTATTTAAGACAGATTTGGGGATCTTCTATGACAAATGCGTCAAAAGATGCCTTTAACAATTCAGGGGTTATTCTGCCAGGGCTCTAGCTTTCTCCCAAGACAACAGAGAAGAATAGGGTTACATCAAGATCACTTTCTGTAGACTATGGATTCATCCAACCTCACTCAGTCCTTGACTACAATGCTTCTATTGGTTCTTAGTTCTCCCAGACTCTCTTGATGGACAGAACAGGGGCTGGGCATCTTCAGAGAACAATTTTGGTATTAGAAGACAGGGAGCATCCTGGGCTACCACAAAGCTATATTGGAACCTCATCCACCTGTCTTACAGTCTTGACAGAAGAAAGACAGCCTAGATGTTTGGCTTCAGTCCAGCACAGGCCTGATTTAATCACTGTAGGCTATCATTTTCTGTTTCATCTGGGGAGAAACGGTAAGGTGCTACCCAAACCTGCAACACGCTGTAGAAGGAGTTTGGGGACACTTTTTGTCCCTGTGTACAGACTATGCCATTGCCCTGCCTCAGGGCTGGATTGCATATTGGCTAGCAAGCTGTGGTGGAAGAAAGGCACAGAAGGTAGATCTTGTTCTTCTGGGTCCAGGGAAGCAGTGAGCAGAGTATAGGAACATGCACGCTGTGTGTGGCCTCTGGCGTCCTCTTCTCCAGGAAGACCGTGGCACAAGGTCCAAGCGCAGGGCTCAGCACCAGGAAATTCAGAGTTCGCGTTGACCGTGCTTTGGCCTTGGGCGAGCAGCTACAACGTGATTCCTTTCCATTTCCCCATCTGCAAAGAAGTATGAAAAATACTTACCCCATATGGAGGATTAAATGTTTAGGAGGGAATCCAAACTCCGCTGAAGTCAATGGCAAGTCTCCCAGCATTTCACCAGGAAAAAATTTTCAAGTGCTAAGTGCTCTGTAGCTTTGCATATGAAAGGGAAATTCTGTTTTCGAGAGTTTCAGCTACTGCCCAAAGTACGCGAGCCCTAGTCACATCGGTCTATCTCCTGCTATCTCGAGAGCAATCTCTCTTCATCTTTCATTTTAAAGTTTAATGTGGACAGAAACCAAAACCACAAATCAGAACATTCCTGAATGTTAGGACTGTTTGAACTTCAATCTGGATCTGCATTTGCAAATGTGCTTTATCTTTATAACACAGGCCAAGCAAAATCCTCCATCTGGGTACTTTTGAAGTGGGGAGGGTCTGCACGTAAATTTTGCAATGTGAGTCCTAATCTAATCTCATCTCATCAATGCATTCTCCTGTTCGGCTGCTTATCTCTCTATCTGCCCAGAACATCAGTTTTGAATGTGTGATCTTGGGTCCTCCACAGTGGGAGAGGCAGGAAAGATCTGTGCACTATTGTTAAGTTGGAAAAAAGTAAGTAAGAGTGTGAAGTCTCGCCAGACAACAGCCTGGATTTACTGTATGTGCGTTTGTCCTTCCATTGGGAAATTTTTTGGGATCAGCAAATAACAATAATAATAAAGGTTAAAACCCACTTGCCTAACACTTAAACATTTTGCCAATATTTGATAGTATTTTAACTAGTCAACATCACTAGCTTTCCCTAATTCCTCTCTTGTTCGTGGGCAGATAGTATCACCCAGTGGTAGAAACCAGCTTGGTCAAAAATACTGCTGATGCTGTTGTATAAAAGACCAGTGACAGACCATGACTGAGAAATGCTGAAACCTTCAAAGTCACTTGTTCTGGCTGAAATAACTTGGGTTTTAAACTTTCTTTTTTTTTTTTACTGGGGACAGGGAAGAGGGCAACAAAACAGCAATTTGCTTTTCTGGCTCCTTAGACCACTACATTTCTGGTTACAGCTACTTCTGCACCTCTCTCCCATTCATACACTTTTGCACCCTCAAAAGCACGCTCACATGTCTGTGCTTACTCCTGCATGCACAAACGTAGAAGTTGTATTGTGTAACACGTGGGGTCGGTCAAGCAGGAGGATATTTTGGTAGCCAGGGATGGATGACAAGTTCTAACAAGCCCATCCACATGTGTTAAGATTAGAGTGCAGACATCAGCCATGACTCAACAGGATATGCTGGTCCAAAGCCAGGGCTAGAACACTGTTACTGGCCTTCTGAATCATTAGTGGGGGAAAAAAAAAAGGAAAATAAAAAAGACATCCCCCTGCCGCCAGCATTCTCCATCTGTTTTTAACTTGGTGATGTCCTTTGGAAGGTAGGTGAACTATTTGGTTTGCTTTAACTACACAAACATCTTGGCAGACCGGCGTCTGAACACGCACAGGGCTAGCGGCACTGCCCCGATGGGAAAGCCGGGCTGGCTCTGCGGTTTGGGATGCTTGGCTGTGCAAGGACTGCCAGGATGAGGGAAGGAGGCTGCTGGTGAGGTCTGCTGGGACGTGAGGTGGCTGGGAAGCAGGCGAGGACAGACTGCTCGATACCAGCTACGCTTAAAGGTGATGCTGGTGGGAGAATCTGTATTTTCTAGTGTGGTGCAGTGGGAGCTGTTGTACCTGCGAGGGCTCTGTCTGAAAGGAAAAAGATGTTTCCTCTCTAAGCTGGCAGATTTTTCAAGTTCGTTTGGGGAATGCATGAGTCAAACCGGGGTCATTTTTTTTTCTAGGTCTTCACCAGCAATAATACTTTTCTGATTTGCCCTATGCAGGCCAGTTACCTACATGTTTTGCTCTGGGTCACTTCACACAACCCCCTAATCTTACATGGTATCATACAGTGGCTCTCTCCAGCTTTTTTCTACCCACATCAGTGCCTTTCCTGTACTCAGCCTAATGGTTTGTGGCGGAGAATAGTTTGTCTCTCTGGATGTGCCTTTTGTTTGAAACAGAGGAGAATTCTTGTAGGAAATTAGCCATTTGTTAGTGGCAGATGGAACATACAGGAGTGCAAATGCAAAGTTCTATTAATGTCTTGACGGCAAAGCCCATCCAGATACAGTGAAAGCAAGCTTGGTAATGATAATGTTATTGGCAGTTTCTCTAGGAGAGGCTATTGAACCAGGCAAATCTGTGCACTGCAATCATAGCCTGCAGTTCTGACTCTCCTGGCCCAGGCAGCAAATTCATAGCCAAGCAGTAAAAGTTTATATGTAAAAAGCAGATGATATTTAAAGGAGTCACATGCAAGGACTTTATTTGAGCAAGATTCATTGCCTGGATAAATGTCAAATGGAGAATAAGCGTGCAGGTCTCAGTTCTGCAGAGAAGGTTTGAGGGAGCGATGATGGATTGCAAACTGACCACAGATCAAGAAATTCCTGCTGTTGTAAAAAAAAAGATTAGTATTGTACAGAGTTGTACTAACAGAAATTTATCCTTTCAGCGGAATGAAACAGTTCTGCTCCAGTCAGTATTGGCTACTCCATTGAGAGAAAGATATGCATGAGCTAGAGAGTCCATCTGGAGACGAGGAGGATGATTGAAGGGATGACCTAGAGGTAAAGAGCAAATTAGCTTGGTCCATAGAAAAGGGTGAAGGAAGAACCCAGCTGCAAACTTGAAATATGTAAGAAACTGGAAATAATTCATGTGCAAAGTTTGAATTAGGTTAGCTATTAGGACTACCTTCCTGAGGTTAAGGGTTACAAAGCACACTAATAGATTATTGGCAAAAGGGTTGGCGTCTCCACCTCTCCATCCTTTAGGAGGATGCTGGAGCCACATCTACCAAAAATGCCAGAGAAAAAATGGGAGCAGAGGGGAGACTGGAAGATCTCATAATATCCCTCCCAGACATCCAAGTCCTATGTCTGAAAAGGAATATTAGGAAAGGACTAAGAAGAGAAACAAATTACTTAGGAAAGGAAAAGGAATCAGAAATAGGAGTCACAGCGTGAAATCAAGTAATGGAAAACAGGTTAGGCAGAAGAAAAAGTTCCTTAACTTAAAGAGCTGTGGAACAGCTTGTGGAGGACAGCAGTGGAAGCCCTCAGACTTGAGTCATTCAGAAGAAAGCCTGGGGGAATATATAGTAGGGAACAACTTCATGTTGGCCAAGGGTGAATAGACAAAATGATCTAATTAGTCTTTTCCAGATCTTCTTTTTATGACTCCATAGAATGCCTTGATGAGGGCAGTGGGATTTGGGCTTGCTAAAGGAAGCCAAGTCAAACATTACCAACCACCACATGACAACAGCAGTCAGCATGAGAAACGGCCACCTCCCTTGTCAACGAGTTTGCATTCCAAGTAATCCCCTCAAATTGAGGTTATTGCTGATGACTCCTATAAAGAATTGGAAGAACAGTCGCACCACATCTCTGAAAATCACTTGTCATGCAAGAGATGCAGGAGTTTTAGTCTCTTGAATCACACCAGCCAACTAATTAGTTTCACTGAGTACCACTTACTGTAACAGCTACTTTAGCCAAAGGAGCCAGAGTGTGATGGTGTAAGATGAAGCATTGCTAGTAATAACTCTGTCTCTTTCTCAGATATTGGCTTCACTCATGAGTTGCAGCAGGGCTGCTTCAGAAAATCAGCTTTGCTGCTGGTCAGTATTTTGATGTTTCCTGGTTCTGGTGTATCCGGTTCATCCGAACCCACAACGTGCAAGAACAACATGAGAGAAAAAGACATGTGTCTCTGTGCCATTACCAGGACCATGCAACACTGTTTATGTGAAAGAATGACTGGCAGTCAGCAATTAATAATGAAGCCTGTTTTTTTCAGGCCCTAACAAAATGTTTTTACGCATATTTCTTCTCAGTTTTCAGATAAGCCTGTCAAGCTGACAGCATTTTCATAGTTTCGTGGATTTTCATGACTGAAGGGTGAAAGCCTCTTAGTCTCCATTTAAAGCCCTGACTGACAAAGTCTCTGACCTTCCACAAATGCTCTATTACCTGCCCTCCTTTTTGCCAGGGGTGATGGGTCTCTTGACACTTGGAAAATACAAAAGTTTTTCACAGCTTCTGCAATGTGCATGGAATCCGAACACCAACAGCAGGGTGAGTTTGACCCCAAGTCTAGGCTCATGCCAGAGACGCACCATTCAACTTTGCTGTCCTGGCATAATCAGAGGAAGTCAGACATAATGTTAACCACGTTGTGTCTTGGTAGGACACCAGCTGTGGAAAATAGCTTGCCTGGTTGACTACACTAACTCCATATGTTCTCCAAAGCAGGCTTTGATTATGTACATAACCGTGAAGTTCAGCAGAAATTATGGCTAAGAGCACGGAGAAATTTTAATGTTGGGAATGTGGGGGGAAATGCACCAATATTTGTCACCAATTGTGATCAACAGATAACAGAGGTATGATTGTTCTACATTTCTCCCAGCTGATGCGTGGTTTCTTCTTGCCTGTAGACCTCCATGACTTTCTGTACATGATAATGGCAAAGAATGCAGAGATTCTTGAGTCCACCCAAAACACCGAACTCAGAAAGACCAGCACGCAGCTGTGCTGATGACCCAAAGAAAAACAGCTGCTTAACAGGACTTTTGTCCTGTTTTTAGTGTGGTGGTAGGACAGCTGTGCTGTTTCCAGCCAACGCACAACTCGGGTACCAGGTAGCTGAGTGCAGCAACAACACCCAGTAAAGTCCAAATGTCAGTGCCAGTACACTTCTACAGCATCTCTGTCTGTTTTAGTCCACCTTGCTGAGTGTAGCTGGTCCCAGATGCCAAGGTGTTGGATGCAGACCTTCAAATAAAACGAGGTTCACATTTCCAGCTAGAGAGAGTTGCACTTCTCCAAGTTTGGTGTGACTAAATATAAATCTGCTTTATTTGTTTAGGAAAAATTTGAGCCAGGATTGAAGGCGCTCTAACTAACAGACACGCTAACTCCACACCTCTGTTTGACTGATCTTCACTTTTCCTGGGTATTCCCATGCAGATAGAGACTTTATATAGGTATAACTGAAGTGGTTTCAGAGCACAGCTCTCTTTCAGGTTGACTAGTATGCCTTTGTCACTTGAAGTTGTGTTTGACCTACCTCTTAAGAGGCCACATTCATCAGAGTGGAGGGATTCAGACCACCTACTATCTGAGCCTAATTCTCTGTACAGCCAGTGGAGAGAGGTAAGGAATGAAAGCACCTCATTTATGTTTCGAGCAAGCAACATGACCCTTTCTCTCCAGTGGCTGAACAGGCAGGGAGCCAGACTCTGGCAAACCTGAGCAGGAGGTGTTCTGCACTGCTTATTCTTCTCTTGAGCCTGGACATGTTGGTAGGCATCTGAACAACTTTGGTGACTGTAGTGTAACTCTCTACAGCAAAATAAGGCACCCTATGCTCCAAATATAGTCAGCGGAGAAGTGTAGGCATTCCCAGCACAAGATCCTAAATTTTGTCATCTGGATTTGGTGAGATGAACCATTTTTTTAGAGCTACTTATTTCTCTCCATGTCCTATATATAGAAGTTGTAGGTGGTTGTATCTGCTGAGATATCTGTACTGTAGAAACTTGAAGTTAGGTGAGCTGAGTCTCCCACACTTCAGTCTAAATCCGTTTTCAATACTGCAGTAAGCAGGCTAGATACAGCACTTGGGCACTTCCTTAAGCTCTACTTCTGATCTCCTCCTGTTGCAAAATAAATATAAATATATTTGCTTGGTCAGGCAAACAGAGGGGGAGAAACGTGATGTATGTACATCTTGTCTTCTGCAGGGCAAAAGTCTTTGTTTCCTATGTGAAAAATGTGTCCTTTCCTAGTGACTGTCCCACAGTCTGCTACAACAGGGCAAAGAACCAAACAAACCCTGCTCTGTTTTCGTTCTCACTGTGGATTGAATTTTTAGGGCTTGTGAGAGGTGCCAGAAAGACAGCCCTGCAGATTGAATTACTCTGTGTATCCACAGACCAGGTAATGTGCCAGCAGCCAGAGCGTTAGCTTTCTTATTTTACTTGCCTGCCAAAGGGGTTTGGTTATGACCTGGAGAAACCAGCTGAGAGGGACAGAAGGTAGCTTATTCCACTTGATTCCTTGGCCTCTCTGTTGAGACTGGAAAGCAAGTTGCCAATGAAAGGTAGCTGCGGGTTTTCTTCAGACAAACTCTGGCAACTCACATGGGGGTGATTTAAGAGGTTACCACCTCGTACCCTCTGTTCCCGGAGGTTACCGATTATTTAGCAGGTTTGGCATAAGTGAAGCACCTTCTCAATGGTGGTTTGAGTTATGAAGCTGCTCTGTGAGCTCCACGGCTAAGGAGGCTGCATAGGTTTGACTCTGCTGACCCTGCTACAGGCTAGTAAGCCTTCTGCAAGGGGCAGGGTGGGTAGCTGGTCTACTGAATCACATGAGTGTGAGTTGCTGGAAGCACTCTCAGATGTTGTTGCAGTATTAGAAGAATATTACACGGCAGGGATTATCACTGTTCAAACTCCGCTTTCTTCAGATAGATACCATATGCACGTGCTCCTGCTTTCCCTTGATGGCTCTCCTCACGTTCCCTCATCACAATCTCTCAAAGCAACCCAATCTGCTTATTCACTTGCAAAAACCATAATCAGTGACAAAGTTTCACTTGCCTGGAAAACACCAAGTCAAGCAAATGCCTTTGGCTAGATTCAGTACTTGACCCCCTTGAGACAGCCTGTTAGTCTGCAGCTTCCACTGGAGCATAGTCTTCCCAGGAACTTCTGTTGTTCCTACCAGTCCTGTGTGGGTACCTGGGGTATCCCATGGCTTCTAGGCTAGCACTGGACATGGTAGAGGTAATTGTGTCACACCCCTCACTACCAGCACGCCCACATCTCAACATACCTTCCCAGGCATGAACACACAGACAGTGATTCATTAATCAAGCCCTTTCTCATCTGGACTGGGAAAAAAAGACAAAAGAAAGAGTACCAATCGCTTTCTAAACAGTACGTGGACATGGTTACCATCCAGCTGCCTTCCCTCTGAAAGTTTTGCGGGGACTGGCCCTGGTTTCTGAAGTTGTCTGCTCAGAGGTGCTAAACTCACCGCCCCAGTGAGTGGTGGTTGGGAAGATGAAAACCACAGGTCAGGGTGATTCCTAGGTCAGCTGCCCTAGGGTGACTTGTTGCTAAAGGTACTGTTTCACTGATTTATGAAAGCAATGTCTCTACTTCTTCATGTGATCTTTGTTTTTCCTACACAGTCCCTGACTGATAAAAAGGCACCTCTCCCTTGCTTCTTCATCCTCCTCCCATTCCCCCCACACTATGGACCAATGGTTGAGAGAATAAGATCCCAGCCAATCAATGATCTTGTACTACCCTTATTCCTTACTTCGTGCCCTCTCATTGCTCCTGTACCAAGACAGAACTCAAGAATTCATTTGCATTTGTGGGTGTGCTAAACCAGGGTAGAGTCACCCAGGAGAGTTCTAGTGGGTACCCCTCATTACCCGGGATAGTTTTCTGCATCTGTGTTTACTGCATGAGAAAGCGTCTCTGGGTCTCTGAACTTTGAATAACTGTCTCCACAGATGCTGCAGCCAAGAAAGATGTTCAGGGACACGATGACTCAAACAGGTCCCAGGGCATGTGTGAGTGAGTGTGCGTGCTTGTGTAGTTGTGTTGGGAGAACGAAGCAGGCACCACGTAGCTCCAGATGCTGGCTGAGTAAATTACTTTTGATGTCAGTTCTTGGAGAAAAAGGTATGGAGCAGTGGCTGAGTCAACCTGGGTGGGGACCTAGAAAGGAAATAAATATTCCTCAAGGCTGTTTGTTTTTATTGTGTTTGTATGTGCATTCATATCCTTACTTGCACAAATGCATGGTAGTTCATCCGCTCAGCTGAATGTACAGTATTTTGGGAACTGCATGGGCCTTTGGGCCAAAGTGGGTTGGTGAAGATTGTTGGTAACAACATTCCCTGGGTGTGCTGAGCTGGAAAAACTACAAACTTTTCCTCCCGATTTCTCCCACCTTCCAGTTTGTTCTGTGTGTGACTGATTTGACCGTGTTTCCTAAGCTCAGCAGTGCTCTGTGAGCAAGGTAGGATTTATAGCAGGGATAGTTGCATGCCAAGGTGCCAGTTTATGCTCATCTAGGCTTGCCAGCATGGATCTGTGCGACCAACATCTGTTCCCTTCTCTTAGTTTAATATAGTCTTATGGCAGAAGAGTTTGCATTGAGCTGTGGTCACCGGTTCCCTCACTGATCAGTGGGTCTTCCTCTTCCATGTGATCTAAGCCCGGATTCATCTAGCTGAGGTTCCAGTCAGGACTCGGAGCCTGGTGTTCCTTTGGACTAGGTGCCTCCAAAGGCTTTGGGTGAGACAGCAGGAAGCTTTAGGCACAAGGAATGAAGTGTGATTTAGTCCAGTTGACTCTGGGCCCAGGGCTGGAGTAAGGAAGAAGCCAAAAAACTTTGCAAAGGCAACATGCAGTTTTGCTTAGATCTACTATATTTGCTCACATAGTAGCCACATTTCTTGCCCTGCCTTCTGCAAGATTTTGCCTCTGAAAACACAGGCACAAGCTTTACACACATGCATTCCGACATAATGATGGTCTGCACCCTGCTGTCATTTTCTGTCCTTCTGTTTCCCAACACCTTTCCCTTGCTCCACCCTTATGCTGACTGCAAGGGCACCTACTCCTGGCACACCTTGGTCTTCCTTTCTTGGTCATCCTTCTCTACTCCTCAGTGCTATTATTGTGAAGTCAACGAGACAACACAAATAGGCAGCATAGGACTTGGTATTTTAACTAAAGGCAATAAGCATCCTTGACATAACGTCTCAGCTGGCTCAGACACAAATTTTTTTCTCATCTGGGAGCTGCTAAGGACCTATTAGAAGATAAGACAAAGAGTCCTAAAGTAGCACCAGACAAGTTCTGTCCAGTCTAAGGAGTTTAACCAGCTAGTTATGTAGTGGTATCTCAGCTCCTCCAAGCTGTGTCTATGGATCTGTATTTCAATGACATAAATTTAGCCTCAGGCTCTCTGCAAACTCAGCACTGAGAAAGAGGAGTTAAGAGCTGAAATTAGTAATCTGTCCTTGTTGTTTAGCTGTAGAGACAGTCTAGGTACAGTTAGGGTATCAAAGAGACCCTAGGTTCTCAAATTCAGATATTCCCTTGCATCTTGAGAACTCTTCACATATGGCCCTTAACAGGCAGTAATGAGAAATAAAATTCTTTGCCATGAATTTGGCAGAGCAGAGGAACTAATCACGGTGATCTATTTCGGCTTTTCAGCCTGCAAATATCGCCCATTGTCAAGGTAAGGTTCAGAGATAGCTGAAAGGGTTAAACAAATCCATGGTTGAAAGAATATGTGCTGGAGCTAAAGGATGGATCAGACAAGCCCTAAAGGTCTCTTACAGTCTTATTTTCAATGGTTAAGTCATGTATTTTTTTCTGTAAATTCACTCCAGACAATTTTCTCTAAAATTATTTCAGTGTTTTTCTTACATTAACGTTCAAGACAGGTCTCAGATAATATTATTAGCAAACTTCCACCCACCTTCACTGCATGTTAGTCTAACTTATCCTCTTGATCTTCATTACAGCATCCCATTTTAACTAAATCTTGCTATAACTTCAAAAGTCCTGAAGTGGTGAGGCAGTCGGACTAGATGATCATTGTAGGTCCCTTCCAACAGAACTATTCTGTTCTATTCTATTCTATTCTATTCTATTCTATTCTATTCTATTCTATTCTATTCTATTCTATTCTATTCTATTCTATTCTATTCTAAAATTCAATCAGCTCCCATAACCTTTTGCTTTTTCTCATCTGGCATTGGTGGTGGGTTCAAAAGTAGTTTTTCAGATTATTTGATTTCTGTAGTGTAATGTTTACCTGTCTTTCCTTAGCTTTTGGCTGCAATACCTTTAAATGAATGATGCTGCTTGGCTTCCAATGGCCAGCACAAGCACTCGCGTACTGCAGAGCTATATGCTGCGGCATTTTCCCAGTAATTCTCTCCATGATGTTATGGGTGACCTCTCTGTGAGTAAGCGATGCTCTTCTGCCTTCCCCAAGGATGTTGCTCTCCGGAGCTCTGGTGATGGGTTGTCCTCTGTTTAATGTTTTCTGCTGAACAAGCCTAATGTCTAGGCTCCTTCATTCCTGACTTCTGGCTGATTTCCCTGTGCATTCAGAAGAGAAATTTTCCTCTACTCAGTTCCTAGGATTCAGATCTTACTGTATGTCCTGATTTTACTCAGAAACTCATCTATGTCTCAAATGGTGCTGAGCATCTGAGACTTAAGAGGCTCATGGCAGGTGATGCAACAATTTGGAAGAAAGGTTCAAATAAAATCCTTATTGTGAAGAGTCTAGTTCTTACATGCATCTCAGTGTTAAGGAAATGCTTATGCCTGAGTTGAATCAAGATACCTGCAAGGAGAAACTGGTGCTGGGAAGATTTGCTATGATGCTGAACCAAATTCTAGTCTCTGAGGCTGCTGGGAACACAGTTGGTCTTTCTGTTGTTTTTACATGAGTCACAGTGGACTTCTTTCACCATCCATTCTTGCCTGCAAGGCTTGGAAGAGTCAGGATGTTGGTTTTGTCTTCACTTCCCTCTGAGTTTGTTAGTTTAAATGGGGCCAAGGCCCTCAGGTGAGAAAGGAGCTTGTTCACAATCCGTTTTCGGATACGGTGGAGGTATTGGCTAGTTCCGCTCATAAAGGGAGCATCCTTTCCTGGAGAAGATGCAAAAGTGAAAACCTATGGAAATAAATGGGAGCTAAACGCTGACATTTCTTTGGGCATCTGGCCTCTAGCCTCTCTATGGCTTCTCCGCTCTGCAAGGATAAAATTATGGAGCAAGTACTTTGCCTTTTGACTTGTAAACTCTCTCTGGAGCCTGTCCTGTCTTTCCCTGTGTCAGGCTGAGGATCACACCTTGGGCTAGGTTTCTCGGGGCTGTGTCACAGCAATGAAATTTTAGGCCATTCGTTGTTCTGGAATGTCCTCTTGGAAGATCAGTTTGAATGTCAGAGTGCCAGGTGCCAGTTTAAAAATAGAGGCACAGGACATATAGAAAACAGTTCATGACCTTATTGGGAGGCTTCCAGCACTGGGCAGGTTTACTGAAATTGCAGGGAACAGTCTCATTTTTTACTAGCTTTTATTGGCATAAAAGTAGTGAGTTGTATTTAAAAAGAAAAAAAAAAAAAAGGAAGGAGGGAAAAGGAGAAAAAAAGAGACATGTGGACCTTACTGACGTCTATTTGGTGGAATCTGTCAGTCAGACGATCGCATACCGGCCCCATGTTGGCCCCAGGTGGTGAGGACAGGCTGTGCTGAGGTTGGGTGCCAAGGTGTCCTGGTGGAAATGTGTAGTTACCAGAGGTGGGACTAGCCAAGTCCCCAGGCTCTCAAATGCCTGCCAGGCAGTGCAGTTCCTCATGTCTCCATGCTTCCATATTCCCCTGCAGCGGTGGCGAGCACCATTGACTAGTCAATCCAAGAAGGGCATACTCATCTGATCAACTCTGCTGCAAACCCATTTTGAACTCTGCTCTTCCTAACCACTCAGCTGGGAAAACCTTGCCTCTCATGTCCTAGACTGTGTCTGTCCTGGTCGCTCACCAGCGTACTTGTGTCTTCTCAGGTGTCAGTTACTAGCTGTGATGTCTGGGGTCGATTCAGTTTCCCCTAGAGAGGCATCCAGGGCGACATGTGATGCCTTGGAGTACAAAGACATCGAACAGATTTCCTGGTATATGCTTTAGAGTGAGGTGGATCACTCTTCAAGAGCCACTTACCAGATTTCCATTGACTATAATGGAGGCTTAGATACCTTGTGCACGAGCAAGCACGTGTCTTTCAACATCTGAGAATGGGGTGTCTGCAAGATAAACCCTACTCAAATGTAGGAAAATACTCCTTCCCACTGGTGTCTCTGCAGACACCTTCCAATCACCCCATTGGGTTCCATATCCTTTCCCTTTTCACAAGGCAGTGGAGACTCAACTCTCCATTCTGCTGATGGAGAAATAGAGGAATAACTTTTTTCTCTTATGATCCTACGACTTTCTGCAAAAATGGGAGACAGTTCAAACACCCTGCTCTACCTCTTGGATACAGTCTTCCTTAAGAGACAACTGAGCCACCAAGGAGAACTCAAACAGTCCTATATTCCTGAAAGTGCAATTGTGAGCTAGCTGCTCTGCTCTGCACCAGAGCTGGCTGCATGCACTGTGACCTGCACTTGGCCCATGACTGGTTCTAGTGCCAGGACAGCAAGAAGTTAATAAGATATTTGTCATTTCTTTCCATCCCTTTCAGTGTTTGGAGGGATTTCCAGAGCCAGGTGGCTCTGACTATGGAAAATGTTGCAGTGAAGAGCTGAGTTGTTTAGATGAAATGTTCTGCATCCTCTTGAGTCACTTGCAATTTACTTGAGCTCCCTGAATTATAGCCCTGATTGCCTATAGCCTCTCAAGTGAAGCATTAAAAAAAAAAAAATGAAAGAAAGAAAAGAGAAAGATAAAATTAAAATAAATGTTTCTCATCCTGAGCCAAAGAGAGAGAGAAGAATTCCCCCAGTGGGTGTCAGATTTTGTGCTGCAAAATTAACAGCGAAGGAGCCTGTTCCCTTCAAAGAGTGCACCTTGCCCTTATCTTGATTTCTGCTTGGAACATTTCTCCTAGGCAGGGTGGCAAGGACACCCGGTGGCACTTGGCTGCCTGGAAGGTCAGCTTTCATTTCATTCGTGGGAGGCAGGCATTGGGACTGACCCTCTGACTCAGCAGCATAAGCATTCTGCTCCAGGGTTCTTACTGTCGAGAAGATATGACTAATAGCAACCTGCCCCTTGAGGCTGGGAGCTTGGTTTCAAAGTCTCCACCGCCTTGGGGAGCGGACATGGCTGTATTGCATTCCTGGTTTGCTGGTGGCTCAATGGCAGGCAAACATGTCAATCCCATCAATGCCTCAGTTTGCCAGACACTAAAATAGAGACATAAAACCATATGGGTTCTCACTGTGCCATGGCCCCTGGTGTTTTGGGATTTGATGGTGGCAACAGACAGAACAGAGAAGTTCCTGCCATGTAAGCAGAAGGAAATTCCTTGCAGTGTCTTGAAGTAGTGTCTGTAACGTCCTTTTCATGCCACTTCCTGATGAGAAATCTTGAGACTGTTCATCATAGCTCTGGGGAGCAGAATGAGGGAAAAGGAACGGGAAAAGGTGGCAACTCCTTCTTCTCTAGTCCTGAACTCAGCGTTGTTCTGGTGAGTCACTGGAGTGAGTCATGGTAAATGGTTCAGCTGTAAAGACCATGGCATTTTCTGCCCATTCCCAGGAGGTGTGCCATGAACTCCTTCAGGCTTCTTGCAGTTGGTTTCAGTTTTACAGAGAGGAGGAAACAGTATCGCTAAATTTGGCCTATTTTCAGCATCATGCGAGTTGTCTTCTGGTAGTGAAGGGAACTGGGAGATAATATCGTGCATCCCTACTGTCAAACTGGTTCCTTTCTCTTTTGCTCCAGTACCTTGCCCCAGCAGATCACCCACACCACATATTTTGCTCTAATATGGACTGAACTGCTTGGTTTCCTTTTTAAGGAAACTGGGGTGTGGAAAGGAAAACAGTTCAGTCCAGGGTTAACATGCTTTAGAGAGCACGTTAGATAGGTCTGCTTGCAGCATGTGGCTATGGGCTTAGGACTCACTCTCCAATCTGCAGAAGAGGTAGTGTGGATGAAGAGTTGGACTAACACAAGCAGGGTGGCCTTCCATATTAAAGTTGCAAGAGACGCCAATAGTAAAAGAATATATTTCACAAATTGGAGGGGAAGAGTTTCCTCATTTAGGTGGGGGAGACAAACATGCTGGATATTACTTGACCCCAGGATGACCAGCACCTACCAGTGAGACCTCGGAATGACAAAACTGTGCATGCTTAAAGTGAAGGACTTCCCATAGTTTTAGGAAAACATTGGGCCTATTTTGGCAAAAGAAGAATAATGGCTGCAAGGTCTAAGTGTGTGTAAGGTAACAATGGAGACCAGGCAGGAGTTTTCCTATAGAGGTAGTGCAGGAAAGATTGCAATTAGCTTGAGATGGAGTGTGATGACTTTCAAAGGGAGTTCTCTGCATGAAGGGCATCTCTAGCCTGGTGTTCCTATTAGTAGCATTGTACAAAGCTGCTGGACTCCAAGGATCAATTTTAGTTCATCGTGTTTAAGGAGGATGAATTCAACCTGGAACAGGTGCAGAGAAGGGCAATGATGAGCATCAGAGGAAGGGAGTGCCTTGTTTAGGAGACTCAGAGCTCAACTTGTTTAGCTCAGCAAAACACAGGCTTGGAGAAGATACGATCATACTCTACAAATAGAATGGGAGCTCAACACCAGAGAGGGAGAAAAGCTATTTAAACTTAAAGACATCTTTGGCATCGGAACAGATGGGGATAAACTGGTCATGAATAAATTTAGGTTGGAAAGTGGAAGGTGTTTTTTAACCACTGGAGTGGTGAGTTTCTGGACCAGTCTTCCAAGGGGAGAAAATAAACGAATTCCTGGAACTTGCTAAGTTTATGAGGCAGTGACTGCAACAGCAGAGAGATGGCCTCGAAGATCCTAGACTTTAAAATTACGATCACTGGAATGAATGGCCCACCCAGGCCTAAAGGCTATTGACTTGGGTTTTCTTACTGACGTTCTTGTTCTGCCCCACTCTGCTTGCATTTTGAGGCATTCCTGAGAATACTAGCAGTGCACGGTTTGCTTAGGAAAGAAGCCGGAGCTGCTGGATGAGGGATGCATGGGGATATGGAAACAATTTCCCTCTTCCAGCAGAGAAATGAAGGTGGTTTTGCTTCTTCATTAAGGCAGGTGCACGCTTGGTGTTCCTGCACACATGGACATAGCACGCACAAAGAAAACAGTTATTAATACTTCTGCTGTAAGAGGTAGCAGTTGTAGGTCTTAACTCCACAAGGCAGGTGCCTGACCTCAAACCATAGTTGTGATTTTTAAGGTTTTAAACTTTTTAAGATTTAAAGGAATTTAGTAAGAACAATGTTATGCAGAGGATGATTTGGATTGACAGTAGAATTGATCACTTTGGTTTGCATAGACAGCATGAAGATAAGTGCATTTAAACTAATCCTAGTCCTAGTTTATTAAAACTGATGTAATTTGCCTATGGATGATGTAAGCACTAGGAATATGGATGCAGACACGATAAACTCTCCAGGGCACCAGTTTCTGTGGTCACTCCCGTGGTCACCTGTGGCAACTGATGGTAAATAATATGAAAATACTTGGTCTTCTTGCAGTGAAAAGGACGTCTCATATACAGCATGGTAAGAGCATGCAGACGAAACTTGCTGTGGAAAGCTGATGGCCTGTAAATCAGAATTTGGTTCACCGCTACACAAAGAGACCACCTTATTTTGCTGGAAAGCCTACTAAGATGAATGGATATAAACCATGTTGTACCATGTTACTTTAAGGACAGACCGTGGATTGCTTTGTCAGCTAGTATAGCTGTAAATCTTTCCCTTGGAGTACAGTCCTGAACTTGCTGAGGACTCTGGTCCTGATTCATTGAAGAGCTCAGCTATTGGCTTCAACAGGCTTGAAGGTAGTCATGTCCTAGACTTCACTGGGGGCATTCGGTAGGACTGAATTCTGAAACCAAAGTGACAGAAAATTAATTCAACTAGAAGAAAGTAATAAAAATATCACCCTTCATTCCAGGATCTTTGTGAAAGCAGTCTCAGTTCCCTTGTGGTGCAGATCACACCTCTTCCACAAATGGAGGAACAGAAGCATAGAGATTTTTTTTCTTCAAGATGCATTAGGACAAGAGGATCAACAATCCTGGCTATACTCCCGTGCCTGAGAGCAGAGCAATATTCCTGACTTGATTTCCTATGCCAAGTTGGTCAGTGAAACTACAGCCTAGCCAGCTGCATGAGACTTGGAAAACAAGAAGGAAAGCGAGGAAGGATTGGATTCTCAGGAAGAGCTGGGGTCCTGTGGTTCATGGTCCTGAGTCAGGCACCTGAATTTCTTGTATGGATGATGAGGACGATATGTCTCCTACCCGCAGAATTCACAATGTCTAGTCACATACTTGTCATCTGTCACTCAGGACTGTGTAAGTGGCCCGCCTCTCCCAGGCAGTAGCAAAAATAAAATAAAAAATGCTTTATAAATGGGTAGCTGAGGGCTTGATCTCCTTCAGGTCAAGAAAAATCTGGAATCCACATCTTCTATTTCTTGCATGTAATGAGGTCGAGGCTATAATGCAAAGGGGATGTGTTGATTCTTCTTTCGTTACATAGAGCACATATGTTTACTTTTTCCTTTTACCTTCTGTTTTGCTCCAGAGCCCTGGTCCACTGATTGTCAATACTGCAGGCAACTTGCTTATTCCCAGGCTCCTCTGTGAAGGAAACTAGTTATTTCACTAAAAGAAGAAATTCAGTAATTCACTCACCCCACCAGACACACAGTGTGGCTACGTATTGCACCAAATTGCCTTACTGCCCTAAGGCCATCCTCCAGCACTGTCCATCTGGACTGCCTCAGCCTGTGTCCTACTTTTCAGTTTGCTCTGTATGCTTATACCTTGTTCCAAGACGTGCAACACGCACAATGCTACAGAAACACTATCTGATAGGGTGCAAGACAGCCTCATCATTATTTTGGGCACCTTGAACAGAGTTGTCCCTCTCCCTCCAGGAAAACCACAAGTTATGAGTCAAGGTCACTAGGTTCCAGGAAAGGCCCAGGCCAAGGTCTTTGCTGTGGAGATACCGTTGGTTCACTGCGGTTATGGGCTAGTCTGCACCAAACAGTCCAGGGATGAGTCTTCTTCCCCTCCTGAAACCCACAAAGGCCCAGCCCAAATTTTGAGCTTCCTTCCCAGAGACAGTCACTGCTAGGACCAACACTGAGTGCAGTGAGACCTCATTTGTCTTGGTGAATCTTGTCCCTGTCACTTAGCCAGAGTTGCTCAACAAGCCTTTAGCAAGTCTATGGCTTGAATCCAAGGTATCCGTGCCCCAGACTATCATACAAATGGCTGGACCAGATTTCCTCTTGCAACTAGCCATCCTCGGCTGTTTCACAGCTGGGCCACTGAATCTTACATTTGTCAAGCAAGGTGAAACAAAGATGAGGCAACCTCAGCGAAAAAAGTGGCCATAGAGTCATAAATAAGCTGTTTCTGGGGTGACCCATGTCATCTAAAGAGAGTCCAGGGGCCATGCTGCCAGGAGTTAGCCCTAGAGCCAGCAATGCTGGCGCATAAGGCAGTCAGAAAACCAACATGGCCATGCTAATGCAGATCAGCCTTGGAAGCAGGCAGACTACACGCCGACCGTGCTGTACCTTCTCAGCAAGCTTGGCTTCCTAGACTCTGGCTGTTGCATGTGCTCAGGGCTGCACCGTGTTTCTTGTCTGTGCTAGACCAGGAGACCCAAACACACCTTGCACTGTGTGAGGGACCCCAGTCTGAAGGGAGAGGGCTCCCAGGCTGTACTCTCTGGAGGTTGTCCCCTGGTTGATGTGCTTGCACAGGTAGGGAATATTTCCCTCTTTTTGCATGGTTTGTATCTGCTTTCCATGACACTGTGCCTCTCTTTCCATGCCCTTAGACTGAGCTCCTTTGCTGGTGTTTAAAACCCTGACATTCTTGTGGATAATTGGCATATCCCCATCTCTGCCATCTGATCCTCTCCTTAGGTCCGCTCAGGGCCTCTTCAATCAAGGGCCATCCTGGTAGTATTGTGATGTCTCATGCTGGCCTCTGAAGAACCCAATCCCTCAGTAAACACAGAACAAATGAGGTAATTAGGAAAATGTAAACAGGACGAGAGAGGCCCTTTCCCCTGCATGAGAGCGAGACTTGGAGAAATTAGCAGGAGTTTAGATTTACATTGTGTAGAGACACAGATACCAGCGGTCCTCATGTAAAGCTAAATTCCTCATCTAATTTCATTATGGAATAATTTCTTCTGTCAGGAATATAAGCCTGCCACCAAACTGCTCCTGGGATACATCAAGCTTCATCTGATGACAGCAAATGGGACGGCAGCACAGCCTTTCTTCAATCTACCTTGGATAAGCTTCATAATTTAAAACACATAGGAAAGGGAGATAGACAGATGGCCAGAGCCTCAGTATACATCACGCAATAATCTTCTGTCTCACTCTGTATTCTCAAAATACGCTACGTGTCCACCATAAGATCACCTCCTTTTTCTTTGCTCCATTTCAGCCACTAAGGCTAAGCTGAGGCTAATAAATTAAAAGTAGCTGGGGCCATTTCCTGGCCTGGATCCACTGTCACAGAATGATCACATCTGTGTGGTTAAACTCTCTTACTTTCTAAGACAGGGTGGCTGCTTCCAGACTGCCTGACAGACTTGCCCCCCGATCTGTGCTAGCTTCCAAAATATGCCCAAGAACCATGTGGGAATGAGCTGGCTGGCCTGGCCTGGAGGTGACCAGGGACTCCTTGGGAAATGTAAGAGGCCAAATGACCCAGCTCTTGTGCCCTGGCCCTGATTAATTTATTATAATATGTGAAGCATAACGGGTACAGAAAAATGAATCTTTGTCCTCCTAGTGAAGAAATATTTACTCGAGAGGGACTTCAGGGTAATTTGGTTCTATTTAATTCTTATACTTGAACCCTGGTTTTGAAAAAGTAATGACATCCATCAGCCTGCTACTTTGGAAATGCCCAGCCTGCACACAAAAATTCTTTTCAAGAATTTACTTTCAACAACTCAAATGGGGAACATATTCTGTGCTGCCTGTCATGGCCTCTCTCTAAAGACTGCCACACAACAAACTCTGGTGCAGTACAGTATTTCTTCGTCATAAAACCAAAGCACAACCTGCTTGTTCTGGCCATCATACCTTGCCCTGGTGAGCATGGGTAACATTGCCATCTAGTGACTCCTCCCTTAACAGTTAATTAGCCATTCTCAAGATTTACCTAAATTCAGCAGGGCATTTAAATGGGAGCTGCAAGTAGGGGTTGGAGACAAAGAATGGCTGAGACCAAGTTTTTCTAACATCTCCTGATTGCCATGAGAATTGAGCACAGCATTTGTCCTTGAAGTCAACGAGTTGCAAGCCCAGCCTTTCTGGAAATCAGACTGTCCATTTGGATTGCAGAATAAGAATGTAGGCATTTAATTTCAATTACGTTTTTCAGGAAATCTAGGCTGATTTTCATGCCTGGCTTAACTCTGTGGTTCCTGGTTCAGTGAGATGGAGAGGCATGCAGATTTTGAGAGTGCAACTGAATCCCAAAGTCCAACATATAGGGGAAATGGGATGCGGTCAGCAGACTTTCCTCCTGCACTAAAAGTTTCTCTGCTGAAGACACTCCCCTTACAAGCATGACTGCGCCTCATGTCAGGTCTGCTTCTACTTCTTGTTCTAAACAAGTGCATCTGTCCTCTACCATGATACTTTCTCTTCACTTCTCTTTCAATTCTGCTGGTACTTTCTTTGGTCAGTCTTTAACTTACACTCTCTGTTCTGCAAAGGTTTCCTGAGGTGCACTTAAAGTGAACAGTGAATCAGTCTCCTCTGAAAAGAAAGATCACATAGGGACCATATTTCTGTTATCTTTAAAGCCTCCTCAAGATTGAAATCTTCTATCTCTCTTATGCAAGTCACCTAACACCACATTCGAAGGTTTGGGCTGCACAAATATCCCTGGTGTGTTAAGGTGTTGCTGGAGATGTTCACACAGATGAGCTGCAAGGCAGCTACACGTGTGCGTTGGCAAGGATGACCAGCAGACAAAGATATGTCTAAAGACAATTTCAGACTTTCAGCACAATACAGATATAGTCAATACTATTAATTTCCTAAGGCTCCTTTGGAATCATTTCAGGTCTTCTTCCTCCAAGCTTTTTCAGAAACCATGAATGGCTCCTGTTTTTCAGCCAAAATGAGCAGTGAGTAGTTAATAGAAGGACATGAATTAATAGAAATAGCTTAAGCAGTATTCCATGTACCTGCTGAGTCCCACATTCCTGAAGTCACTGTATCTGACAGGTCACACATTGTTTCTATCCCTTCCTATTTTTTCCAGAACAGGTAGTTCACCTTCAGACTCTATTTGTTCTTGGTGCTCCATTCCTGGTTGAAGATGGCAACCCTCATCCTGGTTGCACCATGTGCCAAGAATGCAACTTAGACTTGGGTTGTCTTTGGACAGTCCTTGAAATCTAATTGTTATTAGTAAACAGCACAATCTGGATGCATTCTGTTCTGTGTTGGGTCACTGCCCCGAGAATAAACTTGCGAGTAAATAGCAGTGTTCATACATGGACTTCAACTATGTTGGAAGAACAAGGATCCAGTCTCTAGGTGGTAGGACTCTACCCTGCTCATTTACAGACACATGTCTTTTAGGATGCTAATATTGCCCTCATTTGCTCTCAGTGTCTGCCTTAGTTGTTATTACTGTGATGCTCAGGCGCAAGAAAAGGATGAATGTCCCAAGCAATGCCTCAGAGACTGTGTTCCAGCCATCTACTTGAGGTGGGCAACCTGGTGTCATAAGCACATATCTTCCTCGATGGCACAGGGAGGCAGTTCTGATAAACTGATATTTTGAGTTGGTCATCATCTCTTTGGGCATATGACAAATAAGGGTGTTGCAAACAGGTGCTCTTAGCAGTCAGGTCTGGCTGTGACTCTGACTCTCCTAAGTGCTCTTTTGGTGATAGCTGAGACAACAATCACACCATTTATATGTTTATTTTCTGATCACCCTATCATTTATAAAGCTGATCATTAAAGAACACTGTTATTTGATTTTAAGACTGGAGAAAAGGTCATTGATAGCATCATGCTCAGATGGTGGACTCTGACATGTACCATGAGCCAGTTTTGCCTGGATTTCACAGAAATCCAAGAAAAGAAGAGGGATGCCGCTCACAGGTTGTGCTTTGCTAGACAGCCTGATCCATTAACCTCAGTCAGAAGAGCCTTGTCCTTCAGGGGCTGGACAAGAAGCTCCCTCCCTCCTGCCCCGCTCCCAAAAGCCATGCTGTTTTATCAGCCCCTGGAAGTAGAAGCCCACAGACCTGCATCCTCGCCTCATGCCCTCCCATCTCAACCACAAAGCAGAAAGAGGAAAACAAAACATGGCAGAAATCTGCCTGAAGTTAAGCTGACCCTGGGAGAGCGGTCCTTCTCCCTGTCAAGTACACAGTGCCCCACACCATGCAGATGACTCACCTCACATGGCTTCAGATGCCTAGAATGAATCTGAAAATGGGACTTTTTTCCCTCTATTTAAGAAAGTGTTGGAATTTTATTGTATTATTTTATTTTATTTTATTTTATTTTATTTTATTTTATTTTATTTTATTTTATTTTATTTTATTTTGCTTTGCTTTGTTTTGCTTTGTTTTGCTTTGTTTTGCTTTCTCCCTTTCTAAGTGTCAACAAGTTTAGTTTAAAATGCATCACAGAGGCACGTTCACCATAGAGTGAGAATGTGAATGGGAGTATCAGGCAGAAAATTTAAAGTTTCTGTGTACTGTCTGATTTTTGAGTGATGAGAAGAGGAAGCTCTACTTGCCACTATTTAAAGAAAGCCAGGCAGAAAAAACGAAAGAAAGTTAATAACTCTCTATCATGGCAGTGTAGGATCATAGGACAATTCAGATTGGAAAGAATGTCAATAATATGACAGCTTTTCCAGATAGGTGTGTATGGGGGTAGACAGACAAATGTATGCATGCATAAAAAGGAGAGAGAAGTTAATTCTGACAGAAGGTGTGGCCATGAGATCCTTGAAAATCAATCTGCTTTAGCTATGGGACTGCTAAAAGGGTTGCCAACTGGCTTTTCATCAGGCTGCCTTAAGACACACTTTCATGACTTGCAGACCTCACTACCTTTTCTCTAGTCCCATGCGATCACTGCAGAAACATCAGCCTTCAACAGCTTTCACCCAACGCTTCCAACCATGGTGGCAGAGCTCTCTTCCTTTGCCTTCACATCCCATGAGTGAATAGGGTTCCTTCTTTGGCTTGGGTGGTGTGACATGGACACAACATTCAGAGACCATGTCCAGCCTCTGCAAGGAAACAAGTCTTGTCTCACCATGAGGTGGTTAAGATCCTACAGGGCTGGGTTACCCCTGCCTAAAGTCCCTTTCGGAACTGGGGAGAATATCTCTCCTTGAGAAACTGAAGACTCAGAATGGTAGGGGGAGGACAAACATGGGGGTAGAAGACAGAGATGCAGCCAAGTCATTAGGACTATGCAAAACAAATGGAAGCCATGTTGTACAGGGCTGCTAAACAGGAACCGGTTCCCTGGTGCTTGTTTTCGCTGAAGAGAAACAATTGAAATTATTTAAAAAGATCCTCAGTCTTGCCAGAGACATTCCTCCTGCTCCTCCAGAGCAGCATGGCTGTTTGAACAGTTAATTTGGCGTTCATGACAAAATCCAGCAGGGAAGGACGGGAGGAAGGAAAAAATGGGCAGGATCTGGCACTTCCAAAAGCAGGTGAGCTGCCAAGGAATATCACTCATCTCATTGGCAGCAGAGCAGATTCCCAGCACCCGCCGTTCATTCCCATCTCCTGATGAAGGTCTCCGTCCCCCCTTGTTTGCCTAAAGGCTGAATCATTTCTTTCTGTTGCCGTGTTGTGTAGGAAACTTCTGGCAGGGAAGGGAGATAGGCAAAAAAGGGAATAACTTTCGAAAAGATTACCGGTTGTGCTTACAGGATTTAAAAATCTTTATCTTGACTGGACTAAAACTGGTTACTTGATGGATCTCAGAAAATACCTGTGCACAGGGACTCCTAATCTACCTGAAGCAACCCTGGAAGGGGTCCTACAGCAACCCACCCTGAACCAAAGCTATCCAACACCTTTATCAACACCTTTTATTGATCCAAGAAAAGTAGAAAATTATTGCTGGCACAATCCACAAGTGTTGCAGTCTACAGCAAAGCGATGAAAGTCATCAGAAACAGGTCCGTTACACCCAAACACTCTGGATTTCTTGCTTGGGCAGCTCATTTGCGCAGCCTACAATTTTAACGCAGCCAAAATCACGGCCAATAGTTGGGAAATGAAGAATGAAAGTCACAAGAGATTGGAGGCAGCGTCCTGGAAAGCAGAAGCCCTGACCAGCTTCGGATTGTGGTGTTGGAACGGCTCTGCAGCGCTGCGGGTGAGGGCTAATGAAGCCCTTGGATGTGTAAGCATGAACTTGATGGTATTTCTGAGACCACTGCTAAAATATTGGACCACATTTGTGATGTCCACACTTGAGATGTTAAAAACCTAAACGGATTGATTTTTGTCCCAGGGTGAACTTGTGGGCTGAAATCTTTTCCTCTAAAGTCGCTTTGAGCCAAACAGGGGAAGTTTGGTGTGAATATTATTAGAGGAAATTCTTAGTTTTAACCAGAATTCCTGTAAAAGGGAGATGTTGTAACAGTGGGGGATTTTCACTCCAAAACGACTGGGCATGAGGTAATTTTCCCTCAATCAAGTAAAGGGTGACTAGGAGTTCGTTCACTGCTAATTATGTAGGAAGAGAAGTTAAAACAGTTTGCAAAAGTATTTACCTATGGCTTGCACACCCCATGGAAGGAAACAGAGAACAAATTAACAAAAAAGAAAAGTCACTCAAAGCTCTGGACTATCACTTCAGTGGAGGAAAGAGACGTACGAGTTTGGGCTACAGGTCTCAGTTTTATCTGTCCCCTAGGGCTAAATGAAGAATTTCTAGCAAAGCAGACGTTGGAACAAGGTCAAGTAGCTATGCCCGGCCTCAGAGAAATCATTGTCAGGATACATGGGATAGTCTTGGCACATGCTACATGTGAAATGCCTTTAGAGAAGGTACTAGATCACTAATTCCCAAAATTTTTGGAAGAACCCTGCCAACCCTCAAAATTTTCTTGCAAACCACTGCACCCCCAATCAAGCTGAGGAAATGCAGACTTAGTAGCTTGTATGTCTTAAGGCTTAATATGCTTCTACGGTCCAGATGCAGCCCACTCACCACAGGCACATGGACCACCAGCAGTTTCTAAACCACAGCTGGCATCCTCCTGGGCTCGGAGGATAAAACTGAGCCCGCTGAGGTCAATGGGAGTCTTTTTACTAACTTCAGCAGGCTTTAGATCATGGCCTTCCCACGCTAGCTGAGAAGTGCTACTGCAGACAAAGGATCGCAAACAGCAACAGTTCTGTCCCAAGGTGTTTGCTTGTTTTTTTTTTCCCCTCCAGGTGAACACATTCCCTGCATTTTTCAGCATTTCTGGAAATCCAGATGCTGAGCTGGGTGAGTATATTCAGGCATTCAAGGCTGCAGAGTTTGTCCTCAGCCTCTTTGTGCTAGGAGTGTTGGTCGATACTTGTGGGAGGAAAGTGTCTCGAGGACCCCTGGAGCTTGTGGGCTGCAGTGTGGCAGCCAAAAGATCTGGTCAATATTTGCTTCTCTTCATTGCAAGAAGGAGCCATTTTATCCTGTCTTTTCATTGAGGAAAACTTATGAGGTGGGTATTACAACCATCTCCAACGAGATGGGCTGCCTCACTCTTCATCAAAGACCAACCGCTCCCAGCAATCATCCTACAATTTAAAGCAAGTTAGTTTCTCTACATCAGAATACCCATTTTTAGATTTATCTCCCGTCTTGAAGAATGTTTTTTGTCTGACTAAATGGAAATGTTTGCACGACAGCACAGAGGTGGCATTCAGTCCTCATACATGTTGTTATTTTAACTTGAAGCTGACTCCTGTAGCTTGATGAGATTAATTTCCCTTAGAAAAACTCAGTGTAGACATGTACATTGAGTCTGGTCATCTCCAGCTTTCTTGTCAAGGGTGTGAGGAACTTTCGGAGTTTGAATCATCTGGCCAAACAGGAATACCTCTTTTACAAGGAGATGAGTTATATGCTAGAGTCCATTGATCTTCATTGACACTGAGGAATCTGAAGAAAACTCGCAGAATTGTCTCATCTTTTTGTCTTGGTGTCCTATGTTCCATAGGAAGAGAAGGATCTCTACTTAACTATCCCATCACCAGAATATTTGACTAAAGAGCCGTCTGGTTAAGGTATCAGGGTGCTAACTCCTTCTCAACGTTTGCAGTGCATCATTTTGCAAATATCCCCTCAAAGTCCCATTGGGCTATTCTTGCTGCAGATGACTTTAAGCTGGTTTTGCTCTCATGAATGACTTGTAGGGTTATATATACTGTGACTTCTGTGCTCAGGTCCCAGTCTTTTTCTGAAATTAATCTTAATCTTGAATCTGAAATGCGGGCGCTATTTCAATGCCACATTCTCATTTCTCGAGCCAGGAATTTGAGATGAAATCTTCCCTGCCACCTTGCCACATAGTGGACCACTCTGTTCCTTATAGCCAGCAAAAGGAAGACATCAAAGAGTCATCATATCAGAGATATCTGGTGGAACCTTTTTTCTTGGAAGCTGCTAATAAGAACGATCCATCAGCTGAATGTTAACAGGTGTCCCTATTGCTCCTCTTGCCATTGCTTTTACAAGCATGTTTGCATTCAATATATGTGTTCAAACTCCATGTTTGTTTTCTCTTATGATAGGAAAAATACTTCTGAGCAATAAAAAAGATTAATAGGACATCTGAAGGAGATCTGCTTCTACTATTAAGAAATCTGCCTTACAAATACTGCAGATTTCCACTAACACCAACAATAGTCCTCAAGTCAATACTTCCAAAGTAACTTTTTTTTAGACAAGATTTCCAGCCATAGGCAATAATAAAGGAAAGAATCCTATTTTCTAAGTCAGAATAAAAGCAAATTTCCAAATGCCAAAATTTCCCATGAATTAGAAAACCTGAAATTTGGCTGGTATAATTTCCTAACCCTGGTATCTGCTGTTGTGCCAGAACTACAGACTAAATATGATTTCTCCAGTCTGAATCACGGTAAACAAAGGAGCTAGTGTATGCAAGCCAAAAGTGATGAGATCTGGCCTTTACTGATAAACTGGTAAAAAAGATTACCTGGGACAAGTTTGATTTTTCAATTCTTTTTCCTAAAGGTTACTTTACAGTACCTTCCCTTTATATCTTGTATTCACACTTTCTAATGAGGTATTAATGAGCTGTTGGTGGTTTCTTTAATTTAGGGCAAGACCATTAAGGGAACATGAAGTCTTTACTAGGTTCCAGATTCTTAATAAGAAGTGATGCATTATTAGATAGGTCATGCTTGAAGGCTTCCAACACAGAGCAGTGACTCTATTGCTGGCGGGGCTGTTGTGTAGCTGTGGGCTGTTGTCAGCATTCGGATTTCCTGCACTAGGTTACACCTGTGGAGCAGCCTGGATTGTTTTCTGGCTACAGAGAGCAAAATTCCACTTTCTCAGTAGTTTTACTTGAGGTATTTTTCTTCTCATGAGAAATGGCTTAGGCTTGGGTAGAAGAAGGGGAACTGGAGAAGGGCAGAATAGGATTTAAATTGCTGGCGGTAAGCATGGAGCTTTTTACTCTGATCACCCAAACATATTTCCAAGTTTCATCGGGATCCTTGCATATCCTTGAGAAGACCATTTCATCTTCCCAAACCCTTGCCTCCCTCTGTGTGAAAAGGTGGTAGCATGACTTCCTGTCTCCTAAAGTTTCTGTTTTGCTGTTTCTCCAGAGTGTCGACAACAATTTGATAGCTCTATTAAATAATTTCACAACAAAGGGGCTCTTTTGGAAAATGCAGAATGATAAAAAGCCAGTCTTGGACTGATTTTAGATTTGTATTTGACTTCAAAGCTAGACTAACTTTGAGTTGTCGGTGTGACTGGAGACCTCCAGAAATACCAGAAATACCTGCCAACCTTAACTAGTCCGTGATTACAACAAGCATGTCTCTATGTAGCCATATAGTCCTGGCCACAAACGTACTAAGTTCCATCCCGGAACCATGTATATTTCTAACATCCACTCTGCCAGCTCCTTTTCTTGGCAGAGATTTTGAGTATACAAATAAGTAACAACATTAAAAAAGTCTTCACAAAGAGATATAGTGGTGGGACTTCTTCTTTGACTGCAAAAAAACAGCTACCTTCCAGTTTTCTGGATTAATCCTCAGCATGTTCTGTATCTAGGCAGCTCCACTCCTCTCTCACTCTGCCAGCAGCTCTGGGGACCCCTGGTCCTCCACTCTTTTGTTTTTCTGTTCTTAGCTTTGCTGTGATCTTATCCATATCAAGCAAGTGCAAAAGCTTAATGCTGGTAAAAGATGTGGACTTCTGCCTCTGCCGTACAACTTAGCCTGGACTCCCTCCCTACATTTTTTCCCCACCGTCTTTTTTTCCCCCACCAACACCACTCATGATGGGAGCGAAGGCTGTGGCACCATCTAAACCATCAAAGCATTCAAATGTGAAATCTCTATCAGAGGAACCAGTGAAAAAAGACATCCCAGAAAAGCTTTTCACAGAGCTTTCTTGTTGGTTTTGAGTCCTAGAAGGATCTATGGAACAGGAAGACATACCTACAGAGGGAGATAAAGTCTGTTCATGGGTTTCTGGCTTGAAGCTGACTTTGCACTGACCATTTTAACTCATTCACTGAGAAAATAAATCTCCTGTACTGCTGGGTTTTACAGTAGAGACCTTCTTCGCAGTCTTGAGGTAGGCTCTCTCAAGCTCTCTCACCTACACTGTAGATGATATTAACCTCTTTAATCTCTTTAAAGAGTCTAACCGGACCAAAATTCTGCTCAGAATGAGGTCACTGCCATTCCCTTTTATTTTCTATTTGCAATGAGTCCTTAAGGAAATGACAGACCAATGGGATTTTTCTCTCAGATTTACAACTTTGGTGTCCTTGGCACAGAGACTACCAGTATGCTTTGCCTTCCCTTTTATCCGCTGTGGGGCAAACAGCAAGGTCACTAAGGTCTTGGCCTATCCTACATCTGTTTGCTCATGGAGAATCAGGCTTTAAGTAACTTTAAAATGGAGATAATAATCGACTAGCAGTGGTTTACACTGGGTTTAGATTGATAACTTTGGGAAGAGCATTGACCCTGATCAGCCTAGAAGAAAGTCTACCAGCATCTGTAACAGACCAAGCCTTGGAACTCTTATACTAAGGACTGTGTCTTAAGATGAGACACTTTGCATCTCTGCCTCTACAAAACTGAATGACATGGCTGGCCTTTTGCAAATGCTGGAAAGTTGTTCTTTTTCCTACTTCTTTGAGTCAGTCATGGAGCCAAGCATCTGTGATGATAGCCAAAGATGATCCAATTCCAGATGAACTGCAGCCATTTAAACATGACCTGGTGTTTGCTTTGTTGATAAGCAATTTACCGTGTCAGCGGATGGGAACAAAGGATGGAGACAAAATGGAGCTAAGCTACAGAAATTGAATATAAAGCACAAAAAGGGAAAAAAACAGCCTTGAGGAGCCACAGAGAAAGGTGTGGTATCCAACATCTATAAAAATGCGGTTTTCCAGCATAGGCAGCTAAATATAAAAACCCTACAGAGAACTATAAATTCCTAATAAATATGATTGAAATACTGGAGAAAATCGGCAGGCTAGGCTCAAGAAAACAGAAGCAAAGCTGAGAGCGAGCTGAGGCCAGGGACACGTCTATTTATGATGTGTATTTTACATTACTCCGGAACTTGAGGATTTGTGACCTGGGTCAGGATCTGGTGAGTGCTGTTTGAGGGCACGTGCCTCAGGGAGCCGTGAAAATTGAAGGCTGTTCTGCGGCACTGAGAGGGAACGGTGTCGACGGCACATCTCCCAGAGGATAGCCAAGGCTAGTATGCCTCAGAGGGAAATGCACCAACCACCTTTCTCATCCAGTGCTATCTGGAATAAATATTTGCAGGTGGCCTAGACCAGCTAAAATTGGAGTTTTGCACATTTACTAGTTGAGCTAGGCTGGTCACTGAGTCATGGGTATGAAAATCAGGTTTCGGTTCTTCCTGCTTTGGTTTCAAGGTCAGGATAAACAGTTACACATCTAGTTCTCTCAATGCTCCTTAACTTAAGACTGAAGTAGTTATCAGCACAGCAGACAGAGAACTACCCCAATTTTAGGCTTCATCATACCATGCAAGCCCAGATCCACAATTTCCACAGCCCCTATCTTTCTCTTTCTTTTTTTTATATTATTTGTACTGTTTTCAAGAGCTGCCAATAGTTATTTGCCAAACAAGGAGATTTTAAGACAATCTTGGGAAGTGCAGGTTGAACTCACACTTCAGTAAAGATTGCCAGAACTAGCACAGGTAATTGTGCCTGCAGAGGGACTGGAGGCAGCAATCAGATGCAGAGCGAACTGGCAGGGAAAAAGAGATCTGGAATCAGCACAACCTTCATTTTACCTGAGTATGACACTTGGTGTCCGAGGCAGCTGTGTAGGTTTGCATCGAAGTCACATAGTAAACAAGAGTGACGATGGTGGATGAAGAGGGAGGTAATGGCTCTGCATCTTTTTTCTGCCCCACGAAGCTTCAAAACACGAAGACCAAACAAAACCAAAGCAGGGAATACGCATGGTTGGAAAGGCTGCTGGAGCGAGTGCAGTCCAAGGCTCTGAGGACAACCTCAGCCCTCTTCCACTACTGTAAGAGCATCTATAGCAAGGATTTACCCCAAGCAGATAGCAGGGAAGCTATTTTTTATGGTACAGCTTTTCTGGGGTGGGTAACTCTTGAGCTTTGGGATGCTCTTAGTGCAGCTCACAGAGCAACTCAGGTCTGATCTGACCTCTGGGACTGGAGTTGAAACTTTCTTCAAACCTTCTCCTGGATTGGGTTTTTTTTGGACAACTCTTGTTCCTGCCAATGACTCAACAAACCCTTCCTTGTCTGTCCTGAACAGGATAGCTGTGTGGGAACTGCTCGGTTTTATTTGGTAGGAAATGCCATGATTCTGAAATCTGGTTTTGTTCTGAAGTGGAAGAACACACAAACAAACACAAAATTATTTTGTGCCCAAAGTTTCCTGCAAATCACAATAAAAATTATCTGTTTTTTTAAAAACTGAGCCACTTCATCCCGGCTGTGACCTTTCCAAAGTCGATAGGAACATTTTTTTAATTTGGTAACCAGAAGCTAATGCATGCCATTTGAACAAGGTCAAAACATTTTGTTCTAGTTTTTTTGTCTGCAGATAAGAAGGTGTCAAAATTGACAGCTTCCCAGGCCAAGTTTTGACATTGGAAAAAAAGGCACTATGGGCTAAAAAGCATTCTCCTTTTTCTTTTATTTTTTTTCACTATGCCTTATGGACAATTGTGAATCGTCTTTGTACGTAAAGCACAGTTTATTTAAATATTGCAGAACTGTTATCTCAAAACCTCCTAAAATGCTTTAGAGGACACAGGTAACACATGAAATACAGGCAACCTGAAGCCACATGTAACAGGTCATGTGCAAAGCCCCGTAATACTTTGTGATGCCAGGGGAGACAGACTGGAGCAAGCTCTTCTGCATAACAGAAATTGCAGGGGCAGTGTAGGGCAGGAAGGAGAACGGGAGGGTGATTCGGCATCTGGAGAATAAAGTTTACCCTGCTGCTCTGCCAGGCCAGTGATTCAAAGGCTGTTAACAAAAGGCATTTCCACCCACCAAGTTACAACCACAGCTGGGCAACGTTGCACAACGGATAAAGCGCTGTGCTAGGACTTGCAAGCCTTTGATTATGCTCTGAGCTCTAACCTCGAACTTCTGCGTGACACTGGGTGAGTTGTGCCATGCCTTCAAGCCCCCATCTTCTCTCTGTTCACCTCTGTTGAGATGAAATGCTCTCTTGCAGGTTTTACAGCGTACTAACTGCAGTTTCCCTGTTGGCTCTTGACTCAGCCCTGCCTGATCCACCAGTAGGAATTTAAGGTCGCAAACAAGACTTTGTAGCCTCGCTGTCTTTCAGCTAATGAAGCTATTGAGTTTCAAGTCTGAGCCTGGACAGACCAGGCTCCCATATCAGATCTCCCTGCTGATGAGCCTGTCTGCAGGACCTGGGTGAGAAGTGCTGGCTCCTTCTCGCTGTCCTTTCAGAAGTCACAGCCGGTAAACAAGGCTGAAGCAGGGAGCAGTGATTAACAGGGGTTTCTATCTGCCAAAAATTCATTAAAAAAACAATAATTGTTAGCTTCCCACCCTACTACTGCCCCAGCTTTGCGCAAACATGACTGGTACAGAAGAAAGGAAGGGGACAGCGCGGTGAGTTTGTCACGTACATACCCCCAGTTTTTGTAGGGCAGCTTTGTTGGTGGTGAGACCAGCCTGACTGCTTCTGAGGACAAGTGCCCGGGTGCATTCAGTGAGACATGACATCATGTGCCCTGGCCATTACAGGGTTGAGGTTTTGTCCTTGGCTGACATCAAAATAGTAAGGGGAGTCATTGCCTTGAGGGTGCAGGGGTCTAATGGACTCTCATTCTCATGTTTCCCATAGGAAGGCTGGCAGTCCCACCACCCATGACTCACACCACCTGGGAGTCTGCAGCCCCAAAATCTGGATCAGACACCCGAAAGAAGGGAGGAGCAGCTTTCTTAGCATGCCTAAGTGTCTTTGGTCCTGCTGTCTGTGGTCAGTCTTCCAAATACAGTGGGACTTCCAATCAATATTTATTTTTAAATATAATTTTTCAAATAGATTATTCATTTCCTTCTCTGTGGGAGAAACCCTACTGCAGCTTGTTCTCCTTGCCATAAAGTAGCCCATAATGCCCTGCTGGGATGCTCACAACTCTCTACTCAGAAATTCCCAGTTGGTGCAGAACCAGGACAGCAGGACCAGATAGGGCTGGAGCAGTGATGGGCTGAGCTGGTTGGAGCTGCCCAGGGAGGATGGGAAACTTAATTTGTGTGGGAAGGGAGGACCTTGATGATACTGAAGACAGGGTGAGGAAGAACTCAAAGGTAGGGAGGTTGTTATATGTGACCATGGGATCCTACCAATAGCTGCTTGTAACCATTTTTCCTATTCACTTACTGGTGTGGTCACAAGCCCCAGTTAGCAATTCATTCAACTAACTTCTAGTGACCTAGTTTTCACTGCAGATTATTGTAACCCTCTAAAATAGACATATATATTTGTGGCACATATTTCTGTCAGGCACATCACAGAACGTCTGGAAATCTGTAAAGAGGAGAGAGTAAATGTTCTGGCACAGATGCTAGCACCATGCGATGTCTTGTGAGTGGCTCTGCAAAAGTCTGTTCACAGCCTTTTTATTTTTTGGTGTCCTATGGAGAGTGGAGATAGCTCCGCTAGTGACATCTATACCCTCATGTAATGGGTGTATACTCAGTTCTGTACTCATACAGCTCACTTGTGAAGTGACCCAAGGTGTCTCTGCACACCCGTCATATAAAATGATAAGCACCAAGTGCTCAATACTGGCTCTCGTGCTTTGTTTATGTGGATGGGCAAGAGGGACAAACTGTCTCCTCCATGACCCACAGCTCTAAGGAAGGGTGAGTGTAAGCCCAGGTTGTGGGCTGATTAATTATTCCAACATGCCAAACCCAGTCCATGGGCCATAGGTAGGATGTGTGGGGTCTTCACAATCATCAGTTCTATGATCATCCACCATCATCAGAGGAATTCTGATGGGACCTGGACTTGGGGCCCTTGAAACCAAAGGGGGAGGCTGTGGGAGCTGCAAGAATCAGCAGTTGGCAGATGGTCTGTGCAAAGACAGGGCCTGGCTCCGTGTTGGCAGTGGTTTTTCAGGCTGGAGTGAATATAAATACCAACACAGCTGCAGTTGTTCTTGTGTGGGACTGGAATGGGGCTTTGCGGCGGTGGGGG